>LGVF01098485.1_pt2 | contig 23434 bp, 19 predicted proteins | sample 469901 | NCBI WGS metagenome assembly LGVF01 (sample SAMN03893561, study PRJNA290197) | marine sediment metagenome | material: sediment; isolation source: combined push core samples #3730, #5133, and #5579 collected at Hydrate Ridge | place: Pacific Ocean: Hydrate Ridge
GGAACGAACTCTAAATGTCCTAATCCAACTTTTTTGAATAAAGTTTCCAGGATTCCTTTTACTAAATAGAAATCTACAACTTCTTTTCTACCTTGCCATAAAGTGCTAGATAAATCACCTGTTAAAGCTCCACAAAGTAACTCTGTTTCACCTGTTTCTTCATATTTTTTACCTAACTCATAGAACATAATATCTTTATTCTTACGAGCTAAATTATATTTAACTGAATCTAAAATACCATTTATTGGAGTATGAGTTAAAACATTTTTATCCATACTCATTGGCATAGCTAATGTTATTAAAGCTGTTTTTTCTTTAGTAAAATCATAAGCTTTTTCTTCATTTACTAAAGAGTAAGTAATAACTTCATTTAATCCTAACCCACTTAGTACTTTTCTAACTTCTCTACTAAATAATTGTCTCTCACTTAATTTACCCATTGATACAGTTTTTGGTAAAGTTAAAGGAAGTTTATCATATCCGATTATTCTACCAATCTCTTCAATAATATCTTGATAAGTTAAGATATCTCTTCTTCTTGAAGGTGCACTTATAGTAAAGATATTATCCATCTCATCAAATTCAAAATCTAATTTGATTAAAGTATCAATAACTAATTCTAAAGAATAACTACTACCTAAATAAGAATTTAGTTTTTCTAAAGATAATTCAATTATCACTTCACTATAATCAATATTATCTACTTTACTAATTCCTTTTAAAGCAACTCCACTTGCGTATTCAGTAAATAAGCTAGTTGCCATTTCAAGAGCAAGTAATGATCTTTTAGGATCTACTTTTCGTTCAAATCTAGTTGAAGCTTCACTTCTTAAATCTAGTCTCGAAGAAGTAATTCTTATATGATATGGATCAAAAGTTGCACTTTCTAGTAATATACATTTTGAAGTAGGTACTATTTCAGTACTCATACCTCCCATTACTCCACCAAGTGCTACTGATTTCTTATCATTTGTTATTACAATATCACCAACTAATAACTTTCTTTCTTTTTCATCTAAAGTAGTTAATAATTCATCCTCTTTAGCCATTCTTACAGTAATAGTATCTGATTCTAATAAATCATAATCAAATGCATGAAGAGGTTGCCCTGTTTCAAGCATTACATAGTTAGTTATATCTACTACGTTATTAATAGGTCTCATACCACTAGCTATTAATCTACTTTGCATCCATCTAGGACTATCTTTAATTTCAATATCTTTGATTACTCTAGCGTAATAAGACATACAATTTTTTGTATCTAATTTAATTTTTACAGGGTTAACTTCACTACCCTCTTTAACTTTATACTCTTTTAAATGTAACTTCGTACCTAAGATAGCCGCAGTATCATAAGCAATACCCATAACACTCATTAAATCTGCTCTGTTTGGAGTTATATCTAAATCAAGAACTTCATCATTAAGAAGCATTTCTTCAACTGCGTTATTACCTACAGTCATATTATCATTTAAAACATGAATTCCTTCTTCATTATGATATTTCTTATCAATACCAAGCTCACTCAAACTACAAATCATTCCATTAGATTCAACATCTCTAATAGTTGATTTTTTTATTTTAAACCCACCAGGTAAAACTGAGCCAGGAAGAGATACAATTACTTTTTGTCCTTCTTCAACATTAGGCGCACCACATACTATTTGACTTAGTTCTCCACCAATGTCAACTTGGCAAACACTTAATTTATCAGCATTAGGATGTTTCTCTTTTTTAGCAACATACCCTACTACTAAATTACTAGCTTCTACTAATTTATAAAAATCTTCAACCTCAGCACTATGGATGTTAAACTTAGCAGCTAACTCCTCTGTACTAACATCAACATCAACTAAATCTTTTAGCCAGTTAATCGATACTTTCATAATTTATTCCTCCTCTAAATACGAAGCGACTTTTTCAATTACTTCATTTCTTACATTCTTATCAAATAACAAGAAATGAGAACTATCTATTGGATATCTATCCACTTTATTCATAATCATTTTCTCTAATTTATCAATTGATTTTGTTTTAACCATTTCATCTCTTAATGTTTCTATAATTAGTGTTGGTTGTGTAATCATTTTTAAATACTTTCTTACAAATAGTAAGTATAGTTGTAAATGTATAATATGTATTTTAGGGACTCTTGCGAATCTTATTAAAAACTCTTTATAGAATATCTTTTGAACCCTAGTTAAACTATGTGAGAAAGATAAACTTTTAGTAAGTCCTTTAAAGAATTTACGATAGTTAGGATTCTTAATAATCGGCGCTATTAAAACTACTTTTTTAGTTTTATGACATTTTGCCGCAATAGCTGCGCAAGTTGCTGCCCCAATACTATATCCAACTAAATATACATGTTCAAATATTTCTTCTCTCATTACTTCTACTGTTTCTTTAATAAATTTTTCAAAATGTTTTACTGTTGCTTTTGGGAAATGTGTTCCTACAAAACTTCCAGGAAGTCTTGCTGGAAAATACACAAAATATTTATCGTTCTTGGCAAGATAATTATAAAGTGATTTTAATTCAGCGCCGTTTGTCCCAGCGCCATTTATTATTACGACTAGATCTCTTTTCATTATTTAAACTGTTTATTAAACCTTATATCGTTTGTATAGAATAATCTAATATCATTTATTCCATACTTTAGCATTGCAATACGTTCAACACCCATACCAAGTGCAAAACCTTGATATTTCTTCGAATCATATCCACTAGCTTCTAGCACATTATCATTTACCATACCGGCTCCAAGAATTTCAATCCATCCAGTACCTTTACATATGTTACATCCTTTACCATTACAGTTATGACAACTAACATCAACTTCAACACTAGGTTCAGTAAATGGGAAATATGATGGTCTTAATCTAATTTCTCTTTTTTCTCCAAATAACTTTTTAGCTGTTTCAAGTAAAGTTCCTTTTAAATCAGCCATTGAAGTATTAGTGTCAACTACTAAAACTTCTATTTGCATAAATTGATGACTGTGAGTTGCATCGTCATCATCTCTTCTATACACTTTACCAGGACAAATTATTTTAATAGGTCCTTTTTCATCATTATCAAGCATTGTTCTTACTTGAACTGGTGATGTATGTGTTCTTAGTAAAGTTTCATCAGTAATGTAAAATGTATCCTGCATATCACGCGCAGGATGATCTTTAGGAAGATTTAATTTCTCGAAATTATATTCATCAATTTCAATTTCTGGACCTTCCATTACTTCATATCCCATACCTATAAATAAATCTTCAATTTCTTCTCTTACTTTAGTTAATAAATGAACATTACCAGTTTCAAACTTTTTACCTGGCATTGTAACATCAATTGTTTCACTAGCTAATTGTTCATTAACAATAGCTTCTTCAATTAATATTTTTTGATCATCAATATACTTTAAGATTACTTGTTTAGCTTCATTAGTAACTTGTCCAAAATGAGGTTTATCTTCTTTAGGTAAATCCTTCATTAGTTTCATTACTTCACTAAAAGAACCTTTTTTTCCTAAGTACTTAGATTTAACTTCATTTAAAGCATGTAGAGTCTTCACAACTCTTATGTGACCTTCTGCTTCAAGTTTAATTTGATCTAGCTTTTCGTATACTTCCATTTGTTTCACTCCTTTATAATAAAAAAATCGCCCTTAAATCTAAGGACGAAAGTAATTTCCGCGGTACCACCTATGTTCTAGGGTATCCCTAGCACTCTAACTTTTAACGCAAGTATTACGTGCGTGATTAACGCCTCTTAAAGGTTGAATTCCTTAGCTATAATATAGAACACTTTCACCACTTGTTCCTCGCTTTAATATTAAGTTTCTAAGTACTATTTCCTTCTTACCGATTTATACTATTGTATTATATATTAATACCCTATTTAATTCAAGAAAAAAAGCCTAGTTAGGCTTTTTATTTTCTTCTTCCTGATATTATCGCAATTAATCTTAACAATTCAATGTAAAGCCATACGATAGTAACTACTAATCCAAGAGCGAGGCTCCACTCATATTCTTTACCTGCTCCAGCACTAACAAGTTTAGTTATATTATCAAAATCAACTAATAAATATAATGATGAAATAACAACACTAAATAATACTATAGTTATATAAAAACTATATCCAGCGCGAGTATCAAGTGCTCCTGTTAAAGATAATAAAATCATAAATACAGCAGCTATTAATATACCAATTAATGCACTAAATAAGAAACTTCTGAATCTACTACTTACTCTAATAAGTCCTGTACTATATAAGAATAACATTCCTGTTAAAACACCAAATGTAGCAAGTAACGCCATTAATACAACATCACTTCCAGCATAAGCTGCGAATATTGCACTAATAAACCCTAAGAATATTCCTTCACAAGCTGCATACACTATACTAAATACCCATGCCATTTCAATATTTCTATGTGCCATAATAATCATAATAATTGCGATTATTGGTGAAGCAATAACTGTGATTATCATTCCTACAGGGTTAACACTAAAATCAAGTGAAGTCCCAAAGTAAAATGCAATTATTGCTATTATACCAAGTAAGAATCCAGTCTTTAACGCTACTCCACCATATGTTGCAGCAGTATCACTACCTTCAAAATATTCTGTTCTACTATAAACAGGATTTGCTCCTCTAAATCTCATAAAATCACTCCTTAAAAATAATCTATCAATATTATAACATAAATTGGCTAATTAGAATTGCCAAAGTATCGGTTTTCCGATAGTTTATTGGAAAGTTATCGGAAAACCGATACTATTAGAGTAATTAAAAAGTCTAAATACTAAAAAGTATCTAGACTTTGATATTTAATAATTAAAGTGAACAACCTTCATCATTACATGTATGTGAATCATCTGCGCCAGCAATTGATTCTAATTCCTGTGCTTCTTTCCATAAGTGATCAAGAACTTGACTAAAGTATTCTTCCTGTTGTGCTCCTGATACTCCGTATTTATTATTTAATACAAAGAATGGAACTCCTTGAACTCCTGCTTTTCTACCTTCATCAATTTGTGCATTTACAGTATCAGTATATTGATTAGATTCAATAACTTCTCTTGATCCTTTTTCGTCTAATCCAGCTTCAACACAAAGACTAACAAGTGTATCTACATCAGCTAAGTTTTTACCTTCAGTAAAATAAGCACTCATAAAACGATCAGTTACTTTCGCTTCTAAATCTTGTTCATTTGCCCACTTAGCAACTCTATGTGCATCAAATGTATTAGTTAATTGTATATTTACATAATCATATTTTAACCCAACTGTTTGTGCTTGTTCCACAAACATTTCAAATTTCTTTGTTGCAGCTTCAGGTGTAGTACCATGTCCTTTAGCAAAGTTAACATTAGGTGCTCCTACCATTACTTTTGGTGCGTTTGGGTTTAATTGATAAGCTTTGTAGATTACTTCTACAGTATCTTTGTGTGCAAATTTATTTAATGCACCTTCAAATCTTTTTTTACCAATATAACAAAACGGACATCCAAAATCAGACCATAATTCTATTTTCATATTTAACATCTCCTTTTCTAACTGTTTCATTATGACTTAAAACATAAAAAAAAGCAACTACTTTGCACACAAACTAATTACTTTTTTATTGCTTAAAATAACGGGAATACATCAAAGTAATCTAATGTATATCTAATAAACTCAGCTAGTAAAAAACTAAAGCCATTTACTAGTACTACTGTTATTAAAATTTCAACCTTAGAATACTTCTCTTTTAAATATTTTAGTATTACATAAAACTCAATAACTATTATAATTGCTTCAAGTATAAGTACTAATACAATTCCCATTTCACTATCAAATAAGTGATAGTATATAGCTATTAAAGCGCTATAAATAGGACTTGTAGCTAAGTTTATTAACACTAATGTTTTAATGAATTTCTTGTTTAGGTACCCTAATCCTAGAAGTACTAATACTTCAATAGTTAAGGTTAACCCTAAATAAAATATAATTTCAATTAACTCACTAAGAAATAACATATTCATCATCCTTTTATTTGTAGTCTATTCTTTTTTATAATAGTTAACACTTAATAGCTTTTGACTTAAATCATAATTCGCTTGAGCAATTGCTATTACTGATGTATTTATAATATCACTTGTTTCAGAAAAACTGTAATGATTTATCCCATCGTAAATAGAATAATCTTTAAAATATACTATTGGATCAAGTTCAAGACAGAAAATATCATTACCAATATAACTTGAGTAATTACCGTCAAGTCCAAACATATTAATCATTGTTGGTAAAAAATCAAATGAACTTGATAATCTATCTACTTCAGCATGTTCTATATCACTAGACCAGATATATAATACACCACGCATTTTTTCATAGTCTTCTTCTATTCCTTTAACATTCTCATATTCTTCTTGATCAAGTGCGTAAGGATAATGATCGTTTGTAAATACTATTACAGTATTATCTAGTATCCCTTTCGCTTCTAAATCTTCCATAATAACACCTACCATTAAATCTACTTCAATTTGAGATGCTATATATCCTTTAATAGTATCACTATAAGTATCTCCATAATAATCATTAACGATATCTAAATGTTCAACTGTCGCCAGATTAGTTTCTTCATAAGGCGAATGCCCAGATAAACTTAAATAAGTTGAGAAGAATAATTCATCTTCAAAAATCGCATAATCTAATGTCTTTTCTCCAAAGACTGAATCATATCTAATTTCTGTATCAGTTAAAGGTATTTCATTTTGTCCATAAAAATAATCATATCCAAATCCTTCATAAACTAAATCTCTTGTATAAAACTCTTTATAATTATTATGTAATCCAGTAGTTATATATCCTGAGTTATTAAATAATTCAGCTATACTTTCTGAATATGAATTTTCATTATATACATAACATGTCGGTCCATCAGTAATAGATGGAATAATACTTGTATTAAATATAATCTCAGAATCACAAGTAGTTCTTGGGAATACTGGAGTAAAGTGATTCACAAAATCTAATCCTTCAGTTTTAAGTTTATAAATATTTGGAGTTAATTCTTCACTAACTGCGATACTATCAAAACTTTCTCCAATTATAAATATTAAATTCTTACCTTCAAATATATCAGTATACTCATTATCCGGATGTAATTTAACGTTATTATCATAATAATCTTCTATATATTCAATATCTCTATTTATAGAAAAAGAGGGAGTAATAATAACTTTTAAATCTCTAAACAATAAATTTACTGTACTAAATTTTGTCACAAACTGTTCCTTATCATACATCGAAGAATACAAGTAATGATCACTTAAATGTAATCTTGCAAAGTTGATTGGATACTGTGCATTAATATTTACTAATATAAACAAGAATAATGGTGCTTTATAAAGCATTTTTAAATTTGCTTTTGTAAATGTAATATGTGAAGTTCGTTTTAATTTTATATACTTCGTAATAGTAAGTACTGCAAGTATTAACATTAGTATATGAAGAACACTAAAGTAATAAGTACCTTCCGCTGATTCAACACCTTCTTGTGCATTTACTATTTCTCTTAAACTAAAGAAATCTCTAAAAATCTTATAATATAGATCTTGTGAAAATGCATATACTACGTAAAGTATCATTAATGAAATATCAAATATCTTACTTGCTTTTTTCGGTAATAATAACGAAAATGTAGCTATTAATATAAGAATTAATAATAAAGCAAATAAATATACAGGAGTTAACTCAAGACTATTCTTTATCTTAAATGCAATATCAATCCAAAATATTAATCCTATTAATATAAATTTATCCTGGTACTTTATAAAGAAGTCTTTAACAGATTCAATATTAAATTTAATATAAATTAAAATTAAGGATACAGACCCAACAAATATTGTCCATCTTAATATTGATTCAATTATATCACTTGTATCATCCTGCAAAAAGAATACTAGCCTAACTAGTAATAACATTATTAAACTAAACACTATTTTCTTTAGAATGCTTTTTTCTTTCTTTTTCATAATATGTACCTCGCACTAAAAAATTATGTAGTAACTATTTGTGAGTATAAACAGTTTTTAATTTTCTTCTTTCTTTTCTTATTTTTAAATTTGATAAAAAATACATTGAATAAAATAACCCAATAATCAATACTCCAAATAATAAAATATAAAATGGCCATGGTGGTAAATAAGCTGCGATAGGATCAGGTTTTTCACCTATAAACATATAATTTCTATCCATTGTTGTATTTATGTAAACCGCAAGAGGAGTCATTGCTAAAAGTAATAATACAGCTCTCCTAACAGAATGTAAAGTTAATCTATATCCATAAGCTTTATAATAATAAAGAGGTATAACCACAATTAATAAATGAATGATAATAAAATGATAATATCTCATATTAATATAAGTGTAATCACTCATATCAGGAAGGAATAATGCTGTATATCCACCTAAAAGTCCTAAGTAGAAAACGAGTCCAAATGCCTTCTTACTATTGGTTAATAACAAATATATTGATATAATTACCGCTACACTACATACATGTAAAGGAATACTAAATTTACCGTTAATAAAGTTATGAGTATGGTACCCAAGTTCTAAAATTATCATTAAAGAAGCTATTGCGATTCTCAAACTTTTTTCATATTTCCAATCTTTTATATAATTAGCAAAATACAATATTAAAAAAGTAGCTGATAAAGCTATTATTATAAACATAAAATGTTCAATTGAGAAGAAAACAAAAACATTATCTAAATCATATTCATGAGCAGTAAGATCACTCCAACTCATAATATCGCCTCGCTTCTTTAATACTTTAACTTAAATCTATTTTACTTAAAATGTTAATAGCACTTTCCATTAATACCAAATCAGAATCTGATAATTTAGAAATCTTAATAGAAAGATGATTAACAAAACTATTATAAAACTTGTCCGTAAGCTCTATTCCTTTTTGAGTAGGAATTATAATTTTTTTTCTTTTATCATGTTCTATATAACTTTTCTTAATCAAGCCCTTCTCTTCTAACTTATCAGTTAGAGAAGTAAAAGAACCTTTCTTGAGCCCAATTTTTTCGCTATAGTAACTTAATGATTGTCTACCTCTAAATTTTAATTGCATTAACGTTTTTATTTCATTTTTTGTTAGTTCACAGTCATCAATAACGTCAAATTTAAAATTGAAAAATCTTATAAGTTCAGCAATGCTTTCAAGTTTTTCTACTATATTATTAACATTCATAGTAACACCTCTTCTTTTGATATAAATATCATACTACTAATAAATGATATATTCAACTAATTTAATTAGATTTCTAACTTTATCTATACTTAGATAATCTTATAACTAATGTGTTTTTCTCTTTATTTAGCCATTTAATTTGCGCTTATAATCTATTTATCTTTATCTATTATAGTAAGATTTCTAAATATGATAGTTAAAATAATATATATTCATATTTTGTGGTTAATATAAATAATTTTCAATAATTTAAATAATATGATATAATAATTAAATATGGAGGCGATTAATGTATGGGACAAAAACGAATTAAGAAAATACTTAGAATACAACTTTTTATATATTTCCTTAAATTATTTAAATTTATTGTTGTAGGTGCTTTATTATTATATTGGGGAATGAATAGTCAAGCTATAGGATATGTTGTATTAACAATATATTTATTTTTAGTTGGGGCAATGTATACTCAATCAAATAAAGATAAAAATATTTATGTAGAAATATACAAAATGAATTCTATAAGTAAAGAAAAAACTTTGAACCTTGTTAATAGCAATATCAAACATTTAAAACATCTTATAAATACTAACAATAATTCGAATTTTAATAGTACCATAACACAAGAACAATATAGAATGGGAACTTCTCGTTCCATCGCAGGGGGATCAAGTAAAGCAACTAGTAGGTATGCAGAAATTCAATTCGAAAGTTTGTCAGATTACCAAAAGAAAAAGTACTTAAGACATGTAAATAAGAACTTAAAACTACTAAATCAATTACAAGAACTACTTGAAGCTAGTGCTAAACCACAAGATGCTTGGGATATATAGTAAAGTACAAAAGGAAGAGATGAAAACATGGAAAAAAAACAAATAAAGAAAATACTTAAAAAGCAAATTATTTTAGGTTATATTAATATATTTATAGCAGTAGTTATAATTACTTCTCTTATAATATGGGGGGTAACTGGATCTGCATTTGGTTTTGTATTTTTATTTTTCTTTTTAATAATGTTACTTGGAACATATTTACAATCAGAGAAAGAAAAGAATATTTTTGTAGAAATTTATAAAGTAAATTCATATAGTCAGGTAAAAGCTTTAGAGCTTGTGAATAGAAACTTAAAATACTGTGAAGAATCGAAAAATGTATATGGTGGAGACACAAAAGGGATAGATTTTAATACTTCAATAATCAATAATAAAGTTAGGACTACAGGTGTTACAAATCCAAGGATGAGAGCACATAGCAAAAGTCTAATGAAAAATCAGATATATAGCCGCAGAAAGAATAATAATAAAGGTCTTGAGAAAAAAATAGAAATACTTATTCGATTAAAAGGTCTACTAGAATCAATCACTATACCACAAAGTGCATGGGACATATAAAAAGAGCCAAACGGCTCTTTTTTTTATTGTTCTTCTTTTTCTTTCAAAGCTCTTTCTTCTCTCATTTTCTTAACAGCATCCATTGCATATACAATTTCAGTTTTTGGTTTTTCTTTTCTATTAAATTTATGTTTAAATAAAATTTTAATTACCATAAGCTCAGCAAACATAACTGCAATATGTAACATGAATACAATCATGAAGAATAATAGATTGCCAAAATATGCAGAAAACATATAGATAGTAAAAATCGCAATACCTGATTCTATTATTAAGTAAACAGCACTTATAAAAAGCATAGCTTGTGGAAACTTCTTATCATACTCATCTAAAATCATCATTCTAAATGCAAGTATTATTGACCCAATAGCAGCAAATGAAGAAAATACTACAAGTGCATTATTTAATCCATTCTCAATTGACATTGTTATCATTGCAACATTAATATTCATAAACACTCTACTAACTAGAACCAAAATTGTAAAATAAGTCAAATTCTTATCTTTTCTAAAATATACTAATATTATAACGAAAAATGGTATTGTAAATGCAAATTGTAAAAATATCTTTAAGACCTCTAATGAATTACTAATATTTGCAGTAGTAACACTAATTTGAATTGAATTAATTATTATATTAATACTAAGTAAAGACACTAAATTCAATAGAAATCCAATGATAATTACTATAAAAAATAAATCCCTTTTGTGCATTGTAAATCCCTCCTGTTCTTCACCATTATACCATAAAGAAAAGCATATTCATAAATTGAATATGCTTTAATATTACATCTCAAATAAATTTAATTGTGAGTTATCTGGTAAATCTTTAAAGACATCTAACATATCTAATTTATTAAATAATGTTTTTGATGCACCAGTTCTTTCTTTAACATCGTCTTTACTTTTAAATTCAGATTCATTTCTAGCAACAACTATACTGTTTGCTACTTTTAAACCAAGTCCATCAACTGTTATAAATGGTAATATTAAAGATTTATTATCTTCACCAATTTTAAAGTTTCTAGCTTCAGACAAGTTAATATCTATCGGACTAAAAGTGAATCCACGTTTCATCATTTCATTTGCTATTTCTAAAACAGTGTATAATCTTTTCTCAGTTTCAGATACATTTCTTTCTCTAATTTTATTCTCTATTTCATTCATTTTTTTAACTATTGTATACTCTCCACCTGTGAAAGCATAAACATCAAAGTCACTTGCACGTTTACTAAAGTATGCACTATAGAATAAAATTGGTTTATATAGTTTGAACCAAGCAATACGAAGAGCCATCATAACATATGCTGTAGCATGGGCTTTAGGGAACATGTATTTTATCTTACCGCAACTCCAAATATACCATTCTGGTATTTTAGCTTCTCGCATAATTAATCTATATCCATCCCAATGTGCTTTATCTTTAGAAGGTTTTCCTTTTCTTACAAACTCAGCAATTTCAAAAGCAACAGCTTGATCCATTCCGTTTTCAATTAAGTAAACTAAGATATCATCACGACACCCAATAACTTCTTTAAATGCAATTTTACCGTATTTAGCATTTCTACCAAGTACTAAGTCTTTTGCATTATTAAGCCATACATCTGTACCATGTGATAACCCAGATATTTTAACAATATCTGCGAATGTGCGAGGACGAGAATCCTTTAACATTCCTCTAACAAAACTAGTTCCCATTTCAGGAATACCAAAACTAGCAACATCACTATTTAAATCTTCTCTTGATAAACCGATAACATCAGTTCCATTTAACAATCTATAAACTTCAGGATCATCCATTGGAATATCAACTGCTTTACTAAATGGGAATTCAATAGGATTCAAAGTAACATAATCCATTAAATATCTTATCATTGTAGGATCATCATGTCCTAGTACATCTAATTTGAATAAATTATCTTCAAACGAGTGATAATCAAAATGTGTTGTTCGCCAACTTGATTGAGTATCATCAGCTGGATATTGAACAGGAGTTACATCAATAATATCTTTGTAGTTAGGCACAACAACAATCCCTCCAGGATGTTGTCCTGTCGAACGTTTAACACCTGTAATATTAGAAGCAATTCTTTCAATTTCTGCTTTTCTCATATCAAGTTTTTTCTTTTCTAAATATCCTTTAACATATCCAAACGCAGTTCTAGCTGCAACAGTTGAAATAGTTCCAGCTCTAAATGCTCTATCAACTCCAAATATTTCACGAATATATTCATGAACTACAGGTTGATAATCTCCTGAAAAGTTAAGATCAATATCAGGAACTTTATCTCCTTTAAATCCTAAGAAAGTTTCAAAGGGAATTGAGTGTCCATCTTTTCTCATTTCATGATTACATTTAGGACAATTCTCATTTGGTAAATCAAATCCTGAATCTGCTTTATCTAAAATAGATTGAAGTTTAATTTCATCATTACCCATTCCGTATTTTGTTTTTTCTTCATTTGTCATTTTAAATGAACTAAAGAAACATTTAGGACATACATAATGAGGTGCAAGTGGATTAACCTCAGTTATATCCATTAAAGTAGCTACAAAGCTACTCCCGACACTCCCTCTACTACCTACTAAGTATCCTTCATCTAATGATTTCTTAACTAGTAAGTGAGAAATATAATAAACAGTTGAGAATTTATTTTCAGTAATACTTTTTATTTCTTTATTAATTCTTTCTTGAACAATAAGAGGTAAAACTTGTCCATATAATTCTTTAGATCTATCCGTAACCATTTTGATTAACTTGTTCTCAATTGAAGGAATTCCTTCAAGAGCTAAGAAATCATCAGTTGGTGCATATAAATCAGGTCTAAATGCTTTTACAAATTCGACCATATCATTAATTTTATTAGTGTTTTTAACAACAATCTCAAACGCAGTATCTTCATCTAAGAAAGAAAACTCTTCTAACATTTCAGATGTTGTTCTAAAGTACTGACTTGGTATATCGGTATATCTTGATAAAGGATGTAATCCTCCACCAACTACAGGTGTAGCTACATATATCTCACGATATCTTTTATCTGATTTTAATAAATGATGAACATCTCCAGTTGCAACAACTGGAATGTTTAATTCCTTACCAACAGCAATAATTCTTAACATTGTACTTTTAATATTCTCTAAAGCATTATCTTGGTCTTCCTCTAAATGAGCAAAATCAGATATTGGTTGTATTTCTAAATAATCATAATATTTAGCTTTTTCTAGTAAGTCTTCATATTCTTTATTTAACGCAGTTTCAAAGAAACTACTATTCATACAACCACTACCTACTAAAATACCTTCTCTATTCTTATCAAGAACTGATTTTAATAGTCTAGCTTCCTTAAAGAAGTTAGTAGTGTTCGCAATACTAACTATATTATATAAATTACGAAGTCCTACTTCGTTTTTAACGATTAAGTTTATGTGTTTACTAATACTATATTTATATGCATCACTATTATTAGATAACTTATTAAAGTCTTTAATATTAGTAACACCTAATTTTCTAGCATCTCTTAACATATGTAAAAATATATCCGCAGTTGCTCTTGTATCATAAATAGCTCTATGATGTTGTACTAAATCGACTTTAAAATAGCGTGCAACAGCTTTTAAATTAAATCGCTTAAGTTTATCTCCATAACAGCTTCTAGCTAATGCAAGCGTATCTACGCTAGTTATAGGTCCACCATCTAAATTATGTTCTTTTAATATCTTATTAATGAATCCCATATCAAATTGAGCATTATGTGCTACAGTGATTGTACCTTTAAAGAATTTATTAAATTCAACTATAGCTTCTCCTATTTTAGGAGCAAGTGCTACATCATTATTTTTAATTGATGTAATTTTAGTAGTTAATTCTGAAATTGGTATTTCAGGATTAACGTATGTTTGGTATTCAGCTATAACTTGATTATTTTTAATCTTAACTGCAGCTATTTCTATTATTTTATCAAAATTAACACTTAGCCCTGTAGTCTCAATATCAAATACTGTATAAACAGCATCTTCAAAAGAAATATCTACCGGATTATTTACTATTTCTAAATCAGATTCATTAATAAAAGTAAACTCAGCTCCGTATATTGGTTTAATAGATTCATCTTTTGTTGCTTTATAAAAATCAGGGAATGCTTGAACATTTGAATGATCAGTTAAAGCAATTGCTTTATGTCCCCATTTTTTTGCAGTTTCAACATAATCAGATATTGAACTTATACCATCAAGTGTAGACATCTTAGTATGAAGATGTAGTTCTACTCTTTTTTCTTTTTCTAAGTCTTTTCTCATATCTTTTTGAACAGGAAATTTAGTTCTTTGAATTGAGATAGCAGTTATACTAACTTCTCCCATGAACTTATCATATACCGCAGCTCCAGCTACTTTCATATGCATTCCTACTTTAGTTTTATCTAAAAATACTTTTTCTGATTTATCTTTAACGAATTTCTTAACATATACACTATCAAATTCATCACTGACAATAAACGTGAACAGACTAGTAGTCCCGTTTATTCCTCTAAAATCAACACTAACAACTTCACCTTCAAAAGTAAAAAAGGCTTTTTCATTTGCTGATTTTAATTCTAGTAACTGATTCTCAGTCACAGGAATATCAGATATCTTACTAGCTAATTTACGTACTACATTATTGTTGTAAGTTTCAAAAATATTTTCTTCATCCGTTAATTCAAAATTTTGAAGAACTTCATTTTGGAAATCTTTTGCTTTTTTAACTATCTTCTCTTTTATTAAAGGTTTTTCAACGCTCATTCTAGTGGCTAAGATACAGTTGAATCCTATATTAGTAAGTTCAATCCTAAGTTCATATAATAATTCAGTTACAAAAGTAGCGTCTTTAGGGCAAATAACTTCTATTCTATTATTCAAGATGTCTATTTCAAAATCTAAAATTGAAGTGAATCTTGGTTTCTTTTTAGATAACTTTCTTAAAACAAAGTCATAGTACTCTTCTATTTTTTCATAATCTGGTTTTTTATACTTAATTTTATAAGCAGTTTTTTTAATCGATTTTACTTTTTTTGGTAATAATTCAATTCTTCTAGTAAACAAATCAAAATCATCTATATCTAAAGGATATGGAAATTCAATATCAAAAAACCAACATTTGTCGGCATCTTTTACTATTATCTCCTTAATTTCTCCATTAAGTATGTCTTTTTTGTCAAGTAAATCTAGCATTTCAAGTAACTTTAAAAATTTGTCATTCATGAGGCTCACTCCATTACTTTTTCTAGTAATTATTATAACATATATTACGGTAATAATGAGGGGATAAATAAAAAAAGTAGACTAAGTCTACTTTTTTTCTTCGAAGTCAATATGTACTTTTCCCTCTAAAATTTCCTCTAAGGCAACCCCAACAGGTTTACTGCATTTCGGGTCAACTGCGACATACTCTTCTTCTTTAATAATTTTAGCTCTTTTAGCAGAAGCATATGCTAGCTTGTATTTAGAATCTATTTTCGTTAGTAAGTTATCAATTGATGGATAACGTAATCCGTCAGTATTTTTCATATATTATTTTACCTCCAACATTTCTCTATATTTATATATCGATCTTTCTGTTTTTGCATGTTCCGCACGAATAATAGCCATTATTCTATCAGCGGCATTTCTTACTTCATCATTAACTACTATATAATCATATTTATGAGCAAGCGGAAATTCTCTATCGGCTTTATCCATTCTTTTTTGAATAGTTTTAGTACCTTCTGTTCCTCTTCTAAGTAATCTTCTGTATAAAGCTTCTTTATTAGGTGGTGCGATAAAGATAAATACACCGTCTCTGGCTTTTTCTCTTACTTGAGCAGCACCTTGAACTTCTATTTCAAGAACTACTTCTTTTCCAAGAGCCATCTGTTCATCTACTTTATCTTTAGGAGTTCCGTAGTAATGTCCTACGAACTTTGCATACTCTAAAAACTTATCATCTTTAATTCTTTGCTCAAACTCTTCTTTTGTTACGAAGTAGTAATCAATACCATCTATTTCTCCTTCTCGAGGAGACCTAGTTGTCATTGAAGTTGAGTAAACTAAATCATGACCTTCCATTTCAAATAATGCTTTCCTAACAGTACCCTTCCCAACTCCAGAAGGACCACTTATAACTATTAATAAACCGCGTTCATTGAGTTTCATTTATCAATGTCCCTCCTTATTTATAGATTATATATTTAATTAATATATATAATAACACTTTTAGTTACTAAATGTAAGTATTTAAAAACATTTTTTTAATTATTTTAAATTATGTTATAATTAACGCGGTGATAACTATGAGCTTTGATGGAAATATTTTAAGAAAAGTAACTAAAGAATTGAATGAAACTTTATTGACTGGTAGAATTAATAAAATCTACCAGCTTTCGAAGTACGATTTATTATTTGTGATTAATTCTAAATCATCAAAAAAACAGTTATTAATTAGTAGTTCACCTAGTTATTCTCGTATCCACCTTTCAGAAATGATATATGAGAAACCAGATACACCTCCAACTTTCTGCATGTTTTTAAGAAAACATTTAGAAGGTGGAATCATTGAAAAGATATCTCAGATATCGAATGACCGAATCATTATTTTTGATATTAGAAAACGTAATGAACTTGGTGATATGACTATTAAAAAATTAGTATTTGAAGTCATGGGTAGACACTCGAATCTAATCATTACAGATGACTCATTTAAGATTTTAGATGCTATTAAAAAAGTTATGCCGTTTGATGGTAAAGAAAGAACTATTTTCCCTGGTGCTATTTACAGAATTCCTAGTTCAGATAAAATAGATCCTTATAATGAAATAAAAAGGGATGAATTCCTATCAAAACCTGAAAATATTAATGAAGTTTCATTTCTAAATAACTTCATTGGATTCTCTCCATTGATTGCTAGAGAAATAATGTATCGCTTTGATAATTCTAAAATACCTATAAAGGAAATCTTTAGTACTATTTTAGATGAATCAAATCCTCAAATAGTTTTATCTAAGAGAGTTAAGTTCTATTATGCTTCTCTTACCCATTTAGATGCACCAATAAAAACATTTAATACAGTTAATGAATTACTAGATAGATTCTATTATGAAAGAGACACTATTGATATTATTAAACAAAAATCAAAAGATATAGTTAAGTTTATTAAAAACCACATTAATAAAGCTAAAACAAAAATAGAAAAATTGAATAAAGAACTAATTAACACATCTAAAAGAGATATCTTAAAAGTTAAAGGTGAACTTATCCAAGCAAACATGTATAACATGACAAAAGGAGATAGTGTTCTTGTATGTATTAACTATTATGATAATAAGGAAATAAGAATAGATTTAGATGTTAAAAAAACTCCTATTCAAAATAGTGAAAAATACTTTAAAAAATATAAAAAACTAAAAACAAGTATTCCTTATATAAATAATCAAATAAAAGATGCTAAACAAGAGATGCGTTATTTTGAAGAACTACTTCATCAAGTTGAAAATGCTTCTTTAAAAGATATTGAAGAAATCAAAGATGAACTAATAGATAAAAAATATTTAAAACAAAAACTTATTAAACCTAAAAGGAAAAAGAAGCCTAACTATGAAACTTATTACGATGAAGATGGTATTGAGATTTTAGTAGGTAAAAACAATATTCAAAATGAGTATATCACTCATAAACTAGCTAAACATAATGAAGTATGGTTTCACGTAAAAGAAGCTCCAGGAAGCCATGTAATAGTAAGGAAAACTTTACCTCTAAGTGAAACAACAATAAGAACAGCATCACAACTTGCTTCATACTTTTCTAAACTGAGAACCTCTAATAGTGTTCCTGTAGATTATGTTGAAGTTAGATATATTAAAAAAGTACCTGGTAGAATAAATAGTTTTGTAACTTATAAGAATAATAAAACTATCTATATTGATCCAGATAAAGATTTCATCTTAAAAATGAAAAGAAAATAATAAAAACCGAACTTGTGAAAGTTCGGTTTTTATATTGGTAGGAGAGTACAACAAAATATATTATAGTTTTGCTTTAAAATCTTCCTTTAATTACTTCTTCTTCAGTTAATATACCAGCTGCTACTAATGCTCTTTGGAAAGATGTACTTTCTCTCGACATTCTTACTGTAGCTCCAGCAATTAAATCAGCTGAATCTTGTGCGGTTTTAGTTGCTCCTGCTTCTAAATCAATTCCAAAGAAGTTATCATCATTTACTGCTCCATCCCATTTCTCAACAGACCAATCAACTAATGATGTAATATCATTTACATTCTTACCAATTAAATACTCAGCAATTGCTTCATAATTTCCTTGCCATCCACCCATTGAGTGACGACCATAAGCAACTTCCATTTCATTTGGTACTGAACCTGTGAATATTACTCCAACACTTTCAAGTAATTCTTTAATAGTTGATGAAGCACTTAAACCATCAAAAACACCAGCATCTGTCATAACGTGGTCAAAGTAAGATATAGAGAATAAATTATCTCCATCTAACTCAGTCCAAGCTTCAGGTTTCATAAGTCCTGAACTTGATGTTCTAACAGTTGGGATGAACCCACCTGCAGTACCATCTACTGGAATTGCACTTATTAATGTAGAGAAATCGTAACCTGCTGGTAATTTGATTTCAAATTGATATCTAGTAACTGGTTCAACAATTAATAAACCAACAGTTCCATCAGCTCCAACAGCAACTGAATATAGTGACATTTTATCATGTGTATCTACCTCAAACATTGATGTTCCTTTAGCGTATGATGTACCTGGAGTTGCAGCTACTGGATCTACTCCTAAATCAACACTAATTCTTGAAGTGCTGTCTTGTCTAGTATACCAAGCACCATCACTTAATTTCCAAAATAACATTTGTGCATCAGTTATCAAACCATTATTATCAATAGTAAGAATTGTTTCGACTTTTTGAGTTGCATCCTCAAGTAAAACTCCTGAACTTTCACCTTTCCATGAATATCCAACGTAAGTTCCTGCAAGTGATTCTACTTCAACTTCAACTTCTACTTCAACCTCAACTTCTACTTCAATAATCTCTGGTTCTGCTGTACAAGCACTAAGTGCAAATACTAATGTTAATGTAATAATTAATACTAAAATTTTCTTCATAATTTCCTCCTGTAAATTGACTATTTTTATACTATAAATAGTTCGACATATAAAGTATAACAACTTAGTATTTATTTAGCAAACGATAACTAACCAGTTTGTAATACTTTCTAATTAAGCCATAAATTGAGCCATTTTTGTCAATGACCAATTATAAATAAGCGAAAAATCATGTATTTTTTATAAATAAAGATAGTTCGCCAATTAACTAATTTTATAGATTTTACAATCATTTTTCACATCGAAAAAATAGTTGTGTAACAAACTATATTTAGTTGTGCAACGAACTATATTCTATAGATAAAATAAGAGAGCACTCAATAAATTGAGTGCTCTTTGTTCATTTTACCATTTTCTACTTTTTCTATCAAATATTCCAGTTGAAGATGCTACTACTATGAAGAATATAACGATTGTATAAGAATCAAGTTCTACATTAAATATATATTCAGCTAAATTTAAGACAAAATAGAACGCAAAAAATATTAGTAGTATTTTAACAAATATTTTAAAGAATCTTAACATTATTTCCCTTTAGCTATAATTTCTTTTTGGACCATTGAAATGAAGTCATCTACAAGTACTGTAACTTGTTCTTTAGAACCATGTTTTCTATATGTAACTTTATCATCGTTCACTTCGTTATCTCCTACTACTAATTGATAAGGAATTTTAAGAGTTTGTGCATCTCTTATTTTGTATCCTAGTTTCTCTTCTCTCATATCAAGTTCACTTCGTAAATCATAATCTATGAATAGATCATTTAATCTTTTAGCATATGCTCCATGAGCCTCAAGTGAAACAGGAATTACTTTAATTTGTACTGGGGCAAGCCATGTTGGAAATGCTCCTTTATATTGCTCTAAAAGGATGGACATTAATCTCTCCCAAGTAGATATTAATCCTCTATGAATTACAACTGGTCGATGTTTTTCACCATCACTACCTATGTAGTTTAAATCGAATCTTTCAGGTAGTAAGAAATCAAGTTGAACAGTACTCATTGTAATTACATGTCCCATTGCTGTACGGACTTGAATATCAATTTTCGGACCGTAAAACGCTGCTTCTCCAACCATTACTGTATGTTCAATATTTTCTTCAGCTAATAATTCTTTTAATAATTTTTCTGACATTTCCCATAATTTATCGTCATCATGGAATTTTCCTTTTGATTTGTCACGTAAAGCAAGTTCTATATATTCAATTTTTAATCCTAAATCATCTATTGCTTGAAGAATTAGATTATATGCATCTAGTACTTCTTTTTTAATTTGATCTTCTCTTACAAATAAATGAGCATCAGTTAATGTCATTGCTCGTACTCTTTCAAGTCCGCTTAGTGATCCACTTGCCTCATATCTATGCATTGTAACTATTTCCGCATATCTAATTGGTAAATCTCTATAACTTCTTAATGATGATTTATAAACAATCATATGATGAGGACAACTCATTGGACGTAAAACAAATGTTTCTCCATCTCTTTCCATTACTGGGAACATGTTTTCTCTATAATGATCCCAATGTCCACTTATTTCATATAGTTTCTTAGTACCAAGCATTGGTGTAGAAATATGTAAATATCCTGCTTTTTTCTCTAGTTTATATACATAATCTTCTAGTACTTTTCTAACTGTATATCCAGCAGGAAGCCATAATGCTAATCCTTGTCCAGCATCAGCACTAAGTTCAAATATTTTTAACTCTCTACCAAGTTTACGGTGATCTCTTTCTTTTCTCTCAGATAAAACTTGAAGATGTTTTTTTAAATCATCTTCACTAAACCACGCAGTACCATAAATTCGTTGAAGCATATCTCTATCACTATCACCACGCCAGTAAGCGCCAGCTAGTGATAATAATTTAAAGAATCGAATATTCTTAGTACTACCAATATGTCCACCACGGCATAAATCAGTAAATTCACCTTGGTTATATAAACTAATAACTTCACCTTCAGGTAAATCGCTAATTAATTCTACTTTATATTTATCGTCTTTAAAGAATTCAAGAGCGTCTTTTTTTGGAAGTTCACTTCTAGTAATAACTGTTTGTTCTTGAGAAATTCTTTTCATCATTTTTTCAATCTTAACTAAGTCTTCTTCTTTTATAACTTCACCAGCATCTATATCGTAATAGAATCCTTCTCTAATATCTGGTCCTACACCAAATTTAGCATTAGGATATATTCTTTTAACAGCCTGAGCTAGTAAATGCGCAGCACTATGATTTAAAACACTAAAAGCTTCTTGATCTTTCTTAGTAATAATTTTAATAGTACCATCATGTTTAATTGGTCTATTAAGATCATATAATTCACCATTAACATACCCTGCAACACTTTGTTTTCTTAGTCCTGAAGAAATACTTCCAGCTATTTCTTCAATAGTAATTCCTTTATTAAACTCTTTTACTGATCCATCAGGAAATGTAATTTTAATCATAATTATTCCTCTTTTCTTATGTTCTGTTTTATTATTTCTATAAAAATAAAAAAATCGCCCTTAAAAATAAGGACGAAATATAATTTCCGTGGTACCACCTATGTTCTAGAATAAATCTAGCACTCAAACTTTTAACGCGAGATCGCGGGATACTCTTTCGAGTCCTACTCAAAGGGAGTAATTAATAAGTTATAAATAGTAGCTCACACCATCTCTACTTCGCTTGATTTACGTACCTAAAAAATTATGTCCTTATCACAGTAATTAATATAATTATAATACTTTTAATCATATTGTCAAACCTTATTACATATTAAACTCTTCAGTTAATGATTCGATTCTAGCAAAGATTCTAAATGCTTTCATTAATTCTGCTTTCTGTTTGTTTCCTACCATATATGTCGGTAAGTCATTTCTTGTAACATTTGATGAAAAGAATGTAGGTTTCTTGTCTAGTAATCTATGTTGTAAAACAGGACCCAGTACTTCATCCCTAACCCATGAACTTTGTGCTTCTCCACCAATATCATCTAACATTAATATATCAACAACTTTTAACTTGTTAATTAATACTTCTAATCCTCCATTACCAATAGTTGATTTAACTTCTCTTGATAAATCAGGATAATAAGCAAGGATAACACTATATCCTCTTTTTGTTAATTCTTTAGCAAGTGCAGCTAAAGTATATGTTTTACCTTCTTGATACTTTCCAGTAAGGTACATACCTTTCATGAAATCACCTCTACTAAGTAAGTTTAGGAATTTCATCATATATCTGTATATTTCCATTCTGTTTTTTGTGTCATTACGATAATCTTCTAAATCAGCTTTTAAAACCATTTCTGGCATATACATTGCATTTATTAACTGACTTTTCTTTTCTCTATTTTTTTTATCTAATACAAAATTACATTCTTTATAAAAGATTCTAATACTATCATCTTCAGATATAATATTAGGTTTTAATCCAATGTTATCTTGCTTACATTGTGCCAATCCCTCGCACTCTAAACAATTATCATTCTCAGTTTTAAAACTAAGAAGTTTAGGTAAATTATTTTCTATAATCTCATTATTAAGATCATTCTCAATAAAGAAGTTACTTAAAACAGGATCTTCAAATAATCCTTCAATAATTTCTTCTTTATCAATTTTTTCTCCAGTAAATCTAAATTTTTCCATAATTATCACCTTGTACTTTTAATATAG
>LGVF01021385.1_pt1 | contig 23402 bp, 22 predicted proteins | sample 469901 | NCBI WGS metagenome assembly LGVF01 (sample SAMN03893561, study PRJNA290197) | marine sediment metagenome | material: sediment; isolation source: combined push core samples #3730, #5133, and #5579 collected at Hydrate Ridge | place: Pacific Ocean: Hydrate Ridge
GTAACGCAGGCAGGCAATGTAAATAACACTACCAGCATCGTGGGCAGGATATACAATTTTAGGGTATTCATGAAATTATTCCTGACGGTTAATAATTGAAATGATAAGGGAATGGCACCTATGAGGATTTCCATCTTGAAGTCACCGTGTTGATTACCGCATCTCAACATGGTTGACAAGGCAATAATTATTTCTTACATATAACAATATTTCCCAAGTAGTCCGTATACTATCCAGCGTACAACATGCAGGTGAAGCAATCTTTAATGGGCAACCGTGTTAAATCAGCACTAAAAACACGCTAATTTTATTTTAAGGAGAAAACAATGAACAAAAAAATTATGATACCTGTTCTTGGACTCGTAGCAACAGGTCTTATCGCTACACTTGGCAGCACCGCATTTGCTGTAGATAAAATAAAAGGACGATGCACGCTGACGAACGGCGGTATAGTCAACATCGAGGGACCATGTGAGTTTTTCCAGGAAGGAAATATGGTTAATGTCCAGGGAACGGCTGATGAAAATGGTGTGCACTTTTTAGCGGAAATCGACAACGGCAAGAACGAGGGGCTTCTCATTGGTGCTGGTACATTTGACCTTGCCAAGGGTAAACTTGATAAAAATGAAGCAACCGAGGTAGTTTGGCCTAACGGCTATGTTCTGAAAATCAAATCGGAATAAGAAACAGACCCCTTCTACCCTGAATCCCGGCATGCTGTTTAGCAGGCCGGGATTCAGGTACTCTTCTGTTCGCCAGCGACCTGTCGTTTCGGTTGGGAGGGATGTATGTTTGAGGGAAGATAGGGGGGATAAGAAAGGCCGGGCGGTTAATCACCGCCCGGCCTTTTTGTTTTATGTTAACCCTCCAGTTAGAGGATTTCAGGAAACAGGGATTCTATTCCTGCCCCTCCTCCTTTTCAGGCTCCAGGGCTGATGCCAGGCTGTTGAGGAACTTCCAGCCCTTGCTGACATCCTTTTGTGATTCCGCCATCAGCTTGTCAGCATTTTCCGGGTTGACGAGCTTGAGCATGCGGTAACGGTTTTCTCCAAGAGCATATTCCTCAAACTTGATTTTGGGCTCCTTGGAGTCGATTATCATCGGATTCTTACCCTGGTCTTCCAGACTTGGATTGAATCTGTAGAGTGGCCAGTGACCACAGGCGACGGCTTTCTTCTGCTGCTCAAGGCCGAGTGCCATATTGATACCGTGGTTGATGCAGTGAGAGTATGCTATGACCAGAGATGGACCGTCATATGCCTCTGCCTCTGCAAGAGCTTTGATGGCCTGGCCGGGATTGGCACCCAGACTGATCTGGGCTACGTATACATTGCCGTATGTGGCGAAGATCATACCCATGTTTTTCTTGGGCATTTTCTTGCCGCTTGAGGCAAATTGAGCGGTAGCAGCTCTCGGGGTTGATTTGGACATCTGTCCGCCGGTGTTGGAGTAGACTTCGGTATCCATTACCAGGATATTAACATTCTCACCTGAGGCGAGAACATGATCCAGTCCGCCATAGCCGATATCATAGGCCCAGCCGTCACCACCGAATGCCCACACTGATTTTTTCACCAGGAAGTCTGTAAGGTGCAGGAGACGTTTAGCAACGGTATCACTACTGGCCTTAAGGACAGTATTGAGTTCTGCTATGCGACCTCGTTGAGCTTCAATGTCCATCTGGGTCACCTGATCCGCATCAAGGATGGCGGCGGCATATTCCCGGCTTACTAAACCGGAATCAACCGTACTGTTTAGTAATTCTGCAGCCTGTTCGCCCAGTTTGTTAACGGTGGTCCGCATTCCTGCACTGAACTCCGCATTATCCTCAAACAGGGAGTTTGCCCAGGTGGGTCCCCGTCCATCGTCACGTTTGCAGTAAGGCGTTGTGGGCAGGTTGCCGCCGTAAATAGAGGAACAACCGGTGGCATTACCTATATACATCCTGTCGCCAAACATCTGAGAAAGCAGTTTGACGTACGGTGTTTCACCGCAGCCGGCGCAGGCACCGGAGAACTCAAAGAGAGGTCTCATCAGCTGACTGCCCTTTACTGTGGCAAGGTTGATATCGGCCGGATTAATTTCAGGGAGGGAGAGGAAGTAGTCTACGTTTGCAGACTGGACCAACTTCAATTCCTCATCGTTTGTGATCATTTCAAGGGCTTTGTTCTTTGCGGGGCATACACTGACACAGAGGGTACAGCCACAGCAGTCTTCCGTGAAAATCTGCAGGGTGAACTGCTGTCCTTTAAAAGCTTTACCGATAGCATCCTTTGACAGGAAGCTTTTCGGAGCATCTTTTATTTCGGGAACAATCTTGATACGATTTGCAGCATGGGGACAGACGAGTGCACACTGTCCGCACTGGATGCAGTTCTCAGGCAGCCATTTTGGTACGGAAACAGCGATGTTTCTTTTCTCATACTGAGTGGTTGCCGTGGGCCAGGTTCCGTCTGCCGGTATCTGGGAAACTTTCAGTTCGGTTCCTTTACCTTCAATGATCTTTGCGGTTACTTCTTTTACGAAGTCAGTGGCATGTTCGGGTACAGTCGGAGGCATCTCGTGGCCATCAATTTTGTCACTGAGAGACACCTCTACAATGTTTTTGATTGCACCATCAACGGCATCGTAGTTCATCTGCACAACCTTATCACCTTTTTTGCCGTAGGTCTTTTTGATGGCGTTTTTGATTGCGTCAATAGCTTCTTCCTGGGTCAGGATGCCTGAGATCAGGAAGAACGCGGTCTGCATGATCATGTTGATACGGGCACCCAGGCCTAATGCAAGTCCCAAAGAGACTGCGTCTATGATATAAAACTTAGCCTTTTTGGTGATAAGATCCTGTTGAACCTGTTTGGGCAGATGCTCCCATACAGTATCTTTGTCAAAATTGGTGGTGAGCAGGAAAGTGCCGCCGTCTTCCAGGTTACAGAGCATATCAACCTGATCCAGGAAGGTAAAGTTATGGCAGGCGATGAAGTTTGCCTTGTTGATCAGATAAGGAGCGACCACAGGGTTCTTGCCAAATCGCAAATGGCTTGTTGTGATGGAACCCGATTTTTTGGAATCATAAACAAAATATCCCTGGGCGGAGTTGTCGGTTTCGGTGCCGATAATTTTAATAGTATTTTTATTTGCACCCACTGTACCGTCAGAACCAAGCCCGTAAAACATTGCCCGGTAAACATCATCACCTTCAATATTGAACGAAGAGTCATAGTCAAGACTGGTGAAAGTTACATCGTCGTGTGGGCCTACGCAGAATTTGTGCTTAGGTGCCATGGAACTCATGTTATCAAAGACGGACTTGACCATGGCAGGTGTAAACTCTGCCGAACCGAGACCGTATCTTCCTGCAAGGATGATCGGCAGGTAGGCGGAACTGTTTGTTTCAACAGCCTCGCCAATTGCTGTACGAACGTCAACGTAGAGTGGATCTCCGGCTGCACCGGGCTCTTTTGTTCTGTCCAGGACAGTGATTCGTTCAACGGTGGAGGGCAGGGCGTTCACCATGGCCCTGCAGTCAAATGGACGGTAAAGACGAACTATAACCATACCGACCTTTTCACCCTGGGAGATGAGGTAGTCAATGGTGGCGGCAACAGTCTCACAACCTGAGGCCATCATGACGACAACATTTTCAGCGTCGGGAGCTCCGTGGTAATCAAAAAGATGATATTGGCGGCCGGTAACAGCAGCAAACGTGTTCATGGTTTCCTGTACTATTGCAGGAACCGCATTGTAATATTTATTGACTGTTTCCCGCCCGGTAAAGTATACATCCGGGTTTTGGGCTGTACCCCTGATGGTTGGGTCATCGGGAGTGAGAGCTCTTTTCCTGTGTTCGAAAATGAACTCTTCGTCGACTACGGCACGCATATCGTCCTGGGTAAGCTCTTCAATCTTCTGGATCTCGTGGGAGGTACGGAACCCGTCAAAAAAATGAATAAAGGGGATGCGGGATGCCAGGGAGGCCTGGGTCGCAATGAGTGACATATCCATTGCTTCCTGAACATTTTGGGAGCCGAGTATACCCCAGCCGGTCTGTCTTACAGAGTACACATCTGAATGGTCGCCGAAAATTGAAAGCCCCTGGCAGGCAATTGCCCGCGCAGTAACATGAAAAACAGTAGGGGTCAGTTCACCGGCAATTTTATACATGTTGGGGATCATCAACAGCAGACCCTGAGACGCGGTAAAAGTTGTACAGAGCGCACCTGTTGCAAGCGAGCCGTGGATGGAGCCGGCGACACCGGCTTCAGACTGCATCTGGTTAACTATTGGAGTTGTTCCCCAGATATTTTTCTGCAGGGAGGCGGATTTCATATCCGCTTCCGCAGCCAGCGGAGTTGATGGAGTAATGGGATAGAGTGTAATTATTTCACTGGTTGCATAGGCGACATGGGTGCACGCCTGGTTGCCGTCAATCGTAACCATTTTTCGTGACATGATTTGATCTCCTTTCTGGTGACTGTCAATTACTTCTTTTTGATAAGTAAGAAATAATTTCTATGGTAGTAAGAGGTAAGTGTTGGTATGTAAGCAATATCGGGTGATAATAGTACAAGATAGACCGAATTACAACTAATACAGGGATATTTTTATGGCCTGTAAAACAGCCTACTTAGGCTCTTATAAATAATGAATGAGTAATGTTGATTGGTAATATAAATAAAACCAATCAGCGGTCAGGTTAGAAGAGGTTCGGTCTCATTCATCTCTGTTTTGAAAAAGGTAGTCGCATGTATACAATGCAAAATCCGGCACTGGAAAAGTTGTTGGGGTTCCTTCATGATGAAAAGGAGTTTGTGTTCCTTGACACCTCACGGCCTGATAATGAAAATATTGAGTCATATCTGTTTATAGAACCAATTGACAGAATGGTATGCAGAGCAGGTGATGACCTGGAGGAGTATCTCAGAAAACTGCAGCTCTATCTGGAAAGAGGTCAATACCTGGCGGGATGGGCAGGGTATGAATTCGGCGCTAGTCTCGAGGGGAAAATAGGTATAAAAAGCAGACCAGGAAGCAACGGAGGAGTGGTAATTGCCGATTTTGGTGTTTTTAATAAACCGTTTAATTTTAATCATCAGACGGGTGAAAACAGTTTACCGCAGTATCAGGGGTCAGTTGCAGATTCAGGTGAATACGCAATTACCAATCTTCGATCCAATATGGATAAAGAGGAATTTCTCAAAGCCCTAGGAAGAGTCCGGGATTACATCGCTGCCGGCGATACATACCAGGTCAACTATACCATGAAATTGCTTTTTGATTTTCATGGCTGTCCTGAAAAATTATACCTGGATCTGCGCAGAAACCAGTCTGTGGCTTATGGTGCTTATATCCGAAATGGCAGCGAGAGGATGCTGTCCTTTTCCCCTGAGCTGTTCTTCAGGAAAAACAGTTCGGGAATTACCGTTCGGCCAATGAAAGGAACGGCAACAAGAGGACGGAATGGTGCAGAAGAAAGGGCTTACAGCAAATATCTGCAAAATGATATTAAAAATAGAAGTGAAAACGTAATGATTGTTGATCTGCTGCGAAATGATCTTGCCAGGCTGATGCATGGTCACGGCCAAAGCACAGTTGCTGTCGATTCTCTTTTTGATATTGAATCCTATGAAAGTTTACTGCAGATGACTTCAACAATCAGTGCTCGGGGGTCGGCAGCAGGGATGGGAGACATTGATCTTGTTGATCTCTTCAGGGCATTATTTCCCTGCGGATCGATTACCGGCGCCCCAAAGATCCGCACTATGGAGATAATTGACGAGCTCGAGAAAGAGCAGCGTGGCGTTTATACCGGTGCTATTGGCTATCTGGGTCCGGATGGAACTGCTGTTTTTAATGTGCCGATTCGAACAGTTTTGCTGCATGGCAGTATTGGCGAAATGGGTATTGGCGCCGGTATTACCCACGATTCAGATCCGCAGGAGGAGTGGGAGGAGACATTGTTAAAGGGAAGGTTTCTTACCCATGCTCAACCCGATTTCACACTTTTTGAGACAATGCTCTGGCATCCTGAGGATGGGTACTGGCTCCTGGATTATCACCTGAAGCGACTTGAAGCCAGTGCCCGGTTTTTTAAGTTTTCGTTTGATATTGGATTGATCAGGCANNAATCCCGTTTTATCAACGGCAGCAACCGGGTACGTCTTATGCTGAAAAAAGATGGCCGGGTGTTGTTGGCAACGATGTCTTGTGATCTGCCTGCGGTCACTACACTCCCACCCAATCCAATAATTGAAAAGATTGATGAGGTGCCTCTGGTAGATTTCTCTGATCGGACCACGGAGACCTCTTCCCCATGGTGCTTTCATAAGACAACCATGAGAGAAATGTATGACGGGGAGTACGAAAACGCACAGCAGCAGGGATTGTTTGATCTACTGTTCTGTAATGGGGTGGGGCAGGTAACGGAAGGGTGTATCTCCAACATTATAATTTATTATCAGGGCAGCTATCTGACACCTCCTGTTGAATGTGGTCTGCTTGCAGGAGTGATGCGTGAGAAATTACTTGGTGAACAGTCTGTGGTGCTGGTCGAGAAAATTCTCACCAAAGAGATGATAGAATCCGCTGACGCTCTCTTTGTCTGTAATTCCGTACGGGGAGTTGTTCGGGTAAGGCTTCGGTGGAAAACCCGGGCTTAATGCACTATTGACTGATCCTGTTCCGGAGTAATCTGAACAGGTGGAACTATGAGGTTGTGCTCTTCGCCAAGTGCTCTGACGGTGGACATGAAGGTTGAAGGAAGGGGAATTTCCCTCTCTTCAATCAGAATACCCAGTTCCTTTGCTCTCACAAGGATAGCGGTACTGTCTTTACCCTCCTGGTGGTCGCAGATCGTCTGAATGCGCAGCGCGTCTGTAATTTTTGCACAGAGTTGAGGCATCTCTGCTGCCAGGCCCAGGAGTTCCTGCTCAATCTCTGCCCGGTTTTCTTTTCTGAAAAGGATAAATTTTTCTGCCGGGTTCCGGGTGGCAAACACTTCGTTGGTAATTGAGCCGGCAAGCATTGACAGGAAGATCCGGTCCTGTGATGGTTGGTTTCTCGTCAGTTTAGCCTTTACTTCTTTAAATAAAACCATCTGAACTATACCAACCCCCTCTCGCAGGGCGGGGATGATGTGAGGCTTTTTCTCAGGGGATTCAGTTGTCATTTGGATATTAACAGTTACAGCACCAGTTTTACTATTGGGTGGCACTTTAAGGATTCATAAATTGCAAGTCTGGTTGCTTCGTCCTTGACCGTAAGTTCGGCATTGAGGCTGTGGTATTTCCCGCTGGAGCTGGCATTAGAATGGCTGATTGTGACATCTTCCGGTGCGCAGGCTGTAATTATAACTTCTTCCAGCAGAGTGCGATCCCGTCCTACCACTTTATAAACCCAAGAGCAGGGATAGTCGATTTCCGGGCGTTCCGGGGAAGCAGCTGTCTGATCTTTGCAATGGAATTTCATTTTGTTTTGATATGGTTAAGAGATGACAACCCAGCAGGGTTTTATTTCTCTTTTGTTATCAGTATATTAAGCCTATTTCCACAGAATTGGCTGAGTTTCATACGTAATCAAGTAATAAATAACGACTGTCTGTGCTGCAGTCAAGCAAAAGGGAAGGGAAGAGAATTCAGGTGACTAATTCTCAGAGCTGTTAATCAGGCTTATCTGGTCATTCAAAGTCCATAGGTCATAGATATACCCTATGCCAAACAAACCTCCTGTTAAAAGATAGATAAGGCCGCTAAGCCATTTCCCCATATACATCCTGTGGATACCAAAAAGACCAAGAAATGCCAGCAGCAGCCAGGAGACATTATAATCAAGCTCACCCTGGTAGAATCGGATATCAGCTTTTTCATTCATACCCGGGATGAGAAAGAGATCAATAATCCATCCTATAAACAGCAGGCCGAGGGTAAAAAAGTAGATTGTCCCACTGAGCTGTTTGCCATAGTAAAATCTGTGGGCTCCTAAAAATCCGAGTATCCAGAGGAGATACCCGACAACTACTGAATGGGTCTGGATTTTATTTGGGATCATTTTTCTTTTTCCTTAAAAGTTTGAAGTGCTGGATTCGGGACCACGCCTCTTCAATTCTTTCCTCAGTCAATTTCCCGTCAGTCAGTGCTCTAAGGATTTCTGCCTGTGCTTTCTCCAGTATATGGGGATCATAACAGAGATTGTTGCCGATTATCAGCAAATCTACTCCGGCTGAAATTGCTCTGCAGCATGAATCAGCCAAACCGTATCGGTCGGTGATAGCCCGCATCTGCATATCATCTGAGACGATAACTCCCTTATGGCCCAGTTGCCGGCGTAAAATTCCATTTAATGTAGCATATGACAGAGTAGCCGGATGAGACTTGTCAAATCTGGAGTTAAAGAGATGACCCACCATTATTGCCTCCTTATATCCTCCTGCGATGAAGTCTCTGTAAGGCTGCAGTTCAATTTCGTTCCAGGTGGTGGAGATATCGACAAAACCGAGGTGAGAATCATTTCTGGAGCTGCCATGTCCTGGAAAATGCTTAAGGCAGGAGAGGATACCCTCCCGGCTGTGTGCTTTTATCCATGCGGCTGTATTTTCAAAAACAACATCGGGATCACTCGAAAAGCTGCGTTTGTAAGCACCTATTATCGGGTTCTTTCTGTAAACATTCAAGTCGACCACTGGTGCAAGATTGAAATTTATTCCCAGCGAACTGAGCATCTTGGCCACCTGGTGACTGCAGCGGGTTGTATCCCAGGAGTCTCCTGTCCAGCCTAGTGTTTCTGCGTCGGGAGTGGCCGGAAAACCATGCAGTTCCTTAAGTCTAGCTACCTTTCCACCTTCCTGGTCAACAGCGATCAGGAGATTTCCTGCAGCCAGATCCTGCAGGGTTGAGGTGAGGTCAGCTACCTGGGCCGGAGATATGATGTTGTTTGTCGCACTCTTTTTGGCAAGCAGTGTATCGAAAAGAACTACTCCTCCAAGATTCCGCTTAACTATGTCAACTGCGACAGGATCGTTCTTTGAAAGAGTGGCACCCTCAAAGCCGATCATGAAAAGTTGACCTATTTTTTCCTTAATAGAGTGGTGAGTCATTTGTCATGTTGTCGTATTTTTAATTGATATTGACGATTACTACAGTCCTTAAATTTATTAAAGAATTTTTCATTCTTCTGCTCTTCTTTTAGTGTCGAAATTTTGACATTTTCTGATTGCCTCTTTAAGAATGAATTTTCAGATGTAATTTTGAAATTTTATTGATTCTATCTAACATCCTGTAAAAACAGTGTAAATCGTATTTATCAGCCGAGAAGAGGTTGAAGATTGATGTGTATATTTACAGCTGGCATAAAAGGTGCATTGAATAGATAGGAAAAATGGTAAAGTTTCTTTTTTTGCCTGACGATAAGAATAGTACTGATTAATAATTTTGATCGAAGTGCCAAGTATAAGGATATCACTCATGACTATCTCTATAAAAGAACCTCAATTCCTGCCATCACAGCAGGAGCAAATTGAGATTGAAGAGGTTATGGTTGAGCTGGAGAATTTGAAACGGCAGTCAGAACGACTCGACCTGATAAATAAGCTTCATAAAAGAATGGCCGGAGTACTGAGTGTAGCCGGTATGATTGAAGCATATTCGGTCTGGTTGGTGCCGCTTGTCAGCCATGAGCTGGTTGGCTATAGCAACAGTGGTCGTCAAAAGATGCATCTGTTCTGCTCAAGTCACGGCCCACGCAGGCGGAAAACAATAGCTTTCGCCGAGCAGTTGATCAGTAGTGACGGTCAATTGGAGGGTACTTGCATCAACCAGGACGGTCATTATGGTTATAAATGGATTTTCGAGACAAAGGATGATTCCGGCATCTTGCTTATTTTGAAAAAAGGCCGGGAACTGCGCAGTGATGAAATGGATTTGGTAAACCATTCTCTGGAAATTCTTGCAGATTCACTGCAGCGAGGCCTTGAATATGAAGATCTGTTCGAAAGGGCCAGTAACGATCCTTTAACGGGGCTATCGAACAGGAGAGTCTTTGATGAACGTGTAGTCGGCATGATTGCTTCTGCCAGGAGATATTGTCGTCCTTTAACCATGGTTTTAATGGATCTTGATAGATTCAAGAATATAAATGATAATCTTGGACACCAGGCCGGCGATGAGGTGCTGATTTCTGTGGCGGATGTTCTAAAAAACACTGTCCGTTCCACCGATCTTCTTGTTCGTATGGGTGGGGATGAGTTTGTTCTTGTACTAGAGAACACTGACCTGCGGAACAGTATAATTTTGGCGGAAAGATTGTGCGGAGCGGTGGACAGCATGAATGTCTGGGCCAATGAGAATAGTAAACTGGGAATCAGTCTTGGGCTTGCAGAATTGAGAGAAGACGAAACGTTAAAGCAGTGGCTTGAGCGGGCTGATGATGTTCTCTATAACGCTAAGGCTGAAGGGCGATCACGGGTTTCAATCAAATAATCGAATCAGGATTAGTCATTCTGGAGCGCGATCTTTATCGGGATAACATGGAGAGAACTGCTCCGCTGTTCGGTATATCCCAGTGACCACTCCCCGCATGTGGCTTTATCTCCTAGAAGTTCATCAATATCTTTGACTATAGAGTTAACACCGATAACCGGATGACGGGAAAAAACCTGGGGGAGTCCCTGGGTAAGGTTGCATGCAAGGCAGCAGTCCGGCCGCTCGTGCAACAATAATTCCATGGTCAGACTGTTGTCATCTGCTCCTCTATAGGCCAGTTCAATATCATAAGAACCTTCGCTCGCATCACCAAACAGAGCGTCAAAAAAATCGTCTGTTCTTTCTTTTGGAAATAGTCTCCGGAGAGTTTCTTTAGTAAAAAGTGCGTCAAATGTGTCTGAGGTCATATTGTTTTCTATCCCGGTGCAGTGATATTGAAAAGGGTAAAAGAAGTACTGTTCTAAGAATTTCGATCTGCTAATATAATCGGGCATCCTGTTTTGTCAACTGACGTTGCGACAGGAAAAACACTGTGTTAAAGTAGCCCGCATGAAATCCGAGATCGCTGGAGAAGACAGGAGCTTGGCAGGGGGTGGTATCAACCTTGAAGAGCTCAACGAACCGCAGTATCTGGCTGTTACTACTACAGATGGACCTGTGCTGGTTATTGCCGGAGCGGGCAGTGGTAAAACCCGTACTCTTGTGTATCGTGTAGCCCATCTGATAGAAAGAGGAGTCGCTCCTGAATCAATCCTGCTTCTCACTTTCACCAGAAAAGCGAGTCAGGAGATGTTATGGCGGGCTGGAAGGCTACTCAATGATACCTGCAACCGTGTGGTCGGCGGTACCTTCCATGGAGTAGCCAACATGCTGCTCCGACGTTATGGGTCGGAGATAGGTTTTGGCTCGACGTTTACCATTATTGACCGGGCTGATGCGGAGGGTATTGCCAANNGGTATTGCCAATCTCTTGAAATCTTCTCTTGGGTTGGGCACGAGAGATAAGCGTTTTCCCTCTAAAAGGGCCATTATCAATATGATCAGCGGATCCGTCAACAAATCGATAGATCTCGAAGAGCTGGTCTATAAGCAATACGCCCATCTCAGTGACCATCTTGAAGATATACTCCAGCTTCAGAAACATTACGGAGAGTTTAAGCTCGATCATGGATTGATGGATTATGATGATCTTCTGGTGAACTGGAAACGTCTTCTTGAGGAAAGCCCGACTGTCCGTAGAACCATCTCCGAGAAATTTTCCCATATAATGGTGGATGAGTATCAGGATACCAACCTCATCCAGGCGGATATTATTCGTCTGGCAGCGCACACCCACGATAATGTTATGGTTGTGGGGGATGATTCCCAGTCGATCTACTCTTTTCGAGGCGCTGATTTCTATAATATCATGCGATTCCCCAAAGTTTTTGAGAATACCAGGGTAATTAAACTTGAAGAAAACTATCGCTCCACTCAACCTATTCTTTCCCTCACCAACGATATCATCAGGAATGCCGAGGAAAAATATACAAAAACACTCTTTACCTCTATTAAAGGTGATATAGTACCTAAGCTTTTTGTTGGCCGGGATGAGCGTGAAGAAGCCAGATTTATTGTTAAAACTATTAAAAAACTGCACCATCAGGGAATTGATATAGAAAATATTGCCGTACTTTTTCGTTCAGGGTTTCACTCCTATAAACTTGAAATGGAACTGTCGGCTGAAAGCATAGATTTTGAAAAACGCGGCGGATTGAAACTTACTGAGTCGGCGCATATGAAGGATGTGCTGGCTTTTCTGCGGATTCTTATAAATCCGCAGGATAACCTTTCCTGGAATCGGATTTTACTGCAACTTGAGAAAGTCGGGCCGAAAACGGCCCAGAAAATTACTTCATTTATTGGTACGGCAGCCGACCCCTTCGCCGCCCTTGAGAAATATCCGGCCGGCAAAACATGGAAATCCTCCTTTACAAAACTGGTAAATCTTTTTGCAGAACTGCGCTCTGGTAAACAGACCCCCTCAACGTTGTACGAGAGGGTACAGAGTTACTATCAGCCGATCTTCAGCCAGCTCTATGCCGACGATTATCCCAAACGTCAAAAGGATCTTGATCAGCTCAGCTCAATCATGAAGGGATATGACGAACTGCAGCATTTTATTGATGATACAACTCTTGATCCACCGGAAACAACCAAGGGGGGGAGTAGTACAAAACGACTGATCCTTTCAACCATTCATTCTTCAAAGGGGTTGGAATTTGATGCAGTTTTCATTATTGGGGTGGCGGATGGTCGTTTTCCTCATGCGTCTGCGGGGATTGGGGAACAGTGGGAGGAGGAGAGGAGGTTACTCTATGTTGCCACAACCCGGGCAAAAGAGTATCTCTATCTTACCTATCCCCGGTTGTTGATGACCCCGGATCGGCAGTTTAAGCATGTAGGGATGTCGCCATTTCTCGGTGAGCTGAGTGGTGGACTGTTTCAGAGGATGGATGGTTCTTCTGATGACTATCAGCCATCAATTTATAGAGAGAAATCGGCAGCAGGCCATAAATCTCTGCGACGAAAACCGAAAAAACTGAATATGTCTGATTTTTCACAAGGATGTAAGGTGAGCCACCCTTTTTTCGGACTCGGTACGGTCACAAAGCTTTCCGGAGGACGCTCTCTGGATGTTCATTTTGACAGGCATGGTTTGAAAACTCTGCATTTGGATTATGCCAAACTAAAAAAACTTTAAGTAAAATATGGGCTTTTACGAGACCATCAAATATCACACAACATGACTATGACCTATGATGAAGTCCTGGCCCACCTTGACAGCTTGCAGATGCATAAAATCAAATTGGGTCTTGATGCTATGCAATCGTTTCTGGAGAAGGTCGGCAGGCCTGAAAATGATTTAAGATTTGTCCATGTCGCCGGAACGAACGGCAAAGGTTCCGTTTGTGCGGCGCTGTCGGAGGCGCTGGGGCGTGCAGGATATAAAATTGGTGTTTATACCTCCCCGCATTTAAGTTCGGTACGGGAAAGGTTCAGGATTGGTGACCGGTATATAACAAAGGATGAGTTTGCTGCCCTGGGTTCCAAGATATGTGAAGTACTCGGGACGGAACAAATCACCTATTTTGAATTTACCACGGCTCTGGGTCTCCTCTGGTTTGCTGAATCCGAGTTGGATCTTGTCCTGCTGGAAACAGGGCTGGGTGGAAGGCTTGATGCCACGAATATTGTCACACCCCTTGTTTCTGTCATAACCAGCATAAGCATGGATCATGAGGCATACCTTGGCGATAGCATGACGGCAGTTGCCGGTGAAAAGGCGGGAATCATTAAGAAGGGAGTCCCCGTTGTTTCCGGGGCAACAGCGCCGGAGGCTGCAGCGGTGATTGGTGAAGTCTGTAAGGAAAAGAACGTCGATTTATTCTGTTTGGGACGGGAATTTGACTGTGATGAAGAGGATGATAATAGATGGTGCTGGAGCGGCGGAGATGTTTTTGACGGTCTGAGAATAGAAGATCTAGAGTGTGCTCATCCCAGTCTTGTACATAAAGAGAACGATGCCCTTGCAATTGCCGCTTTGTTGCAATTACGACCCCATGGATTTAACGTAGATTCAGATACTGTTCGGAAGGGACTGGCGGCGGTGAAATGGCCGGGGAGGATGGAATACTTCGAGCAAGCTTTACCTGGGGAGAAGGTTAAGATGTGCCGCTACCTCCTTGATGGTGCGCATAATCTTGAAGGCGTCAAAAACCTGGCAAAGACCCTGGAGCAAAAGTTTTCATATGAAAAATTGATCTGCATATGGGGTGCCATGATTGATAAAGATCTTACAGGTACTCTTGCCATTATAGCTCCTCTGGCGGATGAACTCATTCTCACCCAACCAGACGGAGAACGTTCCGCGACAGCTGCCCAGGTGCATTCTTTTTTACCGGATAACTATAAAGGGAGCGTCCACTGTGTCTCTAGAGGAGTGGATGCCCTGGCTCTTGTTCAGGGCAAAGCAACGGATAAAGATCTGATAGTTATTGGAGGCTCTCTGTACCTTATTGGCGCAATGCGTTCTCTTTTACTGGGTGATCTGGTAGAAATATGATAGAAGATTTTGAGTTTGACGGACTTGATGATGCCGCAAGACGAACCGAGCGGGCCAAAGCCAGGGAGCTTCGCAAGTCAAGGTGGTGGCAGCAGAAAACTGCTTCAGGTCGCTGTTATTATTGCGCTAAAAAGGTAGCCTTCAGGGATATTTCCATGGATCATCTTGTGCCGTTGGCACGGGGGGGACGCAGCACAAAAAATAATCTGGTACCGGCCTGCAAGGATTGTAATAATAGAAAGAAAAGTATGATGCCCCTGGAATGGGAGGAGTATTTGGAGAAGAATAGAGAAGTGTAAATTATTTCCAGATACTAATTTCTGTTTGCTCACAGGGGAGTGTAAATGATATTGTAGATGAAGATGCATAACTGTGATAGACGTTTTGGGGTTATTGGTGCAATAAGAGCAGAAGAATAATGAGTGCGGTAATTTGTTGAAATAATTGAGGAGATGTGTACAAATGAAAAAATCTATTCAGGCTTTAATTGTTATCGTTACTGTTGCCTTGGCTGCAAGTCCTTTTGCAATGGAATTTTCAGCGGATATGATTTCACAAATGGCGACAGGAAATATTGCCGGGAAAATATATTTCAAAAATCCCGATGTTACCAGAAGCGAAATGATGGGCATGATATCTATAACAAAAAGGCCGATTGTGTACCAGATTTTTGACAGTACAAAAAAATATTATGTTTCCAGTATCGATGAATTAAAAAACAAGAATCCGATAGCTGATGCAGGTGATTTCGAATCGTGGATTAAGCAAAATAATATGAAAAATATGGGGAAAGAGTCAATATCAGGCTATAAATGCCAGATATATGAAGGAGAGCTGCAAGTAGAGCAATCTCAGCCCCCGATGCATATGAAACTATGGTATTCCAAAAAACTGAATTACCCGATCAAAACAGAAATAACACTACCGCCGCCCATGGGAAAGATGACTTCATATCTCGAGAATATAAAGCCAGGCAAACTGCCTGAGTCTTTATTCGTTATTCCGAATGGTTATGCTAAAGCTGCATCCATGGAAGAAGCTATGGGTATGCCGGATATGGGAGCATTATTGGGTAATATTACTACTGGAGGCGGTGGATCATCCTCCGAGGAAAAAATGCCGTCCAAAGAAGAGATGGATGAGATGATGAAGAAAATGAAAGAAATGATGAAACAGATGCAGCAAAATAACTGATAAATCTGGCAGGATTTATTTGATTCAACAGCTTGCTGTGGCTGCAAAGAGTAACGAGTTTGAATATATTGGAAACATAGCTGTCATCACGCAAAACCAATATAGGAGTAAATCAAGGGGTGAAACTAAGGTCAGAATGTTCTATATTTTTCTAATCCACCGTTAATCCAATAAGGGCGGGTAGCTCAGCTGGATAGAGTGTTGGCCTCCGAAGCCAAAAGCCGCGGGTTCGAATCCCGCCTCGCCCACCAGTAAATTCAGATACTTAGATAGTTTTGGCTAAGTCTTTTTCTGTTGCTCCCCGCATTATTCCCCGCACTTACCCCACAAAAAACCCGATCCAGAGATACACCTGAACCGGGCTTTGTTTTGTTGTCAGAAAAAATGTAAGAGTGCCCTGGTAACCCAAACAATCATCTGCAGTTAATCTCAAGAGTACGCCCCCTGCGAGATCCTCATAATATCCAAGAAGCGTGAATCGACCTTCATACGTTTATCCCTCAAACATTCACACGTCCCGAATGAGAATACTTCCCAACTTTTTAAAGTCATACAGATATTTGACATATCAGATGACCCAGTGATACACTGAATAACTATTCATCAATAAGTATCATCCCTTAATTATATTAGAGAACTCATGAAAAACTTATTACTCTTGTTTGCAGAATCTAGATGTGTGGGAATGTTCCGAAAGAGAGAGTGTAAGATGAAACAATTCATACAATTACCACTTATTATATTCCTCGGATTTGTTCTTACAGGGTGTTCATTGAAATACAATCTTAACCCTCCCATTAGTTCTACTGCTGAGTATGAAAATGACCAAAAGGAACAGCAAGTTGTATACGTAAAGGACAATCTATCAAAGGAATTTCTTTGAAAGGCCGCGCATGAACCAAATACTGCTTCTATTACGAGTACCCCTAACGCATTAACTGACGACGATAAATCCCCGCCACTCTCGGGCCAAAGCAATTCCGATCCTTGGTCTGCTGCCAACACATAGACCAAACTTACATCTTCCTGTCAAAAAGGTACGGGAGGATTAGTGGGATCAAGCCAAGTATTTTTTGTAGTCAGGGGTGTTTTCGAGGGGAGGATCATCTACTTACTTCCGCTTAGAATTGCCAATACATTTCCTCAATCCCTCTTAATTTGACATGCTATTCTTCCAAATGATATAAATAATATTAGAGCTGTTCCACTTTAAGGAATCATCATCATGAGGTATTCCTGAAACCATTTTGAGAGAGGAGAGATGAGGTGCGGGAGGATTATTTGCCGAGGTAGTGGTTTGGTTGCTCAATCTCAATTGGGACTCAGATAGATGACATTAGTCCAGAGAATTATGCAAAGGACTCAAAATTATATATCCTTTTCACGATGGTTCACATTACTGATAACTACATCAGTCTTGTTTTGGCCAGTATTGACGATTGCTGCCACCCCGGTTGAAATCGAGCAATGGTTGCAGACTCACAACAACTACCGCACATTGCACGGTGTATCAACAGTGACTTGGTCGAAAGCGGTTGCAGCCAGTGCCCAAGACTATGCCGACACCTGCCCCTCCGGTCACTCCGGTTCAGGTTATGGGGAAAACCTGGCCTGGGCATCATATAACATGGGAGTAAGTTCGGTCGTTCAGATGTGGTACAATGAAGAGTCAGACTACGATTACGACAACCCCGGCTTCAGTTCTGAAACTGGCCATTTCACTCAAGTTGTGTGGAAAGCAACTACAGAAATCGGTTGTGCCTTTGCAACTAGATGCGATAGTAATTGGCCTTACATGGCAAACGCCTGGGTCTGCCAATACAACCCACCGGGAAATTTTATCGGTCAGTTTGCTAAAAATGTATTTCCTCCGAACTCCGGGAATGAAGACGATAGTGATGAAGGTGCTACACCGGTAAACTCAGGAACGATCGTATCGATATTGCATCTTCTACTCTTGAAATGATACAAGGCCCAGAACAATGATTTTGTAGAGGCAATTCTTCTATTTGAAGAAAATAGCCAAGTTTAAAGTAGGAACACTTCCAATCTACTCGTTTGGTCTTATTTTGTTCGAATGGAAGTCAACAATATCAGCATAGGCACCTGTTCCTGGAAGTATGATTCATGGCAAGGCACCATTTACCCAGAAAACAAACCATTCAATTATCTGCAGGAATACAGCCGCCATTATAAGACAGTAGAGGTTGACCAATGGTTTTGGTCTTTGTTCGCCGGGGATAAAGCTGTACTGCCAAAAACGGCAGTTGTTCAAGAGTATGCTAATTCAGTCCCGGAAGATTTTACATTCTGCATTAAGATCCCCAACAGCATTACTCTCACACACCACTACAAGAAAAAGAAATCAGATCCATTGATCCCTAATCCTCACTTTCTATCTATCGATCTGATAAACAGGTTTTTGGAACGACTGGAACCAATAGCCGGAAACCTTGGCCCCTTAATCTTCCAGTTTGAATACCTCAACAAACAGAAGATGCCCGGGGGATTGCAACAGTTCGTTGATCAGTTTGGAGAATTTGCTGAAAAGTTGCCCGGTGGCCAAAGGTATTGTGTAGAAATTCGGAACCCAAACTATTTAAATCCCTCTTATTTTGGTTTCCTGGCAAATTTAAACCTCTGCCATGTCTTCCTGCAGGGCTATTACATGCCTCCCATATTTAACCTTTACGAGAAGCATCGAGTACATATCAAAGACCATACAGTGATTCGATTACACGGCCCTGACCGGCAAGGAATTGAGAAAAAGACAGGTAAAGATTGGAGTCAGCTGATTGCGCCTAAAGACAAGGATATTAATTCACTCGTGAACATGATATCTGACCTAAGGGTATGTAAAATAATAACATGGCCATTTCGTTTCGCTTGAGCACCCTCAAGGATAAGCATTTCAAAAAGGGCACGATCATCAAAAACCGGAACACCCCATTCCTTATCGTGATATTCTAAATATATCTTGTCGTCGGTAAGCCAATCGCATCTTTTTTTCATATTTTGATCTTATGAGTTAAGGTTGCTGGTTTTGAAACCGTGCAACACTTGTTATACGGTTATATCTACATTTTCCATGTGATGCCGGGTGGATTACGTAAAGGTAGTCTATGATATCTAAATGCGGGATACCCCAGCATCATAGCCCCGAAACTCTGATGCCCTGTGGGTAAGGGGAGTGCCTCTATCAAGGGTGGAAAGGTGGCAGCTGCCCGGCTGAAGTAACCGGCCCAACAACAGCCCATCCCCATACTTGAAGCAGCCAGTTCAAGATAAGATAATGCCAGGGTACAGGTAGAAAGAGCTCGGAGGTTATCCTTTTCAGCGTGAGTAATTATTAGAACCGGTGCATCCCTGAATATGATATCCTTTCCATTCTTCCATAGGTCTATTGCTTTATCCAGATGCATTGATAGTGCTTCTCCTGGATTATTTTTGATCATCCAATGCATCCAGTTAACAACAATTTCTGCAAGATTGTGTATCTCGTCTCTTCTTCCTAATACCAGCCATTCGGCATCCTGGGAATTGCGACCAGACGGGGCATGACGTGCAATTTCAATAAGCCTTTTAATCTCACTTTTGGGAACAGTCTTCTTTTTGTAGGTTCTTATAGAACGACGAGATCTTAAAAAATGTTCACAATGATCAGGAGACAACTGAAAATATTTTTGCACGACCGGACATTTCTCTACAGGTATGTCTCTATGAGTAAGACTTCCCGTTGGGCATACTGCAACACAATGACCGCATTTGATACATGCTTTCTCCGTACCGGTAACGAGCGAAGGATACTCCCCTCTACTGAAGAATATAATTCTTGCAGGACAGACTTCGGCACAAATTCCGTCTTGATTGCAGGTTTCCCGATTGATTGTAAATAAAGCCATTCTAAGATCCCAATAGTAAATTTATATGATGGCGTCGTAAAAAATCTAATTCTTCGTTTTCCCGTCATTCCCGCGCAGGCGGGAATCTAGTTATTTCAATACCTTCTGGATTCCCGCCTGCGCGGGAATGACGGCGCGGGAGAGTTTTTACGACACCATCAAGTAAGCTCATTAAAAAGAAACATAAGCCCCTGATACAATGACACAGATTTTACTTGTTGGAGATTCGCTCGTCGCAGATAATGACTGGCAGCCACGCATGAGACCGCACAAGGTTCAAAACTTTGGGGTTCCTGGTGCAACGACCCGCGATGTTCTGAACATGCTTCCACATATTAAAGAACGGACAGAGGTGATTGATGTTGTCATGGTAATGGTTGGTACAAATGACCTGCTCTCCGATAACTACCAGTTTGTCCAGACTTTGAAAAAAATCATCATTCAATTGCGAAAAGATTACCCCCTGGCTGAAATTCTGGTAAACAACCTTTTCCCCATGCATCTTCCCCACCTTCCCCATAACACTATCACCAGTTTCAATACTCACATTGAAGCAATAACAATGCAGACCGGATGCTGTTATCTCGACACCCATATTAAGTTTCTCAACAGTGAAGCTGCAGTCTTTCAAGGGGATGGAGTCCATATCACAGAAGCCGCTTATGAAATATGGGCCCGCAACCTGCTTGAGCATATTGCTTTTCTAATCGAAGATGACTAACGTGGTGAAGCGCTAATATCTGTTGTTTCCCTTTCCTATAACATGGAGTTTATGCAATGCAGCAAAGTCAGCTACATACCCTGGTTATTTCTTTTTTCCTTCTATTTTCTGTTTACACCACTTTTGATTCGACTGATGCCGAGGCATTTGCAAAAAATACACAAGGTACTACCGGAACCGTCATTGAAACGATGAACTCTTCCGGATACACCTATATGTTGATAGAATCCGGTGCAGAAAAAACCTGGGTGGCAATCCCGGAAACCAAAATAGAAAAAGGAGCAGAGGTTACCTATAATTCCGGAATGGTGATGAAGAACTTTGACAGCAAGACCCTTAACCGCACATTTGAATCTATTATCTTCTCTTCAGGCCTTACTGGAGAAAAAAACCCACCTGCCCACAGTGCGGCAGCGGATGATTCTTTTGCAACGGCTGTCAAGACTGAACAGACAAAGGTTGATGTTTCTGCTCCAGCCATGGAGGCCTCCGGGGGAAGCTCCGGTGCAATAGCCCCGTACCAGGAAATTACTGTTGCCAAATCAGATGCTGCAAACGGTTACAGTGTTGAAGAGATTTTTTCTCAGGCGAAAAAGCTTAACGGCCAGAAAATCACTTTAAGGGGAGTTGTAACCAAGGTCAGTGCCAATATCATGGGCAGAAACTGGATTCACCTGCAGGATGGCACCGGCAACCCGATGCAGAACAGCCATGATATTGTGGTAACCAGTTCTGAACACCCGGAAATAAACACTGAAATCACAGTAGAAGGAATTGTAGCAGCAGAAAAAGATTTCGGCGCAGGATATAAATATGCTGCCATTATCGAAGAAGCAACAATCATCAAATGAAAATACCGGTGGACAAAATAGGTTTTGATCTGGATGGCGTCATTGCGGATACTGCAGCGACCTTTCTCCATATAGCCTGTACAAAATATAACTACTGCTCCTTTACCCATGAGGATATCACCAACTTTGAACTGGAGGACTGTATACCCATCCCCCAGGATCTGGTGGACAAAATTTTTACTGAAATCCTCGTGGACTCCCTGGGGTCAGGACTCAAACCAATGGAGGGGGCGGTAGAAACACTCACCTCGATGGCCGTAAAATCGACCATTACTGTTATTACAGCACGTCCTCTTCGTCGTCCTGTACTTGACTGGATTGATGTTTTTTTCCCTGCTGAGACCAGAGATGCGATCAAAGTAGTTGCAACCGGAGATCATAGCGACAAGGTGCGGTATATTCATGAGCACGGTTTGAAATATTTTGTTGATGACCGGGCTGAAACATGCATGCAGCTGGCCGGAGAAGACATCATCCCATTCGTTTTCAACCAGCCCTGGAACCGTAATCGTCACAACCTGCAAAGCGTTGATAATTGGGATGATCTTCGGCAACTGATAGCCACTTCACCCTGAAATTCTATGGAATGTCCGCACTGCAAAGGTAAAATCCAGGTTTATAAAAATCCGGTACCTACAGTTGATATCATCATTGAAATCGGAGATAAGATTGTTCTGATTGAACGAAAGAATCCGCCCTCCGGATGGGCATTACCCGGCGGCTTTGTCGATTATGGCGAATCCTTTGAGACTGCAGCCCTGAGAGAAGCCGAAGAGGAAACGGGCCTGAAGGTTATCCAGCTGCACCAATTTCGCACCTATTCTGACCCATCCCGGGACAAGAGACAACATACAGCCTCAACGGTATTTACAGGTAAGGCCAAAGGACTGCCCACTGCCGGGGATGATGCCGGGCAGGCAAGACTCTTCAACCGACAAAACCTGCCGGAGCTGGCATTTGATCATGCACAGATCCTCTCCGACTATTTTGAGGCTAAGGCTAAAAAACAGTATTAATTAACCAGAAGCTCAATAGACCCATACCTATGGATCCATAGAGTGTAAGTCAGGGGATGCAGTCACGGCCATATTTTTTAGCGATAAGACCAAAGGTTGCAAGGCCAACAAGCCCTGACGCTATTATTATAACCAGATCTTTCATTTTTCCTTATCCCCGAATCCTAATCCCCGGTTTCTTCCGCAGACGAATCGACTGCGGCGTTACTTCGACCAGTTCATCGTCATTTATGTAGGCGATACAATCTTCAAGAGTCATGGCAACCGGAGGGATCAAAATGACCGCCTCATCAGACCCGGAAGCCCGCATATTAGTCAGTTTTTTACCTTTCGCCGGATTAACGACCAGATCGGCAGGCCGGGCATGCTCACCGACAATCTGTCCCTGATAAAGCGGAGCTCCCGGCTTGACAAACATTTTACCGCGATCCTGAAGATTAAATAATGCATAAGCAACTGCAGTGCAAGCCTCCTTGACAACAAGCACCCCATTTACCCGGTTGACGATCTCCCCCGCATACGGTCCATATTCCGAAAATACGTAAGACATCATTCCCATACCACGAGTATCCGTCATAAACTCGGAGCGGTATCCAAGAAGGCCGCGAGTGGGAATATTGAAAACCATCCGCACCATACCGGTCTCGGTTCCCATCTCCTCAAGTTGTCCCTTCAGCTTACCAAGTTTTTCAATGACAGGGCCCTGAAATTGCTCGTCAACATCCACTGTCAGCTTTTCATAGGGTTCAAAAGTCTGACCGTTTTCCTCTTTGAGAATAACCTGGGGTCTGGTCACCTGGAGTTCATACCCCTCTCTTCGCATCTTTTCGATTAAAATCGAAAGATGAAGCTCCCCACGCCCTGAAACCTTAAAACCAACCGCATCCTTCAACGGTTCATACTGCAGAGCCACATCCGCAAGAATTTCCCGCTGCAATCTGTCACCAATATGGCGGGAGGTAACATACTTGCCCTCCTTACCCGCGAAAGGTGAATCATTGGGAATAAAATTCATGGAAATGGTTGGCGGATCAATAGTAATCAAAGGTAATGGCTTTGGATTTTCCGGATCTGTGAAAGTCACTCCCACCATCACATCCTCCATGCCGGCAATGGCAACTATCTGCCCTACTCCGGCAGA
>LGVF01051341.1_pt1 | contig 23398 bp, 17 predicted proteins | sample 469901 | NCBI WGS metagenome assembly LGVF01 (sample SAMN03893561, study PRJNA290197) | marine sediment metagenome | material: sediment; isolation source: combined push core samples #3730, #5133, and #5579 collected at Hydrate Ridge | place: Pacific Ocean: Hydrate Ridge
TTAGTTCGCATAACCCATGAAGCTCCCACTTCAAATTTAAATTAAGTGGGGGAGTATTCACTTTAAAACTTCAGTACATCTATCACAAATATCTTCATGAACATGATCTACTACTTGCCAACATCTATCACAAGTTTCACCTTCAGCTTTAAGAATATCAATACTTAAGTTAGGGAACTTAAATTCACCTTCACCTATACCTATTTCAAACTGAGAAACGATAAACATTTGTCCTAGATTAGCGTTTAAGCTATTAAGTAACGCTTTAGTTTCAGCATTTGGATAAATAATTAACTTTGCGTTAAAACTTTTACCTATTACTTTATTATTACGAGCTTCTTCTAATGCTTTTAATACATTATCACGAATATCCATAAATTTTTCATATTTTACTAAGATATCTTCATTACCTAATTCTACATATTTAGGCATGTTTTCTAAATACATATTTTCTTCTTGATGATGAGGTAAATGTAAATAAGCTTCATGAGTTGTATGAGGTAAAAATGGAGTTAGTAATTTTAATAATGTTAATGTCGCATCATATAAAACTGTTTGAATACTACGACGACTATGATCATTTGCTTTCTCGATATATAATACATCTTTCGTAAAGTCTAAGAAGAATGCACTTAACTCTTTAGTAACAAAATTAGTTATTTCACGATAAACTGAATCAAATTCAAAATTATCATAATGTTCGATAGAATTTTTAACTAAATTGTTTAGTTTAAGAGCTACATATTTATCAACTTCATTTAATTCATTGAAAGGTACTCTATTAGTTTCAGGATTATAATCACCTAAATTAGCCATCATAAATCTAATTGTATTTCTTATTTTACGGTATGATTCACTAACTTGTTTCATCATTTCATTACTTATTCTTATATCAGATTGATAATCAACTGAAGCTACCCATAATCTTAAAATATCAGCACCCATTTGTTTTATGATTTTTAATGGATCCATTTGGTTCCCCATTGATTTACTCATTTTACGACCATCTTTGTCAAGTACAAATCCGTGTGTTACACACGTTTTATATGGACTTTTACCCATAGAGGCAACACCTGTAGATAAACTACTGTTAAACCAACCACGGTACTGATCACTACCTTCTAAATATAAATCATATGGATACTCAAAGTCATAGTTATTCATAAGAACACTGTGACTTGTTCCTGAATCAAACCAAACATCTAAAATATCTGTTTCTTTTCTGAAGTTTCCATTTGGAGATGCTGGATTAGTATAGCCTTTTGGTAATAATTCTTTTGCTGATTTTAACCACCAGGCATTACTTCCTTCTTTTTCAAAAACATCTGCAACATGGTTTATAACCTCTTTGTCTAAAATTTCAGTATCGTCTTCATTATAGAATATAGGGATAGGAACTCCCCATGCACGTTGTCTACTTATACACCAAGCTTTTCTATCTTTAACCATATTAGTCATTCTTAGTTCCCCCCATTTAGGGAACCAGTTAATTTCTTTGATTTCTTTCATCATTTCATCTTTTAAAGATTCTATTGATGCGAACCACTGTGGTGTAGCTCTATAGATAATTGGTTTTTTAGTTCTCCAATCAAATGCATAACTATGAGTAATCCATTCCATTTTAAGAAGGTAACCCATTTCATCTAAATCTTTAACAACACTTTTACTACATTCATCAACAAATTGTCCTTCATATTGCACTGCTTCCGCTGTCATATAACCTTTTCCATCAACTGGACATAAAATATCTAATCCGTAGTTTTGTCCGATTATAAAATCATCTTCACCATGTCCTGGAGCAGTATGAACAAGTCCCGTTCCACCTTCAACAGTAACGTGATGTCCAAGAACTATAGGGCTAATTCTATCGTATAAAGGATGTTTATAACTAAGTCCTTCTAAAACCATACCTTTTACTTCTTTTAATACTTCAACAGTTTCCCATTCCAAAATAGTTGTTAATGAATCTATTAAATCTTTAGCAACTAAATAAACTACATCATTATTCACTTTAATGAATGAATATATTAATTGATCACCTACAGCGATTGCTAAGTTAGCAGGCAAAGTCCATGGAGTAGTTGTCCAAATTAAGAATTTAAAATCAGTAGGAAATACATCTAACTTCTCAACAGCATCCATAGCAACATATACAGAAGGAGATTTCTTATCATGATACTCAACCTCAGCTTCTGCTAAAGCTGTTTCACTAGAAGGACTCCAAAAAATTGGTTTCATTCCTTTAAAGATTAATCCTTTTTCAACCATATCAGCAAACACTCTAATTTGTGATGCTTCGTATCTTGCTTCTAAAGTTACATAAGGATTATCCCACTCACCTAAAATACCAAGTCTTTTAAACTGAACTTTCTGTTTAGCTACTTGTTCTTTAGCATAATCTTTACACATATTTCTAAACTCAACTTTATCAATTAAGTTTCTATTAATTTTTTTAGTTTTTACAAGTGCAGTTTCAATTGGAAGTCCATGAGTATCCCATCCTGGAACATATCTTGTATAAAATCCTTGCATACTTTTATATCTTAAAACAATATCTTTTAAGACTTTATTTAATGCATGTCCAGTATGAATATCTCCATTTGCGTATGGTGGACCATCATGTAAAACATAAGGAGTATTATCCTTATTCTTTTCTAAACGTTTGTTGTATAGATCAATATCATTCCATACCTCTTGCATTAATGGTTCATTATTACCTAAATTACCTCTCATTGGAAATTCTGTTTTAGGCATTAATAGTGTTGATTTGTAATCTGTGCTCATAATTTCACACTCCTTTTATAATAAAAAAGTCGTCCTAAAATAAGGACGAACTATATTTAATCCGTGGTACCACCTTTGTTCTGAATCTCTTCAGCACTCAAACCTTTAACGCAGGATTACGTAAGTTCTTACTACCTTCAGAACTTAATCTCATGAGGGATACATTTAATAACATTTATCCAAGTTTTCAGCATACACTTGGTCTCTAAAATAAAGAGGTTATTTAACACTTGTCTCAATCATTGATTTTATACTTACATATTTTAACAAATATAATCTAAATTACAACTATTTTATACATATTTTCCATATTTAACGATAATTTTACCCTTTTTACTAGTATTCTTAGTGTCTTTAATAATAAAACGTCCATATTTTCTAATAGAAATAACATCTTCTTCTTTAATAGATTTAGTGTTTTTATTACTAATTAAATGATTAACTTTAACCAAGTCATTATTAATCATATTTAGTGCTTCATTTCTACTCTTTTTCGTTATCTTACTAACAATAGAATCAAGTCTTAAAGAACTAACTGTAAAACTACTCATCTCTAGTTCAACATTTCTTACTAAATTAGATCCATCAATTTCCTCTAGTGTAATTGCTACATTATTTATTTTTATAAATTCATTAATAATAAATTCTTTCAATTCACTTGTAATAAAGAATACATCTTCACTAGCTAAAATATCTCCAATACTTTCTTTAGTAATTGATAAACTAAGCAAAGTACCTAATATATTTTGATGACTTAGTAATAAATACTTTTCATTATATTTAATTTTAAAACAAGTAATAAAAGCTTCATCATCAACATATAGTACTGCTCTTTTTAACTCACTATTAGGATATCCTCCGTCTAACTTAAAAAACACCTTATTTTTAAGAGTGTTTATAAGAATTGCTTGTTCAGTTAATGTTAGAAATTTAGTCCTTACAGAGGTTTTTAAAGGATTTGCTAGATAGCCTTTTACCTTATCTTTAATTTCCATACATAGTTAAAATCATTTGTCCGAATGCGTTTACTCCAAAGTAGTAAAACATAAATCCAATTATTGGTGTAAAATCCATTACACCAATAACAATCCAACCTCTAAATATTCTCATATATGGATTAGCTAGTTTATCAATAAATCTACCAAAGGCAGATCTTTTTAAATCAGGTATCCAACTTAGTAAAACACTAGCTACTAAAATATAGTAGTAATATTGTAATACCTGAAAAAGAATTCTTAATAATAATTCCATTATATTTACTCCTTATACTCTTTTACAAACTTACGCAAAGAGCCATCTTTATAATCTTCTTTAGTTGCGAATAGAAATATTTTCGGTTGAATCATTTCTATTTCTCCATCAATAGCGTAAGTTACTCCACTTAAAAACGTAATTACTTTATTAGATTCTATATCATCATAATCTTCAAAGTTTGTAATTAAAGGAATACCCTGCATTAAAAAATCAGCAAGTTTAAATCCGTCTACATCTTTTTCCATATAGATAAACTTAACTCGATCTATCGCTTTTTTATTTTTTTTACCCATAACTTACACCTCTTTCTTAAATAATACACTGCCTAGTCTTAAAAACGTTGCGTTATGCTTTAAAGCAATTAAATAATCATTGCTCATTCCTATTGATAATTCTTTTAATTCAATATCTAACTCATTTTTTATAGCAATTTGAAGATCATTTAACTTCTGAAACTCAGTACTAATAACGTCTTCATCACTAGTTAACTCAGCCATACCCATTAATCCAATAACTTCAATTTTTTCTAAATCTTTAATACTTTCTAAAAATGGGATTACTTCATTAACATTAAGCCCATGTTTAGATTCTTCGCTACTTATATTAACTTGAATAAAGCATTTTATTACTTCATTTCTTCTCTTATTAACTTCCATAGCAAGTTTTAAGTTATCAAGTGAATGAAGATAACTTACTTCATTAATTACCTTTTTAACTTTCTTAGTCTGAAGTGTACCAATATGATGCCAAGTAATATCAAGATCAGCTAAATCAGTTTTCTTTTCAAGTAAAGCTTCAATTCTATTCTCACCAAAATGAGTGATTCCTGTATTAAACAAATCTCTCATTTCAGTACTGTTAAAGTATTTAGTCGCTGCGACTACATTAATACTTTCATTGTTTATTTTACTTAGTACTTCTTCAGTATAAAATTTCATTTTTTACGATTTGAATAAGTAAATATACTAGTCAAAATAAACATCCCCGCAGCTAACACCATTAAATCAGTACTATTATCATCATAGAAAAACACTATATAAATAACAGATAAAAACATTAATACAAAATAAACTATATTATACGGTTTCTTCATAATATCACCTTCAACATTTAATATTAAAAAAGCACCTAAGGTGCTTATTTAAATCTAGATTTTAACCAAGAAGGAATAGCTGTTTTAGAAGGTTCTTCCTCTACAACAGGTTCTTCTTTCTTACGTTTTTTTCTACCTTTTTTAGGAGGTTGTTCTTCTTTAATTTCAGCTTCTTCAGCATCTTCTAAAGGTGTAGAACCTATTTCACTAAATTCTACTTTTCTATTTTCATCAAATCCAGCAGCTATTACTGTTACGATAACTTCATCAGTAATATCTTGGTTGATAGTTGTTCCATAAATAATATTAATTTCAGTTGAACTAGCAGCTTGAATAGCTTCAATAGCTTCAGTTACTTCCCATAAAGCGATATCAATACCACTACTAATATTAACGATAGCATCAGTTGCTCCATCAATATTTGCGTCTAGTAAAGGTGAATGAATTGCGTGTTTAGCAGCTTCGATAGCACGACCTTCTCCACTAGCAACACCGATACCCATTAATGCAGTACCTTTATCCTTCATTACAGTTTTTACATCTGCAAAATCTACATTTATTAATCCAGGAACAGTAATTATTTCAGCAATACCTTGAACACCTTGACGAAGCACATTATCTGCTTCTCTAAAAGCTTCAAGCATTGATGTAGAACGATCAACTACATATAATAGTCTATCGTTTGGAACAACAATTAAAGTATCTACGTAAGGTTTTAATGCATCAAGTCCTTCTAATGCTGTTGCTACTCTTCGTCTACCCTCAAAGCTAAATGGTTTAGTAACAATCCCAATTGTTAAACATCCCATTTCTCTTGATATACGAGCAATTACTGAAGCAGCTCCAGTACCAGTTCCTCCACCCATTCCAGCAGTAATAAATACCATGTCTGTATCAGCTAACAGTTCACGTATTTCATCTTCAGATTCAACTGCAGCACGTCTTCCTATATCAGGATCTGCTCCTGCACCTAGACCTCTAGTTAACATTTTACCTATTTGAATTCTTGTATCTGCTTTGGATAGTCTTAATACTTGTGCATCTGTATTTATAGCAACAAACTCAACACCTTGAACATCATTTTCAATCATTCTGTTCACGGCATTTCCTCCACCGCCACCTATTCCGATTACCTTAATTGAAGGCTTTTGATTAAAATTATCATACGATTCAAACATATCTACATACCTCCAATTAACTTATTAAGTTATTATACCATTTTTACAAATTAAAATAAACATTAAATTATAAAAAACGGCTATATTTACTATCTTTTATAGTATTTTTTATATAAATTTTTTCTAAAATCTAATAATGAATCATTTTGAATTGCTTCACGAATATTTTTCATTAAATCTTTTAAGAAATATAAGTTGTGATAACTAACTAATCTTTGTCCTAAATATTCTTCAGATTTAAATAAATGTCTTATATAACTTTTTGTATAAGTTGTACAAACTTTACAATCACAATTAGGATCAAGTGATTCCATATTTTTTGCGTATAACTGATTCTTTATAGGAATTCTCCCAAGACTCGTCATTGCACTTCCGTGTCTTGCAAGACGTGTTGGATTAACACAATCAAACATATCCATTCCACGAATTACACCTTCAATAATATCATCAGGAGTACCAACACCCATTAAATATCTAGGTTTATCTTCTGGCATTACATCTTTTAAGTAGTCAAGAACTTTATACATTTCTTCTTTACTCTCTCCAACACTAAGTCCACCGATACTATATCCAGGAAAATCCATTTCTTTAAGCGCTTCAGCGCACATAATACGTAAATCTTTATGTGGACCACCTTGTACTATACCAAACAAAGCCTGGTCAGCTGTGTTCTTATGTTCAATTTGACCTCTTTTTGCCCATCTAAGAGTTCGTTCAACTGATTCCTTCATATACTCATATGTAGAGTTAAAAGGAGGACACTCATCAAAACTCATTATGATATCAGCACCTAAATTATTTTGGATTCTAATACTATCTTCAGGACTCATAAATAATTTAGCTCCAGATTTATGATGTCTAAATTCAACACCTTCTTCTTTTATCTTTCTAATATCAGATAAACTAAATACTTGGAACCCACCACTATCAGTTAATAATGCTCCATCCCATTTACTAAATCCTCTTATTCCACCATGGTTTTTTACAATCTCATCTCCTGGCTCTAGCCATAAATGATAAGTATTACCTAAAATAAGTCCATCGCTTGCTTCTTTTATCTCACTGTTTTCTAAAGTCTTAACAGTTGCTTTAGTACCTACAGGCATAAAGATAGGAGTTTCAAAACTCCCGTGTTTAGTATGTAAAATACCATATCTTGCACCTGTTTGTTTACAGATGTGTTTTAACTCATATTTAATTGCCATATTAATCACCAAATACATTATATATTAGAAAAAGAAATTTATCTATGATTTAAGATAAATTTCTTTTTGCATTACTAAGCATTAATCTAATTCTATTCAGCTGATTTATCTCTGTAGCACTTGTATCGTAATCAATTGTTACGATATTACTTTCAGGATGATTCTCTTTAATACGCTTAATCATACCTTTACCAGCAATATGATTTGGTAAACAACCAAATGGCTGTGTACAAACAATATTAGGAGCACCGATATGAATTAACTCAACCATTTCTGCTGTTAAAAGCCATCCTTCACCAACGTGCATTCCTCTATTAATATATCCATCACTCATTTTACGTAGATCATAAAAGTGATTATAAACTCTAAATCCATATTTTTTTAATTGTCTTCTTACTTTATTTCTTCGATATTCAATAAATCTTATTAATAACTTTTGAAGGAATTTAGAATAGCGATGTCCACCATATTTACCAATATCGTGAATCGCAGAGTCAAATGTATAGATAAAGAAATCAAATATATTAGGAGTAACTACTTCACAACCTTCATCAAGAAGTAATTGTTCAAGTCCATTATTTCCAAGAGGACTATATTTAACATATATTTCTCCTACTATTCCAACTTTTGGTTTTTTAACTGAACGATCAGTTGGAATTTCACTAAATCTTTTAATAACTTGTCCAAATAATTTATTAGGATGATAAAATATTTTTAAATCTCTAGAATAAAAGTAATCACTTACTATTTTATCTAGTTCTTTGTAAACTCTATCAGTTTCTCCTTTATTAACTTCATAAGGAATTACTTCATTACGAAGTTGCATCATTACATCTCCGAATATAAGCCCACTAATAAGCTTTAAAGTTATACTTCGATTAATCTTAAATCCTGGATTCGGCTCAAGCCCAACAGCGTTAGCACTAATAATAGGAATAAACTCGTATCCTGCTTTAATAAATGATTTTCTTATTAAACTTATATAGTTACTAGCTCTACATCCTCCACCAGTTTGAGTCATTACAAGAGCAACTTTATGAATATCATATCCATTATTCTTCATCGCATCAATGAATTGTCCTATTACTAACATTGCAGGAACACAAATGTCATTATGACTATATTTCATTCCTTCATGAATTACATCAAAACTATTATTTTCTAAAATTTCACATTTGTATCCTTCACTTCTAAACATATCTCTGAAATATCCAAAATGATAAGGAGCCATTGATGGCATTAATAAAGTATATTCTTCTTTCATTTCTTCGGTGAATAATAATCTACCAGTTTCATCATATTCTAGTTTTGCCATTAACTTCTCACTCCTTTCATAGTAGAAAGTAAGCTTCTAACTCTTATATTAACTGTACCTAAGTTATTTACCTCATCTATTTTTATTTGAGTGTATAATTTACCTTTTTTCTTTAAGATACTTTCAACTTCATCACTAGTAATAGCATCTAGTCCACATCCAAAAGATACTAATTGAATCATATTAGCATTTTCAATATCTCCAATAAACTTAGCACTATCATATAACCTTGTGTGATAAGTCCATTGATTTAACACATTAACATGTGTTTTATCTGCTTCTCTATTAACACTATCTTCACTAATTACGACTATATCTAAGCTTTGAAGCAGCTTTGGTATACCATGATTAACTTCAGGATCAATATGATAAGGACGTCCTGCGAGTAAGATAATATTCTTATTATGTTCTTTCGCAAAATCTAGTGCTTCTTGTCCTTTTTTAATAACATCTAATCTAAAGCTTTTATATTCTTCTAACGCTTTATCAAAAGCAATACCTACTCTTTTTTTAGATAATTTCAATTTTCTACCAATACAATCTTCTAAGTTTTTAATAAAGAATTTTCTGTTGTTTAAACTAACATATGGATCAAGTAATTTACTTAAATCAATATTTTCCATATTAGCCCCAATTACTTCAGGATAAAAAGCAACTACAGGACAATTATATTCATTATCCTGATGTTCTTTTTCTATAAAGTTAAAAGGCATATTTGGATAAAAGACATAATCAATATCTTTTTTAACTAAGTTCTCAATATGTCCATGAACAAGCTTTGCAGGATAACATGCAGTATCACTTGGGATAGAATCTTGCCCTAGTTCATACATTGCTTTAGTTGAACGATCACTATAAATTATTTCAAAATCTAGTTCATTAAAGAATGTAAACCAGAAAGGAATGTTTTCATACATATTAAGTACTAATGGAATACCAATAGTAGCTATATGATCTTTGTTATGATCTGATTGATAACTAAGTATTTTATCGTACTTATATAGATATAGGTTAGGATTATTCAACTTAGCACTTTCAATTCCCGCACCACGTTCACAACGGTTACCAGAAATATATTTTTTCTTATTAAATATATTAATAGTTAAAGGACAATAGTTAGGACACTTCTTACAAGTTGCAGTTCTAGTTGTATATTTAAATTCATCTAATTGTTTTTTAGTTAATAATGTTGATTCTTCATTACCTAATTTTTTAGATTCTAAAGCAGCACCGAAAGCACCCATTAATCCAGCTATTGACGGTCTAACTACCTCTAAACCAATCTCTTTTTCAAAAGCTCTTAAAACTGCGTTATTATAAAAAGTTCCACCTTGTACAATAATTTTATCACCAAGTTCACGTCTAACATCAACAGCGCGAATTACTTTATATAAAGCATTTTTAACAACACTGTACGCAAGTCCTGCGGAAATGTCACTAGTTGTTGCGGCTTCTGCTTGTGCTTGTTTAACGCCACTATTCATGAATACTGTACATCTACTTCCTAAATCAACTGGTTCTCTTGCTTCAATTGCTAAATTAGCAAAATCTTTAATTTCATATCCTAATGATGTACTAAATGTTTCTATAAAAGATCCACATCCACTTGAACATGCTTCATTTAAAATAATTGATGTAATAATTCCATCAGTTATTTTAAAACATTTCATATCTTGTCCACCAATATCGATAATAAACTCAACGTCATCTTTAAAGTATCTAGCTGCTTTATAATGACAGATAGTTTCTACTTCACTACCATCAAGATCAAAAGCATGTTTAATTAATTCTTCTCCATATCCAGTAGAGTAAGCTGCTTTTATAGTTATATCGTTTCCATCAATTAAATTATAAATCTCATATAAAGATGATTTAACCATATCAACTGGATTACCTTTATTATGTGAATAGAAATAGTAAAGTATTTCATTATCTTCACTTAATAAAATTAGTTTTGTTGTTGTACTACCAGCATCAATTCCTAAGTAGGCATTACCTTTATAGCTTTTTATATCAATTTCTTTTAGACTTGCTTTAGCATGTCTTGCTTTAAATATCTCTAAATCTTCTTGTGTTTCAAATAAAGCACCAAGAGATTTTTTCATTTTTCTTTTATCTTTCTTCTCATATTCTAAAATAACATTTTTTAGTTCAGCAACAGTAAATATTTGTTCTGAAGCTTCAAGTGCAGCACCAAATGCTACAAATACTTCACCGTTTTCTGGAATATAAACATCTTTTAAATCTAATGTTTCAATAAATCTTTTACGTAGTTCACTAGCAAATGTTAAGGGTCCACCTAAGAAGGCTACTCTTCCCTTTATTTTACGACCTTGACTTAATCCTGCAATCGTTTGGTTAACTATTGCTTGATAAATACTAACAGCTATATCATTATGTGCAGCACCTTGATTTAGTAATGGTTGAATATCACTTTTAGCAAATACTCCACAGCGTGAAGCTATTGGATATATCTTATTATATGATTTAGCAAGTTCGTTTAGTTCTGGGGTTGTTACATTGATTAGTGTTGCCATTTGATCAATGAATGCTCCAGTACCACCAGCACATGTCCCATTCATTCTTTGTTCAATATTATTTCCATCAAAAAAGATTATTTTTGCATCTTCTCCACCTAATTCGATACATACATCAAAGTCATCACCTTCATGTTGTAAGGCTTTAGTAGCACTAATAACCTCTTGTGTAAATTGAGCATTAATTCCAAAAGATAAATGCATTCCTGCACTACCTGTAAAATTAAAATACATTTTATCATTATTAAAAGAAGCTTCTAAGTCACTTAAAAGCTTTATTAATGATTTTGTAATACTCGACTTATGTCTTAAATAAGTTTTAAATATTATCTCATCATTATTATTTAGTACTACTGCTTTTATTGTAGTACTTCCAATATCGATACCTACTCGTTTCTCCATAATATCACCCAGTCTTTAATATCAATATTACTATTTTACTATACAAAGAGTATTTTTGTATGTAAATCTTGTGAAAATATGTGTTTTTTTAAATAAGCATTTATTTGACAAATAAAGATAATTAATATATATTTAATTTGCATTAAAATTTTACGCAGTTCGTAACCATCCTGCGATAACAAAACTAGGAGGAAATATATGAGTAATGAAATTTTATGGTTTTTATTTGCTTTAGTGAATTTTTCACTAATAGTAATAGCTTATAAACTATTTGGAAAAACAGGTTTATTCGCATGGATTGCGCTAGGTACTATACTAGCTAATATTCAAGTAACAAAGACAATTGATTTTACGTTTTTTGGATTTACTTTTGTCGCAACGCTAGGAAATATAATGTATGGTACATTATTCTTAGTAACTGATGCACTTGATGAAAAGTATGGGTTAAAGGATGCTAAGAAAGCTGTATATATAGGTTTCTTTAGCTTATTAGCTACTGTTATCGTTATGCAGTTTGCTATTTGGTTTACTCCGAATATTGATGACTGGGCTAACGATTCAATAATTACGATATTTGGTATTTTACCAAGAATTGCTATCGGTAGTTTAACTGCTTATCTCATTAGTCAAATGGTTGATGTTCATCTTTATCAGGCAATTAGAAAAAAACTTCCAGAAGATAAATTTTTATGGGTTAGAAATAATGGATCTACATTAGTAAGTCAGTTAGTTGATACTACAATCTTTGTACCTATTGCTTTTTTAGGGATATGGTCTAATGAAGTAGTATTAAGTATTTTTGTAACTTCTTACGTTATTAAGGTAATTGTTGCATTCTTAGATACACCATTTGTGTATCTAATTAAGAAAATTAAACCTTTAGAAGAAAATTAAGAGAGATTTTTAGTCTCTTTTTTTTTAGTAATTTAATAAAATAAATAACTTTCAATTGTAAACGTTAACACAATAATATATAATTATTTTTGTAATTTAATATAAATATACTGGAGGAAAATACATGGATAGAAAATATGTAGCACCACCTTATAGAATTAAGATGGTTGAACCAATCAAAATGACTACTAAGGAAGAAAGAATTTCTTTATTAAAAGAGTCTGGATATAATCCTTTTAGTTTGCGTAGCGAAGATGTTTATATTGATTTACTTACTGATTCAGGTACTGGAGCAATGAGCCATTTCCAATGGGCAGCATTAATGATGGGTGACGAAGCTTATGCTGGATCTCGTAGTTTTTATAGATTAGAAAAAGTAGCAAAAGAAATTACTAATTATAAGTATATTATTCCTGCACATCAAGGACGTGGAGCTGAACAAGTAGTTTTACCTCAATTAGTTGATAGAGATGGATTATATTTTATATCAAATATGCATTTTGATACAACTCGTGCTCATGTTGAACTCGCAGGTGCACGAGCACTTGACTGTGTAATTGATGAGTGTTTTGATACTGAAAACTATCATCCTTTTAAAGGGAATTTCCATTTAGAAAATCTAGTTAGAATTATTGAAGAAAAAGGTAAAGAAAATATTGCTGGAATTATCATGACTATTACTAATAATAGTGCTGGTGGACAACCAGTTAGTATGGAAAATATGCATGAAGTTAAAAAGATTGCAGTTAAATATGGTATTACGTTATTAATTGATGGAGCAAGATATGCTGAAAATGCTTATTTTGTTAAACAAAGAGAAGATAGATATAAAAACAAATCAATAAGAGAAATAGCTTTAGAAGTCTTTGACTTAGCTGATATATTCTTAATGAGTGCTAAAAAAGACGGTATTAGTAATATTGGTGGATTGATTTGTATTAAAGAAGATACAGATTTATACAATAAATGTCGTACTTATATAGTTCCTATGGAAGGTTTTCCAACATACGGTGGATTAACTGGTAGAGATATGGAAGCATTAGCTGTAGGGCTAAATGAAGCGTTAGAAGAAGATTATTTAGAACATAGATTAGATCAAGTAAGATATTTAGGTGATAAATTAAGAGATGCAGGTATTCCTATTCAGTATCCTACTGGAGGACATGCTGTATTTGTAGATTGTAAGAAATTTGCACCTCATATACCATTTGATCAATTCCCAGCGCAAGCTGTTGGTAATGCTGTTTACTTAGAAGCGGGTGTTAGACCTGTAGAAATTGGTTCATTCTTACTAGGAAGAGATCCTGATACTCATAAAAACTTAGAAAGTCCTTTAGAATTAATGAGATTAACTATACCAAGACGTACATATACATATGCTCATCTTGATGTAGTTGCTGATGCTGTTATTGAAGTTTATAAAAACAGAGACAGCTTAGTTGGGCTTGAATTTGATTATGAACCACCTGTTTTAAGACATTTTACGGCTAGATTAAGACCAATCAAATAATAAAAGCGACAATTTTATTAAATTATGATATAATTAAATAAAAAAACAAGGGGGCATTATGGAAGAATTTACTAAAGAATATGTATTAATGTGGAAGAATTGGAACGATTTTGATGGAAAAGCTGGTATTAGAGAATTTTGGATGGCATTTCTAATTCACTTCATTGTAGGAGCTGTTTTAGGAGCTATTGGTGGAGCAATACCAATCTTAGCTGTTATAGGTTCTATTTATGGATTAGTTGCACTTATTCCATTTATCGCTGTTATGATTAGACGTTTTCATGACGCAGGTCATAGTGGATGGAACGTATTATGGTGGTTTTTACTATTTATCGGATGGGTTATCGCAATTATCCGTTTAATTAAAGAACCTGCTTAAGAAAATAAAAACATCATTCGCTTGAATGATGTTTTTTATTTGCTTTATTCACTTTTAATAAACATACTATCTCCAAAACTGAAGAAACGATACTTCTCTTTAATTGCTTCATTATATGCATTTGTAATATTTTCTTTTCCAGCAAGTGCACTAACAAGCATCAACAATGTAGATTTAGGTAAATGGAAATTTGTAATTAGAGAATCTATTGCTTTAAATTTATATCCTGGGAATATAAATATATCACTCCAACCACTTGTTTCAATAAAATTATTATTATCTCTTAAAACAGTTTCCAAAGTTCTAAGTGAAGTTGTTCCAACTGCGATTATTTTTCTTTTATCTTTCTTTGCTTTATTCAAAATATTAGCTGTTTCTTTAGTAACTTGATAAAACTCAGTATGCATATGATGATCTTTAATTTCATCAACTTGTACTGGTCTAAAAGTACCAAGTCCAACATGTAATGTAACAAAGGTAATTATGATACCTTTTTCTTTTATTTTAAATAACAAATCTTCAGTAAAATGTAGTCCTGCGGTGGGTGCTGCGGCACTTCCTTTATACTTATTATAAACAGTTTGATATCTATTCTGGTCAATTAACTTTTCATGTATATAGGGTGGAAGTGGCATTTCACCAAGTTCATCAAGAACTTCATAAAATACTCCTTCATATATCATTTTAAAATCCCTAATACCTTCATCACTAACACTTATACATTTAGCTTTTAAGATACCATCTCCAAATGATATAACAGTATCAACCTTTATTTTACGGGCTTTTTTAACTAAGCATTCCCACACATCATTTTCTTTTTGTTTAAGTAATAGGATCTCAATTACAGCTCCTGTATCTACTTTTTCTCCATATAGCCTAGCAGGAATTACTGATGTATCATTTAATACTAAAACATCACCTTTATTTAAATATTTAATTATATTAGAAAAATGGTCATGTGAAATGTCACCTTCATTTTTATCCACTAAAAGTAGTCGTGAAGCTGACCTATCTTTTAATGGTGTTTGAGCTATTAACTCATTTGGTAAATCGTAATCAAAATCTGAAACTTTCATCTAAAATAACCTCGACTTATGTAATTTATTCATATGTTTATATGCTTTTTCTGTGGCTACTCTTCCTCTTGAAGTTCTCTTAATAAATCCAAGTTGAAGAAGGAACGGTTCATAAACATCTTCTATCGTAGTTGCCTCTTCTCCAATTGAAGCGGCAATACTTTCAAGACCAACTGGTCCACCGTTAAAATTCTCAATTAATCCATTCAAATAATCATAATCTTTGTTGTCTAATCCAATTTCATCTATATGCAATTTACCTAATGCAAGTTTACAAATTTCCATGCTTATAACACCATCATTTAAAACATCAGCAAAGTCTCTAACTCTTCTAAATAATCTATTAACTATTCTTGGAGTTCCTCTACTTCGTCTAGCGATTTCAAATTCAGCATCTTCATGAATTTCTGTTTCAAAGATACCTGCAGTTCTTTTGCAGATTTCCTTTAATTCAGCATTATTATAGTATTCAAGCTTATGAACTACCCCAAATCTATCTCTTAATGGAGCGCTTAAGTCTCCAAATCTTGTAGTTGCACCTACTAATGTAAATGGTGGAAGGTCTACTCTAATAGACTTACTAGTAGAATCTCTACCAACAATTATATCAATAACAAAGTCTTCCATCGCAGGATATAATATCTCTTCAACTATTCTTGGTAATCGATGAATTTCATCAATGAATAAGATATCTCCAGGTTGAAGACTAGTTAAAATAACAGCTAAATCACCACTTCGTTCAATAGAGGGACCACTAGTTATTTTTATATTTACTCCAATTTCATTTGCTATAATATTAGCTAAAGTAGTTTTACCAAGCCCCGGAGGACCATATAATAATACATGATCTAAAGCCTCATTACGGTTTTTTGCTGCTTTAATAAAGATTTCCATCATTTCTTTAACCTTTGTTTGTCCAATATACTCATTTAAGAGTTTTGGTCTTAAAGAAAGATTCTGAATATCTTCTTCAATTATGTCTTCTGACAAGATTCTATTTTCCATAAAAACACCTCGTTAAAATTATACAATAAACATAGCTGTTTACAAAAGCTTTTTATAATATAAGACATATAATATAATATAATATTGAAAAAACACTGTAATTATGGTAAAATTACCTAAGTAAATGGCTGAATTAAAACATTCGGGAGGTGCAAAAATTTGAAAAAGACAGAGTTAAAGAGTTTTGACATTGCTTCATTCGACATCGAATTAGAATATAATTCGAAAATTGCACCTATTAATACAAAAATACTAAAATTGAATAAGAATCATGAAACCAAGTCTTTGAAAGCACACAAAGACTTTTTAGCGAAGGAAAAACAATCAAAAGAGAAACTAGCTTTACTTAATGATAAAGCTGTTTTAAGAGACCAAAGAATTGAAAAAGCTGTTGAAAATAAACTTGTAAAATTAAGATCAAAAGATAATAGATTTAAAAAAGAATTTGATGAATATAAAGTTATTCAAACATCAGAATTTAACATTAAACTTGAAGAAATTGATAAAGAAATTAAAGAATTAGAAACTTCTCAAGCAGACGATATTACGGGAATCAAAGAGAAATACGATAAAAATGTTACTAGTTATGTTGAGAAACTTGATACTTATAATAACAACTACAACAATAACAAAAGACTTCATAAACAACAGATTATTGAATACGATGAATTACTTGTTTCAAAACTAGAAGAAATTTCAGAAATTAAAGAAACTTTAGATAAGAACATCCAAAATAAATTAGATATCTATATCGAACGAAAGACTAATGAAAATAGTAATACTGATCAGTCTTTACTAGATGTAGAACGCGAACTTAATAACCAAACAACTCATATTAGAATGGAATCTAATATAAAAGTTAAGGAGATAAAAGCTTTCATAGAAGGGCTTACCGATGAATATGAAAACAGCTCTAAAGCCTTTATTAACGAACTTGAAGAACAAATCGATCTTTTAGAAACTGAATTTTCTGAAAGAGAATTACTAGTTCAAAAAGACCTTGAAATGAATCTGAATAAATTAAATGATGAGTTAAATCAAGATGAAGAAAATCAAACTAAGAAAACAAAGAAATCTATAAAAATGAAAATTGAATTATTTAATTTACGTGCTTCTACTACCGTTGGTTATGAAGAACGTATTTTGAATGAAAAAATATTGATATTAAAAAAAGAGGTTGAATTTGCTAAAGAAACTCTAGCTTATGAACTCAAAAACTATGAAAAACTTGAAGTATTTTTACTAAGTGATCAAAATGAACTTAAAGATATAGGGGACTATTTTAAATCAATCAATCTAACTTTAAAAAGTGAACTTAATAACTTTGAGTTATCAAACAATGACTATTTAGTTAAACATGAAAAACTAAAAACTGAGTTTGTAAATAGATATACATCTCTATTTGATGGCTTTAAAAATAAACTGTTGAGCTCAAACAAATCAAGTATTGATCAACTGACAGGAATCAATCAAGAAATTGATGAAATTAACAAATACTTAGATACCGCAGATCCTCTTAAAGAGATTAAAGTTAATCGATTAAGAGAGAGTATTGAAGCAAACGAAGTTAAAGAAAGATATAATATTAGATTTGCTAAACAACAACATGAGATTAAACTATTAAATAATCAATTAGAAAATTTAATTGAAATTGAAAAGTGTAATGTTAAAGATAAAATTTCTGAAAACAATAAAGAAATTACAAATATCAAGAACAAAGAAACACTTGATAAAGCCCTTGGTAAAGCTAAACTTAAAAATGAAAAAGCTACTGAAGTTTATAAGTTACGCCTTAATAGTACTAAGCTTGAAAACAATTTACTTGATGGTAAATTTGAAAAGGAACTTCAAATATTTGAATTTGAAAAACATATATCTGAAATTGAAGTTCAAAAAAATAATATATTAATCACTAAAGAAATTGAAATGGAAATTAAAAACATTAACTTAGAAGCTAACTATAAAATAGAAGTTATTAATAAACGTCTTGAAGAAGACCTTTTAAAGCTTGATGAAGAGGTTAACAAACTTCGTTACGAACAAGATAGCTTCAGTTCAGCTCTTGATCTTGAAATATCAAAAGAGAACTTTAAAGGTGATAAAGAAAGAAATACAATTCACTTACAAACTGATAAAAAGTTAAGTCTAATTAATGAGGCATTGGATCGTGAAATTAGAAATCCAAGTCTTAATATGGCTAAATCACAAGTAGTTATTGATGAGAGATTAAATAAATTTGTTATATCAAATGTAATATATGAAGATTTCATTGAAGAAAGTACAAACCTTTTAATTGATGAAAATCTTGAGATAAAACAAATTAAACAAATTGCTTCTAACTCAGAAAATTTAATAGATAAATCTACCAAATATATTCAAAGAACTTATGAAACGCTTAATGAAGCGCTTAACTTTATGAGTGAACTAGAATTAAGAACTATAAAACAAAAGATTTCTACTACTAAAGAATCAGGTTCTATTAAAAAATTAAACAAGATTCTACAAAAAACAAATATAGAAATTAATAAACAAAAAACAGCAGTTAATAACGCTCGTTTAGATCATGAAACTGTTATTAAAAATCAAATTAAATTAGAGCTATCTAAATTTGCTAAATCAAAAACAGAAGATATCGAAACATTAAAAGGTAGTGTAAGAGCTATTTATACTTCTACTTATACTTCTCTTAAGAACTTACAAGATAAAATCTTAGTTCAAGTAAATGAGCTATATGCTCCTATTACTAAGAACGACAAAGAGTTAATCGAGAATGCTGAAGAGAACTCTAGAAAAGCAATCGCTTTAGTAGAACAAGATAGAATAAATAAGATTGATCCAATTAATGAAGCGTTTGATGTCTTTACAAACGAAGTTGATGAACGTAGAAAAATCAAACTTGCTGAGTTAGATATTTTAATATCTGAACTTAAAGGTACAATTAAAACACTAAAAGATAATTCACTTGATGAAGTAAGAGTTATTAAAGATGATATCAATGAACTTATCACTGTAAAAAGTGATCATTTAGTTATGATTGAAAAAACTGAATCTTCTGAAATAGTTAAACAAATAGAAGCTATTGATGGTAGAAAAAATGATTTAGATAATATTTATAAAGAAACAACAATAAGACTCGGTGAAAAAAACAGTGAAGCTAAAAAAATATTTGATTATGAAGAAAGAATTTACAATATTGCTATAGAAACAGCTAATTCACGCTATAATGATTCACTTAATAAAACTGAGAATGGTCATCTTCTCAATATAAAAGAGAATAATAAAGACATAGATAGTGTTAATAAAGATGCTGAGAATTTCCTAAAACAAATTAATAAAGATCTTCTTGAACTAACTTCTAAATTTGAAAAAAATATCTTTACTACAAGACCAAGATTAGAAGAATCAATTGGAGATGCACAAAAAGCAATTGATAAAGAAAGTAAAGTTAAAGAGAAACGTTTAATAGAATTACAAGATACTCACCAAAAAATTGCCTTATCTTTAGAAAGCAGTCTTTATACATTCTTCCAAGAAGGATACGAAAAACTATTACAAAACTTAAGTTTCTATTTAGAGAAATATAAAATAATTGCAGATGAATACAATTCATCAATAACTACTTCTAACAATGTCATTTCTGATAATAACATTGTTTTTGCCAATGCATTATTTGAGCAAGGTAAAAAGAAACATTCTACTACACTGAATAAACTACTAGAAATAAATACTGACAAAGAATAGAAAGGAGGATTACTATGGCTAAAATGTTTAAAAGTAATTTACCTAAAGTAATATCAAAAGCTAATCGTGATATATCAACGATTATCGAAAGTGATATTGCTTCAGAAGCCGCGCTTTTAAAGGAATTAGTAAATCAAGTAAGAGAAGCTAATTTAGAAGTTAAAAAGAACAATAACCAACGTATAACAGAAACAAAAAGAAAACTTGCTGAACTTGATGAAGAAATTAGTAATCTAAATTCTTCTATTGATTTGGTGGATAGAGAAACTGTTATACAACAATTAAATGAAATGATTGACGCTGAAAATAAAATATTTAGAGCGCGTCAAGAAGTTCGTTTCTTTGACAATAATAAAACTCCTGAACGTATTGTTAATTTAGAAGGTATTTATCAAGAACTTGTATCTTCTATTGATAAATTAAATACATATGAAGAAACTTTCCGTGATGAAATAATTGATGGAAATAAATTGTTGTTTGATAAGCAACTAGTGGTTACTACAGAAATTATTAACTTAATGGATAATCTTTTTGATTCTAAAAGAGAACATGTTACAAGCGAACTAGCTTCTTTAAAATATATTTATGATAGTGTTAAAGGGCTAGAAGAAAAATTTAACAACCATATTAGAACAAGTGTTGAGACCTGTTATGCTCTTAATGAAGCTTCTGGTTCTATCTTTAAAGAGATTGATGACGATGTAAATATTGGTGAAAAAATTCAACTAGATTTTGAAAATAAAATGATTCAATTTAGTGGTAATATCGAAACATTAGAAACTAAATTCGAAAGTAAAAAAGAAGAGATTAATGAATCTTATCTTAAATATGAACAAGGTGTTAATGCTAAACAAGAGATTAAAAATCAAAAAGTATTAGATGAAGAACGAAAAGCTAAAGAGGCAATTGATGATAAATTAAAAGATATTAGATTGCAAATTATTAATGCTGAGAAAAAGAATAACCTAGCTAAAGTTGCTAAATTAATGAAAGAGTTTGAAAAAGTAGAAAAAAGTACTTCTTCTTTAAAAATGACATCACAACTTTCTAAAGAATTATCTACTATCACAAAGAAAACACATACAAAATCAATTAATCATCTACTCACAGTTGAAAAGAAACATGTAACTGATATGAATAAACAAAACCATAGTTTATCATTAGAAAAAATTAAATTTGAAGAAGCAAAAATACTATATAAAATAAAATCAGATTATAATGCTCTTCTAGGTGATGTTGATATCAATAAAAATAGAGTTGATACATTAAATAATTATTTAGATACAAAAGTTTCAACTGGTACAAAAATATATAAACTTAAACAAGACATTAAATCTAAAGAATTAATCATTATGAAAGAAAACGAATTAGATGAACTACTTCTTATAGATACTTTTAAGGAATTTCTAATAGATCTTAAGAAAATGGAAAATACACGTATTGTTGCTTTAAAACAAAACCTTAATAATTATCGTATTATTAAGTTAGAACAAGAGTACCAAGTAAAGAAAAGCATTGAAGATGTTAAGTTAGATCAAGCTCTTAATGATATTGAAAAACTTATTCTTTCAAGAAGAAATGAAACATTAATTAAAAATGAAAAGATTAAAGAAGAAGCTAATTCTGAAATAATCTATCAAGAATCTTTAATTAACATTGCTAAAAAAGAACATGAACTTCAGTTAATAAAAGTGGAATCATTATATGAAAATGAAAGAAACCTAGCTGAAGAACAAATTGAAAGAATTAACTTAGGTGTTAAGGTTAATGATGCCTTTGTTAAGACGACATTAGAAAATCAATTACTATTTGCTACTCAACAAATTAAGTGTGCTCAAAGTGAATATGAAATTAGAATTGAGAGTATAAGTTTAACTTTAAATCAAGAGTTAGATTATGCAAATAAGAAAATTGATTACTATAGACAAAAATATGAATACGAAAAATCAAAAATTCGTAAAGAACTAGATGATAAACTTGAAGACTTAAACTATAAATTACTTCTCTTTACAGATGAAAAAGATAACCGTAAAATTATTGGTAAGATAGAAAAACTAAAAGCTACATTCAATAAAATGATTGAAGATATTGAAGATGTCGAAAATCAAGATGTCGAAATATTAAGATATGATAAAGTTATAAAAGACGCTAATAGTAGAGCAGAAATTGCAACTGTTGAAGCTGGTGCTTTAAAAGAACAAACTGTTGATTCTTTTGAAACATTATACTTCCAAACAAAAGAAAAGTTTGATCTAATTGAAGAAACAGACCAAACTGAAGAAACAAGAGGAATTATGCCAGTACTTAATAATACCGCATTATCTAGCGCAAATGAACGTCTACAAAGAGCGACACGTGAAGCTGATGAATTATATAAAGAAAAGATTATAGATCCTCTTAAAGTTATTGAAGAAACAAAAGTCTTACTTGAAAATATGACTAATAGTAAAGAATCAGATATCTTTATAGAGCAACAAAAAGAATTTAAACATTCTAAAATTAAAGAACATAAAGAAGCTTCTGATAAATTACTTAAAATTAAGCAAGATAGTTTACTTCCAATTAAAGAAGAGATTCCAGTAATGAGAGAGAAATTAATCAAAGAACTTGAAGTAATGAGTAGTAATCTATTTACTAATAGTAATCATCGTGGTGAAAGTGAAATACAAAAAGATTATTTAAATCTTGATAGTAAAGAGATAGTTATTCATAAAGTACTAATTGAAAATTTAGTTAAATATAAACTAGAATTCAGTAAAGAATTAGAAAAAATATTAAAAGATACGAATCAAATGATTAAAGTAACAGCTAAACCTTATAAAAAGTATATTAGATATGCTTCTAAAGGGCTTACTGCTAAGAAAAAGGTTCTTGCTAGAGAATTTCTTAAAAAGCTTAAGAAAGCCCAAAATGAACTTGATTCTAAATACAAGAAATTATTAAATGAACTTTAAAAAAACATTCTAAAATTAGAAGGCACTGAAAAACTAAGGTGTAATAAAAAGAGATAAATCTCACTTATGAG
>LGVF01051062.1_pt1 | contig 23368 bp, 17 predicted proteins | sample 469901 | NCBI WGS metagenome assembly LGVF01 (sample SAMN03893561, study PRJNA290197) | marine sediment metagenome | material: sediment; isolation source: combined push core samples #3730, #5133, and #5579 collected at Hydrate Ridge | place: Pacific Ocean: Hydrate Ridge
GCACCTGATGCCTTTTCATAGAAGATGCGATCGCAGTCAGTCAGGCGATCAAGTTGAACATCCAGTTTTTGTCCTGAAGAACTCACTCTTGCATAACCGATCCTCATTCCCATGCCTGCCTCCTTTCTCGCTTTGGGATGGATTCCTCTGCGGTGGGATTAGTCATGAAAATTTACCGGAATCGATGGTCCTGGGATGGGGCTGTGGGAAAAGGCAGAATTTGCAGGAATGTTTAACTTCCGGCCTCTGACGACCATTGAATTCCAATAACACTTCCCATTAGACGTTCATCTTAGCGGTTAATGTTGGAGATCGGAAGAAAGTAGAGACACATTCCCTGCTTTCTCCAACTGCCACAAAACCAGCCACAAAAACATGAGAATGACCCTATACCTCCAAGCTGCATGACCAGCGGCTTTACACTCCGAGGGCAACCCTTGCATTCATGCCACGGGTCTTCATGCCATCATTTGGCGTGGTATAGTTAAGCGAGTTATTGACTACGATTCAGGTGCCTAAATACCCTCAGGAGGGCCCACACATGTATGCAATCGATGATATCCGCAGAAATACGATCGCGATGGTTCTCGCGGGTGGCAAGGGAGAGCGGCTCAGTCCCCTTACTCTGCGGAAGGCAAAACCGGACCTTCCTTTTGGTGGCAAATACAAGATCATCGATTTCGTACTGAGCAACCTCTTCAATTCCGGCATCAAAAAAGTCTATATCCTGACCCAGTACCGGGCCTACTCGCTGAATCAGCACATTTGGCACTCATGGGGGAAATGGACCGGCCTCGGCGAGTTCTTCGTGGCCACCTCTCCCGAGACAAGCAGCGAAAGCGAAGAGTGGTTTCGGGGGACTGCCGATGCGATCCTGCAGTACCTGAGATTCGTAGAATCCTCCGACGCCGATTACGTCGCCGTCTTCGGCGGCGACCACATATACAAAATGGATGTCGGGCAGATGATTGCCGCCCACCGCATGAACCGGGCCGATATCACCATTGCCTCCCTCGAGGTGCCAGTCAAGGAGGCCAGGCGCTTCGGGGTCTTTTCCGTGGACAACAATTTCTGGGTGACTGCCTTTGCGGAAAAACCGAGCGAGCCCGAAACGATCCCGGGACGGAATACCTGCCTTGCGTCGATGGGCAACTACATCTTTTCCGCCAAAAAGCTAATCGAGGTCCTACGGGAGGGAAAGAAAAGATATGCCGATCTCGATTTCGGCAAACATGTGATTCCGATGATGCTCGAACGGGGGGACAAAATTTTCGCCTATAACTTTAACGACAACTTGATTCAGGGCATGAAGGCCGAGGAGCGGGGGTACTGGCGGGACGTGGGTACCATCGATTCCTATTATGAGGCCAACATGGACCTCATCCATGTCTCCCCGCGCCTGAACCTTTACAACTACAATTGGCCGATTCTCGCCAACCAGGGGAATTTTCCTCCGGCGAAAACCGTGTTCGACGACGACAACCGGCGCGGCGTGAACATCGACTCGTACGTCTGCGGCGGCTGCATCACCAGTGGCGGCACCGTGCGGCGCTCGATCATCGGCCCCCTCTGCAAGATCAACAGTTACAGCCTAGTAGAGGACTCGATCCTCTTTGAAAATGTCACCATCGGCAGGCATGCCAAAATCAAGAAGGCGATCATCGACGAGAATGTGGTGATCCAGGATGGCGAGGAGATAGGTTACAACCTCAAGGAGGACCGGCAAAAAGGCTATACCGTCACGGAGTCGGGAATCGTTGTGGTGCCGAGAAGGAAGAAAACGCACCAATTGTAAACAGATTCACCATCAAACTTCCGGGGCGTCTTGGCAGAGCTGTCTCTTTTCCATGTGCCGTCCAGAAGATGGATGAAACAACCAAATAAATCACCCGATATGGGACCTTCTTTGCTGACGCTGTGAAGCCAGCCGGTTAAGCTGAGCCTTGAGGCTGCAGGGAACCTCCTTCCCATAACTCACCATTTTCAAAACACAAAAAGGCCCAGCTTGTTTATCAGGCAGGGCCTTTCCTATTTGTTGCTCCATAAGGTTGTCCTACATTATTTCAGGATTTATCAGACACAGATATCACCTCTTGGAAGCTGCTTACTGCGCCGCTCCGAACACTTTCTTCAGTAGTTCCGTAGACCTTGCCGCCGGATCCTGGCGGATTTTACGCTCTTCTTCGCCGAGGATAACAAACAACCCGTCCAGGGCGCCGTCGGTAACGTAACGATCCAGATCAAAGGTCAAGCTCTCGCCGAAGGGAAGGCTTTTCATCGTCGTGTCGAGTTGCTGAAAGTTACGCGTCGCGCCTACGGTGGCCAGGGAGTCGTGGACGATGGGGGAAAAGATCTCCGCCAGTTGGGGGCGAGTGCGGTCAGCAAAGTAATCGGTTGCAGCGGTGTCGCCACCGTTTAGGATCTGTTTTGCATCGTCGAGGGTCATGTCGCCGATAGCCTGCCAGAAGATCTCCTTGGCTTGGGGCGCGGCCTGTTCTGCGGCCCGGTTCATGCTCGTTTCAAAGGCGTCGACCTGGTTTCCGTAACCGGCAAAACGCAACAGGTTTTCTGCTTTGGCCAGAGGGCCTGGCAGGCCAATGCGAATATCCGGGTTGTTCAGGTAGCCGTTGATCTGCCCGACTTGCTTCACGCTGTTTTCGGCGCCTATACGTAAAGCCTCCTTCAGGCCGGCAGCGATATCCTTGTCCTGCAGGCTGCCGTCGCTTATCAAGCCTTTTACCCCTTCGAACAGGCTCCCCCAGCCAGCCTCGGCTGAAGGCGTTGCCGTGCAGAACCATAGGGTGCCTAAGCTCAGTAACACAAACGCGCTTAGTCTTCTCATCAATATGCTCCTTTCTTTGGTCCGCTTCGACGAAGTCATCCCCTTTGGGAACCGTATTCTATCTTCAACCCTAAACCTTGTGCTTTTCCAATGCAAGGTTCGTTAATTTTGCAGCTGGAGAAATGTTTTGACAAGGTTGGCAGGAATTCTTAGGATGAGCCGTATTTTAGCGATTTTCGATTGCTGGAAAAGTCCCTTCATTGGTCCTGTTAGTACCGATTCTGGGAAAGCTGCTTCCCGATAAAATATGAATTCATTACCAGAAATTTTTTTCCTGGTTCTGATTGCCCGTCCCCTGGGTTTGACAGGTTGTGCTTTTACCGCCTGACTGAGGAGATACAAACGGTTTATGGAAAAGGCCCTGCTGTTGCTCCGCGATGACCTAGCGGCTGTCGAGGAACACTTTACCAAAAGCATGCACTCTGAAACCGCCCTTATCAATCAGGTCGGTCAGTACCTGTTGGCCAATGGTGGCAAGCGAGTTCGTCCGATGCTGTTGCTGCTCTGTGCGCGGCTCAGCGGCTATCAGGGGACGGGACATATTCCTCTGGCCAGTGTGGTGGAGTTTATTCATACCGCTACCCTGCTTCATGACGATGTGGTAGACAAAGCCACCCTGCGGCGGGGTAAACCTTCAGCTAATGTGGTGTGGGGCAATCAGGCAGCGGTGTTGGCCGGCGACTTTCTGTTTGCCAAGTCTTTTTCGATGATCGTTGAAAGCGGCAATCTGCCGGTTTTTAAGACCCTGTCCGATGCGGCAACCCTGCTCGCTGAGGGGGAGATGCAGCAGTTGGTCAACAGCTCTGACCTTGACTTGAAAGAACAGAGCTACCTGGAGATTGTCGGCAAGAAGACCGCTGCCCTGTTTGCCGCTGCCTGCCGTTGTGGTGCTCTGTTGGTCGATGATGGGCCGCGGGCCGAGACTCTGCATCAGTTTGGCACCGAGCTTGGTCTGGCCTTTCAGCTCATCGACGATGCTCTCGACTATGTGGCTGTGGAATCGGAACTCGGCAAAACGCCTGGCCACGATCTGGCCGAAGGCAAGGTGACTTTGCCGCTGATTCACGCCTTGCGTAACGCTACGGATGCGGGGCGTCAGCGCATTGTCGCTGTGATCGGCCAGGCGGAATTGCCGGAAGCCGACCTTGCCGAGGTGTTGCAGATCATTGAACAGACTGGCGGTATTGTTTACTGTTGGCAGCAGGCCGAAGAGTTGTGCCGTCGGGCCAAGGACCGTTTGAACTCCTTTACTAACGGGCCGGAAAAGGAGGCCTTGCTGGAATTGGCCGACTATATGGTGGCACGCCGCTATTAGCCCCTTGCTGAAGGGGCATCTGCTGATACCTGCAGAGTTTTCTTGGTTGAAGATTTTTCTAGTTCGACAATAAGAGTCTTGCCCAGCAAGCATCTCTGACTGCCCGGCCTTGTCCATCGCTGGCCTTGAAACCTTTCTTGCAAGTGCCGGTTTTCCGCCCCGGCCTTTTTATCTTCAGTCTTTTTATGCAGTTTTTGCTGCCTCCCTCCTTCTTTTGATCCGCCTTTCTTGACAGCCCTTGGGCCATTGCTATGCTTTTCAAGTAGGACCGTGTTTGCTCTGGGACGATCTGTTGGCTCTTTGCGAGCCGCGCTACCCACTTGGAAATAGCCATTTTCATTCATAGCCCCCAACTGACGGAGCGAGCGGATGTTCAATAAAACCCTATCTATTCCACCGCAATTGCCCATCTATCCTCTGCGCAATCAGATTGTATTTCCCCATATGACGTTTCCGCTGCTGGTGCAAAGTCAGGGGATGATTCCCATTGAAGAGGCCTTGCGCCGCGATCATCTGCTCGGGCTGGTTCCGGTGCTGCCTGAAGATACTCCAGAAGGCCTGCACGAATTCAATTCCATCGGCACGGTTTGCCGTATCACCCAGGTCTTTCGGTTTCCCGAGGGGGGCGCCAAGGTGATGCTTGAGGGGCTGGTGCGTATTCGGCTGCTGAGTGCCAGCCAGAGGACCCCCTTTGTCCTTGCTACGGTCAAGGTGCTCACCGATCCAGAGGGCAGGGGCCCCATTGCCGAGGCCCTGACTCAAAGTGTCAAGGCTCTGCTCAAGGTGGCTCTGGCCTATGGACGGCCGCTGCCGGGCGAGGTTCTGAAGATGATGAATCAGATCAATGAGCCGGGCGAACTGGCCGATCTGGTGGCGGTCTATCTAACCCTCGATTTTGTCGATCAGCAGCGGCTGCTCGATACTCTGGATCCTCTGGAGCGACTCAAGGGGATCTATATGCTGCTGACTGCCGAGGTGCAGAAGCTGCAAGTGCAGGGCGAGGTGCAATCCGGGGTGGCCAAACGCATCGGCAAAAACCAGAAGGAATACCTGCTGCGGGAGCAGCTTAAACAGATTCAGAACGAACTCGGCGATGACGATCCCCACCGGGCGGAACTCAGCAAATTGCGCCGGGCTCTGGAGGATGCCGATCTGCCGGAAGAGGTGGCCACGGTCGCCGATCGGGAACTGGAACGGCTGGGGCGTATCAACCCCTCTTCACCGGAATATAGTGTGGCGCGAACTTATCTGGAATGTCTGAGTAACGTGCCCTGGAATCGCGGGACTGAGGATGTGCTGGATATCGCCGCAGCACAACAGACTCTGGACGAAGATCACTACAACCTCAAGGAGGTCAAGGAACGCATTCTGGAGTTTTTGGCCGTCCACAGCCTGAAGAAGACCCTCAAGGGGCCGATCCTCTGCCTGGTGGGCCCCCCCGGGGTCGGCAAGACCTCCCTCGGTCGCTCCATCGCCCGGGCCATGGGCCGCAAGTTTATTCGCATCTCTCTGGGCGGAATGAAGGATGAGGCTGAAATTCGCGGTCATCGTCGTACCTATATCGGCGCCATGCCGGGGCGTATCATTCAGGAGATCAGTCGAGCCAAGGCCAATAATCCGGTTTTCATGCTCGATGAGGTGGACAAGATCGGTCAGGACTTTCGTGGTGATCCTTCTTCGGCGCTGCTGGAGGTGCTCGATCCGGAACAGAACGATACCTTTACCGACCATTACCTCGATGTACCTTTTGATCTGTCTCAGGTCATGTTCATCACCACTGCCAACGTCATGGACCCGGTGCCAGCGCCTCTGCAGGACCGTATGGAGACCATTCGCCTGCCCGGCTACAGCGACGAGGAGAAGCTGCAGATTGTTCTCAAATATCTGCTGCCGAAGCAGCTGGAAGAAAACGGTTTGCATGATTATCCCCTTGAATTTGAGCAGGATGCCATCTTCAAGATTATTCGGGAACACACCCGTGAAGCCGGAGTGCGCGCTGTGGAACGGCAGGTTGCTTCCATCTGCCGCAAGGTAGCTAAAGAAATCACTCAAGGGGCTGTGCCGCGCACTTTAATTAGCGGAACGAATGTCGACCAGCTACTCGGGCCGCGGCGCTATTATGCCGATGCGGCCAGCGAGGAGGACCGGGTTGGCGTCGCCACCGGCCTGGCCTGGACCGAAACGGGCGGAGATATTATCTTTATCGAAGCTTCCCGTATGGTCGGAAAAAAAGAATTGATGTTGACTGGAAGTCTCGGAGACGTCATGCGCGAATCGGCTAAGACGGCTCTGTCTTTTGTGCGCGCCCACCATGCCGAATTCGGTATCGAAGCGGACTTCTTTGAACAGAGCGATTTGCATATTCATGTGCCGGCTGGTGCTATCCCCAAGGATGGTCCATCAGCCGGAGTGGCTATTGCCACCGCCCTTGTCTCCCTGCTGACCAATTGTCCGGCCCGACGGAATGTGGCTATGACCGGCGAGTTGACCCTGACCGGCCGTGTGTTGCCTATCGGTGGTGTTAAGGAGAAGGTGTTGGCCGCTCATCGAGCCGGGGTGACTACGGTATTGCTGCCAGCCAGCAACAGCGACCATCTGCAGGAAATCGATGAGAATATCCGTAGCGAAGTGCGATTGGTACTGGTCGACAGCATGGCGGATATCGTCGCCGAGGCTCTGATCGACAATCCCCTGGTCAAGGTGCAGAGCCTTCTGGCCGTCAGTCCCATCTTTCCACCCAATCCTCTGCCCTGAAGACTGTCGCCGATTAGCCCTTGCGGTGGCCTGGCCCTTTCGGTATATACTAAATAATATAGATAGGTTCCTGTAGTTTGCCGAATCGTGTCAGGGGAGTAATTGCATGCTGATCAGATCGATAGGGCGGCTTTTGGCCGCCTTGCTGTTATTGAGCGCCGGGGTGCCGTCATTGCAGGCCGCTACCCTGGCGCAAAAGGTTCAGGAACACACTTTTGCCAACGGCCTAAAACTGTTGGTGGTTGAACGACCCGGAGCGCCGGTTTTCTCTGCCTACCTGACCGTCGGGGTCGGCGCAGTGCATGAAACCAGCGGCAACCGCGGTGTTGCCCATCTGCTGGAGCATTTGCGTTTCAAGGGCACCAAGACCATCGGTACCCGGGATTATCGCCAGGAAAAGCCGCTGTTGAAGGACATCGAGCAGACGGGCAGCGAACTCGATCGCTTACGTAACGAGTCCGAACCGGATCCGCAGGCCATCGCTGCCTTGGAGCAGCAACTCGCCGATCTGCAGAAGCGCCACCGGCAACTGGTGATCAAGGATGAGTTTGCCCAGGTTTATGCACGCAACGGTGCCGTTGGCTACAATGCCTTTACCAGCAAAGATTTGACCTCCTATATCGTCTCCTTGCCGGCCAACAAGCTTGAACTGTGGGCCTCTCTGGAGGCCGACCGCATGCGTAATAGCGTGCTGCGTGAATTCTACACCGAGCGGGATGTGGTCAAGGAAGAGCGGCGTCGATCCTACGACAGCAATGCCGACGGCCTGCTCTACGAATCGCTGCTGGCGGCAGCTTTCACCGTTCACCCCTATCGAAATCCCATCATCGGCTGGCCCACCGATATCGCCAATCTTTCTCCGGCAGTGACCCGCTCCTTTATGGAACGTTACTATAGCCCGGTCAATACGGTCATCGCTTTGGTCGGAGCGGTCGACTTCGCTCAGGCCGTGGCTCTGGTCGAGAACTATTTTGGTTCCATACCACCCGGCACGCCGGTTCCCGAGGTCATTACAGTGGAACCGCCTCAGCGGGGGGAAAAACGGGTCACCGTCGAATTCGATGCCGAGCCCCGCTTGACAGTCGCTTTTCACAAGCCGACCCTGCCGGCCCGGGATGATTACGTATTCGACGTAATTGACCATATTCTTTCCCAAGGGCGCACCAGCCGTCTTTATCGAGCCCTGGTCCTAGAGCAACAGTTGGCCACCTCGGTGGCCAGTTTCGGTGCTCCAGGCTATCGCTATCCGAACCTGTTCGTTATTAACGCTGTACCGCGCCATCCTCATACCGTCGCCGAAGTCGAAACGGCCCTTTACGCCGAATTACAGCGTCTAGCCACCGAACCGGTGAGCGAGGAGCTTTTGGTGCGAGTTCGTAATCGCCTGAGGGTCGATCATCTGCGTTATCTGCAGAGTAACGGCGGATTGGCTCGCATGCTGACCTTCCATCAGAGTGTCAGCGGCGAATGGCACTACTTGATCGACTACGAGGAGCAGATCGCTTCCATCACCGCTGAGGATATACAGCGTGTTGCCGCCACCTACCTGGTGCCGGCCAACCGCACCGTGGCGGTTTTGCAGAAAAAGGGATCTTGAGCCATGTCTTTGCGAATTCTTGTCCTGTTATTGATAGCGTTACTGTTGCCTGCCTGTGTCGGTCAACGGCTGCAGCCCCGTCCCGATCAGATAACTAGCTCACCATTGACCTTTGCCGTGCCCAAAGTCGAACAAAGGGTTTTGGATAACGGCATGCGCCTCTATCTAAACCCCGACCACGAGCTGCCCCTGATAAATTTCTCCCTGATGATCGGCGCTGGCAGCATCGGTGAACCCGCGGCCAAAAGCGGCCTGGTTCAACTCTATGCCGCTGCCTTGCGCAGCGGCGGGGCCGGTCTGTTGTCTCCACAAGCCTTTGATGACAAACTTGAAGGTATAGCTGCCGATCTCTCCGTGAGCAGCGGCAGCTATTCGGTTTCCTGCGGTCTCTCTTTACATCGCGCCGATCTGGAATCGGGATTAGCTGTACTGTCCGATCTGCTACGCCGTCCCCGGTTCGATAAGGGGCGGGTCGAACTGGCTAGACGTCAGATGCTTGAAGGCATCCGTCGGCAGAATGATGAGCCCGGTGTCCTAGCTCAGTGGCAACTGCGTCGTGCCCTCTATGGCGATCATCCCCTCGGTCGCACTCCGAGCCTCGATAGTGTTGAGGCCATCGACCGTCAGGATTTGCTCGATTTTCATCGCCGCTATGTTCTGCCCAATAACCTCTGGCTAGCCGTATCCGGCGATTTCGATCCAACGGAAATGGAGCTCTTGCTCGACAGGCTGTTTGGTGACTGGCCGCTACAGCCCTTTGAACTGCAGAATATACCTCCTTTAACCGCCCCCCTTGAGCCGGTTGTGCTGGCTTTGTCCAAGGAGGTTCCCCAGACCACGGTTTTGCTTGGACAGCGGGGCATCACCAAGGACCACCCGGATCTCTATGCCCTGAGGGTAATGAACTTTATTCTTGGCGGTGGAGGCTTTAACTCCCGTCTGATGCGCGAGGTGCGTTCCAACCGAGGTCTGGCCTATTCGGTCTATTCCTATTTTCAGGCCGGACGTCGCTTGCCCGGATTGTTCGTGGCCGGTTGCGAGACCCGCACCGCAACCGTCGACGAAGTAGTTGCATTGATGCGGGCCGAGATGCGGCGCATTAGCGAAGAACCGGTCTCCGACGAGGAACTCGAGGTCGCCCGTGAAAGCCTGATCAAATCCTTTGTTTTTGCCTTTGAAGATCCACACGAGATTGTTAGCCAGGCCATGCGCCTCGATTTTTACGGTTATGCAGAAGACTATCTACAAGGGTACCGCGATCGCCTGGCGGCGGTAACGTCCGATGATGTGCTGGGTGCCGCCCGGCGGCATCTGCAGTGGGACCGGCAGACAATCGTGTTGGTCGGCGAGCACATGGACCAAGAACAGTCATCCGAAAGGTTTGGCTTACCGGTGGCCGGGTTACCAGAAGAAAACTAAGGGGCGTTGCGGTTCTGGTCAGGGACGACACCGGCTATGAAGAAGATTCGATTTGCGTTGTCTGGTCCGTTCTGGGGTGACGGCTTGATACAGGAGGGGGCATGGCCAGCTTAAAGAGCAATCTGGAGAAAGTCAGGAAGTTTCTGATCTACGACCTTTGGCGCATCGATCCCCACGAGTTGACTCGCTGGCGGGTCTTCTGGCTGCGCCAGGCGCAGGTTTTCTGGCTGGTGATTCGGGATTTTAACGCCGATAACTGCATGCTGCGGGCCTCGGCCCTGACCTATACGACCCTGCTGTCCATTGTGCCCCTGCTGGCGCTGATGTTTTCTCTGCTTAAAGGGTTCGGCGCACAGAATGTGCTGGAGCCCTTTCTGCTTAATAATCTGGGCATTGGCTCCCAAGATGCGGTCGCTGAAATCTTCCGCTACATCGAAAATACCCAGTTCGGACGTCTCGGGGCTATCGGCCTGATAGTTCTGGTACTTACCGTGCTGGCCCTGCTGTCAAATATTGAAAAGAGCTTCAATCATATCTGGCGTGTCCAGGAGACCCGCACTCTGATGCGGCGCTTTGCCGATTATTTCTCGGTGGTGCTGCTCAGCCCGCTGTTGATTCTAGCGGCGGTCTCTATCAGCACCAGTCTGCAGAGCCAGACCCTGGTGCTGAAGCTTTTGGAGACCGCTTACGTTGGCGAGGCGCTTCTGCTGCTATTCAAACTGATCCCTTTTGTGGTGATGTGGGCGGCTTTTATTTTTCTCTATCTGTTCATGCCCAACACCCGTGTTCGCGTTCAGGCCGCTCTTGTCGGTGGCGTGGTGGGCGGCACGATGTGGCAGTTGTTGCAGTGGGGTTACGTCTACTTTCAGGTCGGGGTGGGCAAGTATAACGCCATCTACGGCACCATGGCTGCCCTGCCGATCTTCATCGTTTGGCTCTATCTGTCCTGGATGATCGTGTTGTTTGGCGTCGAACTGACCTATGCGGTTCAGAACATCGGCACTATGCGCCAGGAGTTCGGCGCCGATAAGGTCAACTTTGCCTGCCGGCAACGGTTGGCACTGACGATCCTGATGTTGACCGGCGAGTCCTTCTATCGTGGTGAGAAGGCCTGGAGCCGCGAGCGAATCGGTGAAGATTTGAAGTTGCCGCCGCGGGTGGTCAGTGAGCTACTCGACGATATGGTGCGCCTTAATCTGATGGCTGTGTTGTGTGATGAGGGTGGAGAACGACTGCGCTATCAGCCGGGTCGCGCCTTGGATGCCCTGACTGTGCAGGATTTGTTTCAGGAACTGCGCGAAGACGGGGCCAGTTATCCTCAAAACTTTCGTCTGCCGACCCGGGAGTTTGTCGGTGAGTTGGAAGTGAAAATACAGCAGGCCGAACAGGGGGTTTTGGGAGCGCTGATGGTGCAGGATCTGGTATTGCGGCGCGTTGCCGCCAAAGGGAAAGAGGAAGGTCAGGGGTAGGCTGGAGAACCCGGGACGGGTCAGGCCCGTTTCAGGGCGAAGGCGCCGTTTTCAAAGACGGCGTAAGAGTCCTGCTCGATCCAGTCGCCGAGGCAGATCAGCAGTTTGCCGTCGAGTTGGCGATAGAGGGGGATATGAAAATGACCGATGAGGACGGCATCGTAGCCTTCTGCAAACCGTTCACGGGCAAAATTCAGGAGTAGTTCTTCGGGCAGATAACGATGGCTGCCCTTTTTGCTGCGGCTACTCTGATGGCTGGCCCAGCGAGACACTCCCCAGGCCCAGTCCGGTGGCGCCAGCGGTAACAGCAGGCGGCTTAGGCGGCAGCGCAGTGCCCAGCGCAGCAGTCGGTAACCCCGATCGGCGGGATTGATCAGGTCACCGTGGGCGATGAATACCCGTTTCCCATCCAGTTCCAGGGCTCCGCCATCGGGCAGAATGCGGCACTTGAGAGTTTCGCTGAAATAGGGGCCGAGATGGAAATCATGATTGCCCTCGACGAAGATTAATTCGGTGCCGCTCTCACGCTGCAGGCGCAGTTCTTCGAGCAAGGGTACGAAAGGGGCGAACACCGTATGCCGGTATCCGAGCCAGAACTCGAAGATGTCGCCGAGCATGACCAGGTTTCTTATGGTACCCCGCTGCTGCCTTAAAAAGGTCAGCAAACGCTGATAGTTGTCGTCTGCGGGATCAAGTAAGTGGGCGTCTGCGAGAAAGATGTCTTTCATGGGGCCAAATATAGAAGTGGCTCGAAACAAAGTCAAGCAAGACCCTGATGATTCGCTATGATCGTTGGAATGCCGCCCAAGCGGCTTATTAAGGGACGAAATGGTAATGTTAGAAGCTTTGGCTGAGCTTCATCCGATAATGCAGGCTTTTCTGGCGACCTGTTTCACCTGGGGTGTCACCTCTCTGGGGGCGAGCGCTGTTTTCCTTGCCCAGCAACCGAGCCGCAAGTTGCTCGACGGAATGCTCGGTTTTGCCGCCGGGGTGATGATCGCCGCCAGTTACTGGTCGTTGTTGGCACCGTCCATCGTCCTGTCCGAGGAGATGGGTTACGTGGCCTGGCTGCCGCCGGCCATCGGTTTTCTTGCCGGGGGAGCGTTTTTACGGGGGCTGGACTATATCTTGCCTCACTTGCATCGTGGCCTGCCTCGTAGCGCCGCCGAGGGGCCTCCTACAGATTTACCGCGCAGTACCTTGTTTGTCCTTGCCGTGACCCTGCACAATATCCCCGAAGGGCTGGCGGTCGGCGTGGCTTTCGGCGCGGTGGCGGCCGGGTTGCCGGCGGCCACCATGGCGGGAGCAGTCGCCTTGGCCCTGGGCATCGGACTGCAGAATTTCCCCGAAGGGGTAGCGGTTTCCATGCCTTTACGCCGTGACGGTCTGTCTGTTGGAAAAAGTTTCTGGTACGGACAGCTCTCCGGTTTTGTCGAGGTAATTGCCGGTGTCCTCGGTGCGGCCCTTGTGTTAGTGGCGCGGCCTATTCTTCCCTATGCCCTGGCCTTTGCTGCTGGGGCGATGATTTTTGTTGTCATCGAAGAGGCCATTCCGGAAACCCAGCAGGGCGAGAACGGCGATTTTGCGACGCTCTGTGCCATGGTCGGTTTTGTGGTTATGATGAGCCTTGACGTCGGCCTGGGTTGACCGAGAAGTATAATGCGTGTTTTTTCTCGGCCTTTTTGGTTATTGTCCAATAGCCGTTCGCTTTGATAGGCGATGCTGAATCCGTTTCGGCCCGGCAGGTGATAACCTGTCGGGCCGTTTTCTGTTCAGGTTAGAAGGCTAACTCAGCTCAGTTGGTGCTTTGGCGTTCTGGCAGTCTTTCTGCTGTTTCCACGCCGGTCATTAGAAGGTGAAAATACGGTTTTCTTTGTTATCTTATTAGAGGTCCTGAAACGATCTGCTTATTTGTCCGATAGCAGGTTGTTGATCGCTGCAGAACTTCATTTCTTGCTTCTGAAAGTGCCGAATGGTGAATTCTCGGGTATGGGCAGAGTTCAACAACAAAGTCACTAGTGGATAATGGTAAGGAAGTCGTTAATTGCTACTAAAAAAGTTATCTTTAATTGCTGTTAGCCTCGCGCTGGTATTTCTGGTTCTGCCGTTTTCTTCTGGCGTGGCAGCTACAAATCCTGCGCAACGAGTTCTGTTCATAAGTTCCTACCACCCTCAGTTTCCTACCTTTTTTCAGCAGGTGGAGGGGATCAAGTCAGCTCTCGAACCACGGGGTATACTCCTCGATATTGAGTTCATGGACACGAAACGTTTTGTCCAAGAACAAAATCTCGCTAACTTCTATCAATCTCTAGCTTACAAACTTGCTCATACCAGGCCTTACGATGCCATTATTACCGGTGATGACGCTGCCCTGCAGTTTGCCATTGAGCACCACCAAGCGCTTTTTGCTCAGAAGCCTATCGTCTTTTGTGGGGTCAACAATCAGGATCTAGCTCGGCAACAGAATGACAACCGGTTCATAACCGGTGTAATGGAAACTGTGTCTATTAAAGAAACCTTGGATCTGATGCAGCGTCTGCACCCGGGAATCAACAAGATCGTGGCTCTGGTCGATGGTATGCCAAGCGGGCAAGGAGATCTACAGACCTATTACCGACTCGGGCCGAAAGATGGTCCAGTGAAGCTCACTCATCTATCTCTGGAGAACCTCTCCTTTTCGGAGCTTGCTAGAACACTTCGGAGCCTTGATGAGAAGAGTGCCGTTTTGCTCTTGTCGGCCTATCACGATAGAGACGACCGAACTCTTTTATTTCAAGAGAGCCTGAAATTGATTCGAGAAAGCCTCGCTTGTCCTATATACCATCTTTGGTATCACGGTATTGGCGATGGTGTATTGGGCGGAAAAGTGATTAGCCATAAAGCCCAAGGTCAGGCCGCGGCAAATCAGGTCTTACAGATTCTCAATGGGCGATCTGTTGCTGATATTCCGGTGCAGGAAACCAGTCCCAATCAATACGTTTTCGATTACCGCCAGCTATTACGTTACGGTATTGACGTTAAAAATCTCCCTAAAAACAGCGTGCTGCTACACCAAACACCTGGTTATTTTCAAATCAAAAAGGCCTATCTTGAGCTATGGGCCGTGTTTATTTTCGGTCTTTTGCTTGTTGTTAGCTTTCTACTGTTACATATCCGTGGGCAAAAACGTTATGAAACCGCCCTGCAGGAGAGCGAAGCGCGCTATCGAGCTATCATCGAGGACCAGACAGATCTTGTCTGCCGCAACCGGCCCGAGGGTACCTTGACTTTTGTCAACCAAGCCTATTGTCGCTACTTCGGCCAGGAAGGTCACAATCTTGTCGGTAGCAATCTTCTGCCCATGTTTGCAGTGGCGGATCAGGCCAGAGTCAAGGAGCACTTTGCAGGCATCGGGCCCGACAACCCGGTCGTCACTTATCAATGCCAGGTTGTCGCTTCAGACGGTGGCATTCGCTGGATGCAATGGACCAGTCGGGCAATATTTGACCATTGTGGACAGGTTGTCGAGCTTCAGGGCGTTGGCCGGGATATCACCAAAAAAAAGCGCGTCGAGACCAACTTGCGTGACAGGGAGCAGTTCCTGTCCAGTATCCTGGCGGCTGCGCCCATCGGCATGGGTGTGACCAAAAATAGAAATCTGGTCTGGGTGAGCGATAATCTCTGCAAGCTGTTGGGCTATGAACCGTCCGAGTTGCTTCAAAGGAGTGCCCAGATGCTTTATGAAAGCGGGCAGGAGTTCGAACAGGTCGGTCGAATCAAGTATCTTGGCATCGCTACCCATGGCATAGGACGCATCGAAACCCGCTGGGTCAAGAAGGACGGCCAAGTTGTGGATATCCTGTTGAGTTCGGCCCTGATCGATCCTCTGGATCAAACCGTCGGAACAACCTTCACTGCCATGGATATTACCGGACAAAAACGAGCGGATCAGGCGCTGCAGAAGGCCCTTACCGAAGCCCGTGAGGCCAGGGGTCAGATAGAGATCATGCTGCGCTCCGTAGCGGATGGCTTGATCTTCACCGACAGGGAAAATCGCATTGTTCTGATGAGTGATTCTGCTGAAGCAATACTCGGTAAAACGAGACCTGAGGTGTTAGCCAAGCCGGTTACTGCCGCGTTCGACTGCAGCCCATTGATCGAACAGTTGAATAGGCTGGGCAGGGGGGATGATTGCGCTGAAACGGCGATCGAAATTGAACTGCCGGGGCAGAATGATGGCCAGGTGCGGGCTATCCAGACAAAATCATCTGTGGTAATGGGGGCCGAGGGTGCGACAGCAGGGGTGATCACCCTGTTGCGGGATGTGAGTCAGGAACGTGCTCTCGACCGCTTGAAAAGCGAGTTTATTTCCACGGCTGCCCATGAGTTGCGCACCCCTCTGACCTCTGTTATGGGATTTTCCGAGCTGCTATTGAGTCAGAAAGGATTCAAAACCGCAGAGCAGCTGGAATTTTTAAAAATCATTCACCGGAAATCTGAGGTGCTGGGCAAAATTATCGACGACATGCTCGATCTGGCCCGCCTCGATTCGGGGCAAGTGATCCAGGTCGATAAGTCATTGACCGACATGGGGAAACTTATCCGGCGCTGCATTGCGGACTATCAGGCAACCTTTCCTAGTCATCGCTTTGCAGGTATTGACATCGATGAGCCGTCGCCTCTTTTGGCCGATGGCCGAAAGATTTGTCATGTGCTGGAAAATCTTATAAATAACGCGGTCAATTTTTCGGCGGCAGGCAGCTTGGTGCAGGTAGCCTGCGAGACCAGGCAGAATGAGGTTTGTATCGTCGTTAAAGATGAGGGGATTGGCATGGCTCCGGAACAGGTAAAAAAGGTTTTTGACAAATTCTACCGGGTTGATGCCTCCAACACGGCCCGGGGAGGGCTCGGCCTTGGGTTGGCCATTGTTAAGGGCATTATCGAAGCCCATGGCGGGCGGATCTGGATCGAAAGTGAAGTGGGTAGGGGAACCAAAGTAGCATTCACTCTGCCGTTGCTTGGATCGACTATATAGGTGTTATAGGCCTCTACGTGTTGGTTCGGGCCTGTTGCCAGCGTACCGGGGGCGTCATCCGTTGAATTCAACCGGAAGAACATTTAATACGATGAGGAATATTGTTAAATATTTCGTCGATCTGCTTCTTTTGATCGACTTGCTCATGATCGCAGCCAGTGGTTTATTGTTGGGCTTTGTCATTCCTGTAGGCAGGGTCGCGCAGAGGGGAAAATACTTTCTAGGCCTGCATCGTCATGGGTGGGTCGATATGCATCTTTATCTGGCCCTGCTATTTATTGTACTGGTAGTTATCCACTTGGGGTTACAGTGGAAGTGGATTGTGCAATCGACCAGACAACATTTTCGCAGTTCAGGTAAGTGGGGGTTATGGATCTTTGCTGCAAGCGTCTTGCTGTTGTTCGTAATGGGCTGGCTGGTGGTGAGCCCCTGAATGGTGCCACTTCCAGGCAGGTTGCTTTCGTATGCGTCGCGGGTTTGACGCTGTACCTCTGAGAACAGGGAGAGATCATGGATACTCGCAGCTTCCGTGCGTTGGTTGTTGAGGAAGGCGCCGAAGGCATGTTTACCAGAACCGTAAGGGAACGCTATGTTTCGGATTTGCCGGCGGGCGAGGTGCTGATCCATGTCGCCTATTCATCTTTGAATTACAAAGACGCTCTTTCCGCCAGCGGTAATCTTGGGGTTACCAGAAGCTATCCTCATACACCAGGTATCGATGCTGCCGGAATCGTGGTGGAAAGTACCGCCGATTCGATACTGCCGGGTGACTCTGTTATCGTAACCAGTTATGATTTGGGCATGAACACCCCCGGCGGGTTTGGCCAGTACATTCGCGTACCGTCCAGCTGGGTAGTGCCGTTGCCCGCCGGGTTGACTCTTAAGGAAAGCATGATCCTGGGGACCGCCGGTTTCACGGCCGGTCTGTCCGTTACAAAATTGGTGGCAATAGTCTCGCCGGGGGAAGGGCCTGTGCTGGTGACCGGTGCGACGGGTGGTGTCGGAAGTGTGGCGGTCGCTCTTTTGGCAAAGCTCGGTTATGAGGTTATCGCTGTTTCTGGTAAGGTCGATGCCGAGGCCTATCTGAAAGGGCTGGGTGCTACAGAGGTTATTGGACGGAAACAGTTGATCGATCAAGAGACCCGGCCCTTGCTGAAAGTTCGCTGGGCTGGTGCCATTGATACCGTGGGCGGCGGCATGCTGGCTGCGTCCATTAAATCGACGCAACCGGGCGGGATGGTGACCTGCTGCGGCAATGTCGCTTCTGCCGATCTCAACCTGACCGTGTACCCTTTTATTTTGCGTGGCGTCACCCTGGCCGGCATCGATTCCCAGAATTGTCCCATGGATCTGCGACAAAAGGTATGGGGCAAGCTGTCTGATGCCTGGAAATTCGCCGAAATGGAGACACTTTGTCAGCTGAGCTGCCTGGAGGATCTTTCCGGGCATATAGAGACTATGCTGCATGGACGGCTTAGAGGTCGCATCCTGGTCGATTTGACCGATTAGGAGGGGCGTCGGGGGCTGACGATAGAATATTGATGGGGAGAGGGGAGCAAACATTATGAGTGCTATCGATACATCCAAGTTGGTGCAGTTTCAGTCCGATGCGAGGACTCTGCTGGACAGGACCGGCCACCAGAGCAGTTTGCAGACGGACGAGGGGCTTGCCACTACGGCCACGGGCGATCGAGTGACCCTTGGCCAATCGAACAGTGAAGCCCTTACCTATAGCGAGGGGGTGCAGCAAGGGGCTGTGCAATCGCCTTACGAACTGCTGCGCAGCCGTCTGGTCACTCTACTGCAGGAGCAAGGGGTGGCGGTGCAGCTGGCTACGGGCAGCAGTGAAATCGATATTTCCAGTCTTACTCCTGAAGAAGCTCAGGTATTGGTTGCCGAGGATGGTTATTTCGGTGTTGAGCAGACTTCGGAGCGGATTTTTCAATTTGCTGTCGGTTTGGCCGGTAACGATTCGTCCCGACGGGATGAAATCCTCCGGGGGATCGAAGATGGCTTTGCCGAGGCCGAACAGGCCTGGGGTGGAAAGCTGCCGGAGATTTCCTATCAGACCCAGGATGCGATCATGAACAAGATCGATCGCTGGCTTGAAGGTACCGCTTCGGCCTGACAGGGGGCTTAATGGATAACGGTTACGTATTGGCCATCGATCAGGGGACCACGGGGTCGACGGTGTTGGTCTTTAACCAAGCTGGTGCGGTATGCGGCCGGGCTAGTGCCGAAATTACCCAGTATTACCCGCAGCCGGGCTGGGTGGAGCACGATCCGCAGGAACTCTGGACGGTCACCATTGATGTTGTAGGGGCGGCTCTGCACCAAACAAAGGCTAAGCCCGGTGATGTACGGGCTATTGGTATCACCAATCAACGGGAGACCTCCTTGTTGTGGGACCGTCGCAGTGGCCTGCCCGTAGCACGGGCCCTAGTCTGGCAAGACCGCCGTACGGCCCGGCTGTGTGACGAGCTCAAACAGGAAGGTCTGGAGCCCCTCTGGCAGCAGAAGACCGGCCTGCTCATCGATCCCTATTTTTCCGCTACCAAGGTCCATTGGCTGCTTGAGCAGGCTCCTGACCTGCGCTCGCGCGCTGCCGCCGGCGAGATTGCCTTCGGTACCGTTGACAGCTGGCTGGTCTGGAAACTAACCGGTGGCCGCTGCCACGTCACTGACTATTCCAACGCTTCCCGTACCCTGCTGTACAATATCCATGAGCTCGATTGGGACGATGATATCCTGGCGCGGCTGGATATCCCCCGTGCTGTGTTGCCGACCGTCAAGCCATCGTCCTATGTCTATGGCGAAACGGACCCGCAGAACTTTTTCGGCCACCGGGTGCCGATTGCCGGCATCGCCGGGGATCAGCAAGCGGCTTTATTCGGGCAGGCCTGTTATGGACCAGGGCTGGCCAAGACCACCTATGGCACCGGCTCTTTTTTGCTGATGAACACCGGTCGCAAGCCGGTAGTCAGTCGGCAGCGATTACTGACCACCATCGCCTGGGGACTCGGCGACGAACCGGTGGAGTATGCCCTTGAAGGTTCGATATTTATTACCGGCGCGGCTCTTCAGTGGTTGCGGGACGGTCTGGGACTTATCACCAGTGCCGCCGAAAGCGAGGAGTTGGCGGCTTCTCTGCAAGGCAATGACGATGTCTATTTCGTCCCGGCCTTAACCGGTTTGGGAGCGCCCCACTGGGATGCCTATGCCAGGGGCATGATCATCGGTATCACCCGGGGGTGTACAAAGGCCCATCTGGCCCGAGCCGCTCTGGAAAGCATCGCTTACCAGACCCGTGATGTGGTCGATGCCATGAGTCGAGAATCGGGTATCGATCTGCAAGAACTCCGTGCCGATGGCGGTGCGGTGGCCAATGGTTTTCTCATGCAGTTTCAGGCCGATGTGCTTGGGGTACCGGTAGAAATTCCTTCTATTACCGAGACGACTGCCCAGGGGGCCGCTTATCTGGCCGGTCTGGCGGTCGGTTTCTGGTCGAGTCGCGAAGAGTTGGCTGCAAAATGGCGGATGGCTCGGCGCTATGAACCGCAAATGGAACAAGCCCAGCGGGACTATCTGCATGGCCGCTGGAAGCAGGCAGTGGCCCGTTCGCTTGGATGGGCGGAGGATTCAAGGGGATAGGGCTCAGGATGGCAGGACGTAGGTTTATGGGGCAGACTTGATTTCTTGGTCTGTCCTCTTTGTTACTGAGTCAGTTCGGCGAATAACCGGAAAGGGCCGGGATACCCGTTTCCTTGCTGGCGGCATGGATTTTGTCAAATTCGGAATCGATAGTGCAAAAAGCGTTCACTACCTGCGGATCGAAGTAGCTGCCGCAACCATCCACAATGATCTTTTTTGCCTTTTGATGGGAAAAGGGTTCCTTGTAGGGCCGTTTTGCCCTTAGAGCTTCGTAGACATCGACCAGAGCCATAATGCGGGCACTGAGAGGGATTTCTTCACCGGCCAAGCCGCAGGGATAGCCGGTGCCATCCCATCGTTCGTGATGATACTTGGCTATGTCGATGCCCATGCGGACAAAGTCATTGTGTGGATACTTGGCGTAGACGAATTCCAAAGTAGCCGCACCGAGGCTGGCGTGGGTCTTCATGATTTCAAACTCTTCTATGGTTAACTTTCCCGGTTTAAGCATGATTTTATCGTTGATGCCGACCTTGCCTACATCATGTAACGGGCTGGCCTGGTAGATGGTCTCAATAAAGTCGGCTGTAACCATTTCAGCGTACTCCGAATCTGCGGCCAGTTTTTCTGCCAGGGCCCGGCACAGATCCTGTACCCGTTCCAGGTGCAGGCCGGTGTCGTCGTCACGCATGTGGGAGAGTTTGGCCAAGGCAAAGATCATCGCCCGCTGTGAGCGATTGATTTCCTTCAACTGTTCCGCTACCTGTTGTTCCAGAGAGACGTTGGCTGCCTCCAGTTGTTGCTGGGAGCGACGGAGTTGCAGGTGGGTGTTGACCCGGGCATAGACTTCTTCGACATGAAAGGGCTTGGTGATGTAGTCGACCCCTCCGGCCCGAAAGGCCTTGGTTTTATCGATAGTGTCGTCCAGGGCGCTGATGAAAATGACAGGAATATCCCGAAGTGTCTGATCCGCTTTCAATTGGGCACAGACCTCGTAACCGTCCAGCCCCGGCATGGTGATGTCGAGCAGGATCAGGTCCGGTTGTCTCTGGCTTGCCGCTCGCAGGGCCAGAGCTCCGTGAGGAAAGGCACTTACCCCGTAGTCTGCCTTGCGCAGCAGGTTGCTTAGCAGGTGCAGGTTCTCCGGCGTATCGTCAACGATCATGATATGGGGGGAGTTCATGGGCTTCCTCGCTAAACCATTCTCTGAAATGGTTGCTATGCCTGTCCCAGCAGATCAAGCAGTTTTTCGTATTCGTATCGATCAGCCAGTGCGGAGAGATAGTCCCGCAAAGCAATGTTGCTGTTACCCACCTCGGCCAGTAACTTTGAAAAATGGATCATGTCGCCGTGCTCGACTGCCTGTTTCAGTGCAGCAAGGAGGTCTTTCGATATGCTCTGCAGAGTCTCAGGATCAGGGGGGCAATCGTTTGCTGACGGTTGGTTCATTGCTGCAGGGCTGTAAAGGTAGTCAAAGCCGCAAAGATTCTTAAGCTTCGCATAGAGCTCAGTGGTTTTAAAAGGCTTGGTGATAAAGTCATCGGCGCCCGCCTCAAGGGTCTTATGGGCAAGCTCGCTGGAGGCAAGGCCCCCTGCAGTGACAATGATGGTTTTCATTCGCTGCTTGCAAGGTAGCGCACACAAGCGACGAGTGGTCTCATAACCGTCCATGCCCGACATATGGACATCCATCAACACCAGATCGGGTTCCCATTTTGAAACCCGCTTAATGGCCTCTTCGCCGCTGGCGACAGCCTCTATCGAAAAACCGACCTCACTCAGGGTCTGACAGAGCATGTTGCGGCTGTTGGTGTCGTCTTCGACTATCAGAGCTCGTATCGGCAGGTACTGGGGCGCTATCGATGAGACTTGGCAGCGATTGCTGCTGGGCGCCAACTGTAATTCATCGCCAGCACACTTTTGAGCGGTGAAGGTAAATCGGAACCGACTGCCAGAACCTGCCGCACTTTCCTCCAGTCTGAGCTCTCCACCAAGTTGTTCCGCATAAGCACGACTGATCGACAATCCCAGACCCGATCCCAGGCCGGTGGTTCGACCACTGCTGGTCTGTTCAAAAGCTTCGAATAATTTATTCTGTTCAGTGGGATCGATGCCTCGGCCACTGTCATTGATGTCAACGGCGATAAGCCAGTCTGTTTGATCGGTTGTCGAGCCGCTGGCCCGCATGGAAATACGGCCTTGGTCGGTGAACTTGACTGCATTGGAGAGAAGATTGATCAAAACCTGGCGCACCTTGGCTCGGTCAGCGTTCAGGTAGCGCGGCAGATCCTGTTCAATGGTCATGTCGAACTGCAAGGACTTTTGCTGATAGGAAAGCTTGAACATGGAGGCGAGATCGGCCATCAATTGGCGGAAGTCCAAAGGAGCAGGGTGAAGGGTGACATGGCCGGCTTCAATACGGGAAATCTCTAGAATATCGTTGATCAATTCCAGCAGATGGTCGCCGCTGCGATTGATGGTTTGAATCTGTTCTCTCTGCCCTGGCTGCAGCTCGGGGTCTTTTTGCAGTAGCTGGGAATAACCGAGTATGGCGTTGAGGGGAGTACGGATCTCGTGGCTCATACTAGCGAGGAAAGTGCTTTTGGCCAGGTTTGCAGCGTCCGCCGCTTCGGCAAGATGTTCGGCCTTGGCGGTGGCTTCTTTCCATTGCTGATTGGCTATGCGCAAGGATTCTTCCGCCTCCAGTCGATCGCGGATATCCATCATGCATTCGACCAGTTTCTCCCGCCCTTGAATGGTAATTTTCCTCACAGTCTTCAGCACCGGGATTTGAACCCCGTCCCGTTGGATGAGAAGCTTTTCCGAGCTATCCACTGACTGATTCAGGTCGAGAATCGGGCAACTGTCTTCCTGGGCGGGGCAGAGAAAGGTATGGCAACGGTTGCCGACAATGTGGCCCTCCGTAGAACCGATCAATTGGGCTGCTGCGGGATTGACGCTTTCTATGATGCGGCTAGCGGCGTCGATGATGACCAGCGGTATGGGCAGACCTTCTATCAACGTGCGCTGGATTTGCTCATTTTCCCGAAGGGTCTCCTCCATGCGCTTGCGAGACGTAATGTCATGAAAGGTCGTGACCGCTCCGGTCAGTTGTCCTTCGACCCAGATGGGCCGACTGGCCAATTTCATGGTGAGGATGGAACCGGAGCGGTGGCGAAAAGGTTCCTCGCCTTGATATTGTTCGCCGCGGCTGATCGCCTGGAAAAATGGACAGTCCTCCTTATGTAGATAAGCATTGTCGCTGTGGCAGTGGAATAGGTCGTGGGCTGTTTCGCCGAGTAACTCT
>LGVF01027051.1_pt1 | contig 23313 bp, 18 predicted proteins | sample 469901 | NCBI WGS metagenome assembly LGVF01 (sample SAMN03893561, study PRJNA290197) | marine sediment metagenome | material: sediment; isolation source: combined push core samples #3730, #5133, and #5579 collected at Hydrate Ridge | place: Pacific Ocean: Hydrate Ridge
ACAGCCTCAGCGACAGCGAGAAAGAAGTTGTTACCTATGCCGCTCAATCTGCTATCGTTGCCGGTCGAGGTATGGGACGGGTTATTGAAGCGTCTGACAGGGGCCTTAAAGAACTGTCTAAAAACATGGAGGTCAATACACTGACCGCTGCTGAAAAAGAAGAGTTCAGAAAAGTTTCTGTTCCGGTTGTAAAAGCACTGATCGTCGAGAAATTTGGTGATGAGGGAAAAGAGATGATGGGCGCATTCCTTGAAGCTGTAAAATAGCCTCCTGGTTAGAACTCAACTTGTCCAGGCTGCGGTTCCCGCTACCAAGGAACTGCAGCCATTTACTGTTAACAATGCTCCAATGGAGTTTTCACCCATGGATTTCAGTTACCGCTGCACTGTTTGCAATGCTTCGTATGAGATCACATCGGATCGTATGGTCTGTCCTGTTTGCTCACGTCATCAGGAAAAAGATCAGCCTCTGACAGGTGTTCTCGAAGTTGAGCTTCATGGCACTTTAGATACGCACTTTAATGTTTTTGATATGCTGCCTGTGGAGCCTGAATATTTTCCTTCCATACCTGTAGGAAACACTCCCCTGTGGGAACCTGAAAATATTAGGCGGAGCATGGGGTTTGGTCGCCTTTTTATCAAAGATGACGGCTTAAACCCTACCGCTTCATTTAAGGATCGGGCTTCGTTTCTGGTTTCTGCGGCTGCAAAAAAATTTAACATCCAGGACATCACCTTGGCCTCAACAGGCAATGCCGGGTCATCAATGGCTGGAGTCGGAGCAGCGGCAGGCCAGAGAGTAACTCTGTTTCTTCCAAAAACCGCACCCCTGGCAAAATTGGTACAGGCCCTGCAATATGGAGCTACGGTATACAGGGTTAATGGCAATTATGATATGGCTTACGATATGTCCCTTGAATTTTCAAGGCTAAAAGGTGGTATAAATCGTAACACTGCCTATAACCCTTTAACCATTGAGGGGAAAAAAACTGTTTCTCTGGAGTTAGTGAACCAGTTGGGACAGGCGCCTGACGTTGTATTTGTCTCGGTTGGCGACGGATGTATTTTGTCCGGTCTTTATAAAGGTTTCAGGGATCTTAAGGAATTGGGTCGGATTGATTCGATCCCAAAGATTATCGGTGTCCAGGCAGAGACCTCTGATGCCATTTCCCGTGCTTTTATCTCAGGAAAATTCGAAAATATCCCTACATCCACGGTGGCCGATTCCATCTGTGTGGATGTTCCCAGAAATGGAATCCATGCTCTTGCCCAGCTCAAACAGTTTAATGGGGAGATGATGACTGTGACCGATACCCAGATCATTCAGGCTCAGGCTTACCTTTCCAGTTCTACGGGACTGTTTACTGAACCTGCCGGTGCTGCTGCCTTTGCCGGTTTCCAAAAAGCAGCGCCGGGGCTTGACCCTGAGAGTGTCATCGTTCTCCTGGCCACCGGCAATGGTCTTAAAGACAGCAGTTCTGCAACTCTCGGTATTCAGGTTCCAGAGACGCTGATAGATTCAGTTGAAGAAATATTATGATGGAATCGGAAAAAAATCTTTATCCGGAGTCTCGCAACCTCGCTTATCTGCTTCGTTACTATAAATTTTCTATCATTACGATGTACCTTAGTACACCGAAACATAAGAGTTTAGTACCTTCGAAATAATTTCGTGAAGGTACTTATCCAGCCATTTTAAAAAGTTCCGATCTATTCGGGTTAAGAGAGTTTGCAGGATGAAATTGCATATTGAAACCCCTCTAATTGAATCACTGTCTGTCGGTAAGGGCTTAGCTGCAAATGTGTGGCTTAAAATAGAGGCCGTGCAACCCTGCGGCTCATTCAAAGCCAGGGGGGTCGGTTATGCCTGCAGTAAGTATGTGGATAATGGGGCAAAATCACTTGTATCATCATCCGGGGGCAATGCCGGATTGGCAGTTGCCTATTCAGGTCGACGTCTTGGTGTTCCGGTGACTGTTATTGTTCCAAAAACTACTAAGAAAAGAGCTATTGATTTAATTGAACTTGAGGGAGCTCAGGTCATTGTCAGTGGAGAGGTTTGGACTGATGCCCATGAGCACGCCATGGAATTGTCAAAAAATGGTGGAGTGTATATCCACCCATTTGATGACCCCTCTTTATGGACAGGACATGCTTCTGTTATAGATGAAATAGCGAATGCGGGAATGGTGCCGGATGCAGTGGTCTTGTCTGTTGGCGGTGGAGGTTTGCTTTGTGGAGTTGTCGAAGGGTTAAAACGCAATAACTTGAAAAATGTTCCCATATTGGCTGTTGAAACCAGGGGAGCAGATTCCTTATCTGTAGCGTTCCTGGCAGATAAACATATTGGTATTAAAAGTATTACAAGTATAGCGACATCACTTGGAGCAACAAAGGTTGCTGAGCACGCTTTCAATTTGCTTAGAGAGCACCGGATTATAAGTCACGTCGTAACGGATAGAGATGCTGTAAATGGATGTTGGAGTTTTCTTGAAGATCATCGAATGATAGTTGAACCTGCTTGTGGTGCCAGCTTGTCAGCGGTTTATAACGAGTGTGATGCCCTGCAGGATAAGAAAAATATTCTTGTGATAGTTTGCGGCGGGGTTGGAATGACGATGAGTCAACTGGAAGAATGGAACCGGTATGTTACATAGTGTCGGTCTTTTCCTGCGCCTCGGAGTCTACGCTTACCTGTATATCAAACTTTTTATCTTAGCCACCTATAGTTACAATTGACCTTTTTACGAGTTCATCACATCTGATCCACGTAAAGTTACTCCCCGACTCCCTCTCCTCTCAGAATCAAAAGCTGAATACAAATATTAATGGCACCATAGAGATGAAGGCAAAGCGATCTATTTGAACATAAATCGTTTGACAGCACTACTCTGTCGTATTGAAATACCATTGCCAATTCGATATAATAATAACTAGCCAGGGTGATTTTGTAAAAACTATAGATTCCAGATAGCTAAGTCGGTGAAAAGTTTTTACGACGCCATTAATCAATATGAATGAGACAAGGCCAAACCCGTTGAGAAACGGGGGCGGAAAGCCACGGGTCTCTATAGAAAGCCGAGCTGCCTCACGAGGAGGGAGTTCGGCTTTTTTATTGTTTATTGATAGATCTTTCATCTCAACATGCAGGAGGAAACATGAAAAATGGACTGACAATTGCTTTCGCGTGTATTGCTGTATGCATGCTCGCGCCATTCAGTGCGTTTGGTGCCGGAGGACCAAAGCCTGAATTACGCCCCAAGGCTACAACTATTGCTGAACTTGCAGAGCGATACGATTCCAGCGGGTGTGTCGAGTGCCATGAAGATGCTCATGATGAATGGTCAGAATCCCTTCATGCCGTATCGATCCTTGGTACGCCTCGTACCGCTCCAACTATTATTACTGCCATTGAAAAAGGCTTAAAACTCTTCCCCTACTCCGGGGTTAAGGAAGATTCTGATATCACAGTAGAAAGTTTAATGATGTGTATGAAGTGTCATCTTCCCCAGCTCGATGAAGCAACAGATGACGTTGCCCGGGAAATTGTCGCCACAATACGCAGCTGGCAGCAGGCATACAGGGATTCAGATGACGAAAAGGCGGAGGCACTTGAGGAAACTATCGCCAGTCTGAATATAGGCTGCATGGTTTGCCATAATAAAATGGCAATTATTCACAAGTATGCAGATGGGTACCCTCAGCCTGACACCGTTTACGGCTCTCAGGAAGGTGATCATGAAGATGAAGTCTATCCCAAAATGGCAGTAGCACCGGCGCTCGGTGAATCCATTTTCTGTGGACAGTGCCATGGGCAGGGGCCTAATTTTGAACTTGATCATCCATCTCAGTGTGCCACCGCTTATGGCAGTTATCTTTTTGCCTATGTGGCCCATGGAGGCAATGAATCCTGCCAGGAATGCCATATGCATAAGTCTGAACTTGGGCATAATATGGCGTCCTATCGGGATGAGACCATGATCGAGATGGCACTTGATGTCAGTGTCGAAGGGAGGTCTCTTTTCTGGCGTAAAGATAAGGGAGAAGGGGTTCTGCCAATCGGTGTTATAAATGTTGAAATCTACAACAAAACGGGGCATGGCATCCCGGACGGCTGACCGACTCCAAACCGGCTGGTCCTGGATGTGACCGCAAAAACAACTGATGACAAGGAAATCTATAATAAGAAAAAGATATACATGCCTTACCCTGGACGTTTTGGACGAGGCAGTGAGATGGGCAGAGGGCCGTACGAAAAAAGCGGCCTCCTCAGAGAAACAAGCATTCCTCCTTTAGCTCGAGTTCATGAAACATTTGAAATAACTTACCCTTTTGAAGATGTAGCCAAAGGCGATAAGAGCCGGAGAGAATTGTTGAATGACGAACTTATTGTGACTGTCGTATTATGGTATCTGCCGTTTGGTGAATTTGACGGCAACGAGGTTGTTTTCTTCGAAGAAGAGAAAAACCTTAATCTGAAAACTGAATGGATATGGAGGTAGCATATAATAACAGATAATCGGTAACTATTCGGCCAATGCCGTTGACTTAAGACTGGAGTCATCCGATATTCGTATCAAGGTCTTGGAGTGAGTATCGGATGATTCCTCTTGCTGACTGTTACCCTACCGGAATAGTTGTGTACGTTTTAATACGGTTGGATTTAAACCCTTGTTTAAGACATTTATCCATTAGGGGGCAAAATGAAACCTATTATACTTTTGTTTTTTCTTTTTTGTTTTGTAAATGTTTACGCATCAGAAGAATGCCCAAATGAAAAGGCTTTTTTAGATAATGGGTGGATAGTTCATAGTGAAAAAGAGTTTGATAAAATTTTAGAAGAAAAATTGAGTGAATTTGTTCCCGAAGTTGGAACAAATCTTGTCCTGGATGATGCCGAAAGCTACATCTCAGATTTTTCTCATGACTGTTATTTGATTATGTGGGTTATGATTTGGGATAGAGTCTCAACTGTTAGAGATGAGATGTGGGGAGATATTGTCTTGTCAAGGACTTGTCCATACACTGGAGAATATACTGAAATAAGATGGTATGATCCTGTAACAAAGAAGAAGCATATTGTTTATAATCCTGAACATGCCTGCTGCCTCACCACTAAAGTTCCCCTGGCCTATAACACAATGTTTTAGATGCGGGAGAATGGGGCCAAGCGGTGTCACCGCCTTGAAGTCTTTTCATATTTTTTATCGCGTAAAATGGCTATATCAAAAAATCATTCTACACATTCTGAAAAATGTCGGCCCATGCAACCGGAGACCAGACAGTTGGAAGAGGGAGTGGATGCACTGCAGCTGGCCGAACTGATCATCGAGAACAGCCCGGCTATTTTGTTTCGTCGCCTGGCCGATCCAGACCCCAGGCGCCGTAAAATGGTTTATGTTTCTCCCAACATTTCTCGGTTTGGCTATTGCTCAGAAGATTTTATCAGCGGTAAAATCATGTTCCGTGATATTGTCTATCCAGAAGATTCCGAAAGAACCTTAAAAGAAATTGAATCCTTTGTGAGCCGGAAAATCGAAACTTATACGCAAATTTATCGTATCGTTACCCGCCGGGGAGAAGTACGCTGGATAGAGGACCGTACTTCTGTCGTCGAGGATGCTGTAACCGGGGCGCGCTACCACCAGGGAATTGTAGTTGATGTTCACAGAAGGAAAGAGGCCGAAGAGAAATTACGGAAAAGTGAAGAGAAGTATCGACAAATCGTCGAGACTGCGGGTGAGGGCTTTTTACTTATGGATGAGAGCTTTAAGATTGTTGATCTTAACTCGGCATACACCAAAATGGTTGGCTGTAGTCGTGAGGAACTTATCGGTCAGAGTCCTTTTACCGTCGACAACGAAAAATATCGGCAATTTTGGCCAGCCAGCCGGGAAAAGACGTCAAATGAGATCTTCCGTGAATTTGAATGTCAGATAAGTTCCTGTGACGGGCGGGTTGTACCGGTATTAATTCATGCGAATACCTTACGTTCTGACAGCGGAGAAATTGTTGGTAATATGGCATTCATAACAGACATGACAGAACAGAAGAAGGCGTTGTCATTGGCCGGGGAGGTGCAGAGAAGCCTTTTGCCTGACAAGGTTCCGTATGTTCAGGGTCTGGATATTGCCGGGCACAGTGTGCCGTGTGACGAGGTTGGCGGAGACTACTATGATTTTTTATGGGATGGTGTAGACAGCCCCTTTACCGTGGTTGTGGGTGATATCAGCGGGCATGGGGTTGGTGCGGCACTGCTGATGTCAAGTGCGCGGGCTTTTCTACGTATGCGTGCTTCCCAGCCCGGGACCATCACCGACATTGTTATGGCCATAAATCTCCATCTGACAGAAGATGTTTATGCCACTGGGAGGTTTATGACATTGTTCTATTTCACTATTGATGAGGATCGTAACAGCATCGAGTGGATCCGTGCCGGTCATGACCCTGCACTGATTTACGATCCCGATGAGGATCGATTTGAGGAACTTAGAGGGCCTGGGATGGCATTGGGTGTTGATCAGGATTATGCTTACCGATCCCATCGAAGATTCGGGTTGAAACCGGGGCTGGTGATTGCCTCAGGAACTGACGGGATATGGGAGGGGTGTAACAAGAATGGGGAGATGTTCGGTAAGGAACGTTTTAAAGATATCATTCGCCGGAATTCAATGGAGAGGGCACAAACCATCCTGGACATGGTTTTTCAGGAACACGTACATTTTTCCTGGGGAGTGAGCCCTGAAGATGATATTACCCTGGTGATTGTGAAGGTAGTTTGATACGTTTTAAAAATGAGCCAATTGCGATCTTTTCTCCACTATCTGGGCTGCGGCCTGCTGGTTGTCTTTTACGTCAACCTCTTCGTTGTCTGGTCTTGGCTTGACCAGCTGCTCGGCCGGGGAACTATGAATCTACTGCCCGTTGCAGTAACATTCCTGGTTTTGACCGGAATAGTTCTATTTGTTGTTCATCTGCGCGGCAAAGGTATGCCCATTCAATGGGCATATGTGGGGATCGGTATCGGACTCTGCCTGCTGGCCCTCCTGGTTTCTGATATGCGCTATGCAGTGAAGCGTATTCACGTTGTTGAGTATCTCTTTTTGTCGCTTGTGGTTCGATATGGTATGTCATGGAAACTGCAGGGAAAGAACCTGCTGTTGTTTTCTTTCCTGGCTACTGCCGTTTTCGGAGTTCATGATGAACTTCTGCAGGGAATACATCCATTACGAACCTATGGTCTACGGGATATGGCAGTCAATGGGATATCTGCAGCCGGAGGGGCTTTAATCTGGCATGGTGCGGATCTGTTTCCGGGTAACCTGCAATCCTCAACCGGAAATAAAACAAGGTCGTTTTCGGCTGCACTTTTACTCTATATACTATGGCTGGTAATTGCAGTTCCGGCACTGGTTGTTCCACTGACAGCATATCGCTATGATCTGATTCCCTATTGGCCCATGCTGCCCCTTACCGGTGGTCTGGTATTCTGGTTCCTGTATGGGGCAGGTTTTGCTCCATCATCCCGGCATGGTCTTGTTGTTTTCAGCTGGCTATCCTTTCTTCTACTCTGCTATCCGGTGGTGATTAATGTTGCGTCGATTCCTTTTGGTTAGTTCAGCAGACGGCGGCTGGAGCGAATGGCTGCGCCCTGCAGTGGTAGTTGCTGTATGCAGCCTGACTTTTCTGATCTGGCTGCAGAATTTCGTCAGATCCCCTGCCTGGGACAGTACCGGGGCAGAAGATCAGGGTTCTTTCCATAAAATGGCCCGGGAACCGGATCCTGCCATGGTGGAGGAAAAGATGCTGGCCGAAGCCTACTGGTTTCGTTATCCTGATGTTAGAAAAAATGACTTCTGGGGTGAAAACAGCCCCATGGGCATACGGGGGCCCCGTGTTCATTATCGCCGGTATGGAAGGAACGAGGGCAGGCTTTTCGCACCGATTATACAGCCACCCCACCCGGAGGTGGAAAAAGAGCTGGCCGAGGCCTACTGGCAGCGTTACCAGGATGTTGCAGAGAGTGATATCTGGGGAAGGGAGGGAACCATGGGGGTACTGGGTGCACGTGATCATTATCACTACTATGGAAAGGCTCAGGGAAGGGTCTGGGGCGTTGTACCTGGAGCAGCTGAATAATATGATTTTCAGGATAGATTCTGGTATAATAACTGCAAAGGTTTTTTTGGGTAGAGACATACAGATAATTAATTTTACAACAATTTAATTATGAGCGAAAAAAAGGCGAGCTGGGATGATATCCCTTCACTGGATGATTTAAAAGTTGACTGGGAGTATGAGCCGGAGAATCCATTAGGGAAGAGAGCGCATGAAAGGATGACGGATACGGAGCTGCATTCGGTTCTTGAGGTCAAGAATATCCCTGTCAAGGTTGTGGCAAATGATTTTGAGGGAAAAGGATACCTGGCTGATTTAACTCCGGCGGGTCTGGCTGTTAAATTGGACTCCAGACTGGAAAAAGAGAAGCCGTTAATGGTGGGATTTTTTCTGGGACAACAGAAGATAGTTTCAAAAGTGAAAGTGAAAAATGTTCAGGAAACCGACGGTAAATATAAAACAGGTATGGTGTTTGAGAATTTAAATAAAGACCATGCTGAATTTATAACCGGGATCTTTGCCTCTAAAATTTCGGATTATTGATAATCCCGTGGTGGGATATTTCGAGTGCAAGGAGTTTTTACAGCAGAGTCTGCTCTTTGATATTGAGATTAATGAGCGGAACAGAATCTATTCGGTCGGGGCTGTTTTTCGAGGCGAGAAATTTCAAATTAACTCCGGCAAAGAGATCAGCAGCGAACAACTTCAATCCTTTGATGATTTTGGTTCAGCTGCCTCGTTTATTCTGGGCCACAATATCCTCAGACATGATATTCCCCGCCTGAAGAACTTTTCCCCGTCTTTAAGACTTTTACGCAAGCCGGCCATAGACACGCTTTACCTTTCCCCTCTCGCCTATCCTGAAAATCCCTACCATCGCCTTGTAAAGGACTATAAGCTTGTTCGGGACAGTGTGAACGATCCCTGCGAAGATGCTCTCCTGGCAGGGAGAGTTTTTTCCGAACAGTGGGATGCTTTCAGCATGCAGATGGAGGGGAAGAAAAATGTCCTGTCACTTTATAGAAGTTTTTTACAGAAAGACAGCATTCTTGCAGGCACTGCAGATGCTCTTCATGCCATGGGAATTCCATTACTGGAAAGTGATGAACTGTACAGATCTTTTTTTCGGCTGGCTGAAAAGCATTGTTGCATAAATGGATTAAAAATCCTTGTTAATCAACTGGTTGCAGGTAGGCTGACTCAGCCGCCCCTGGCCTATGTGACCGCATGGCTGACAGTGGCCGGCGGAAATTCGATATTGCCTCCCTGGGTCAGGCACAGGTTCCCGGAAGTTTCAGTCATTCTGCATCAACTGCGGGAAAACCCCTGCGGAGATTCACAGTGCAATTATTGCCGTAAATCTCATAACCCGAAATTGTTTTTGCGCAATTTTTTTGGCTTTGACGATTTCAGAGCAGAACCAGCCACCGAAGAAGGGAGAAGTCTTCAGGAAGAGATCGTCGAGGCCGGTGTGCGGAACACGACTCTTTTTGCCACGCTGCCGACGGGGGGTGGCAAATCGCTCTGTTTTCTGCTTCCTGCCCTGATGCGTTATCAGCGCCGTAATCTGCTGACTATCGTCATATCTCCCTTGCAGGCCCTGATGAAGGATCAGGTGGATAATTTTTCAAGACAGACCGGGACAAAGATCGCGGTAGCACTTTATGGTCTGTTGACGATGCCGGAGCGGGGTGAGGTGCTGGAGGGCATACGTTCCGGTGACGTGGGGATTCTTTATATCTCTCCGGAGCAGTTGAGAAATTTTTCCTTTGTCAGCATCATAAGCCAGCGTGAGGTCGGTGCCTGGATATTTGATGAAGCGCATTGTCTTTCCAAATGGGGACATGATTTCAGGCCGGACTATCTTTACTCAATCCGTTTTATCCGGGAATTCGCCTTAAAAGAAAAGACCAGGATCCCTCCAGTCCAATGTTTTACCGCCACAGCTAAAAAGGATGTTAAAGCAGAAATAACGGACATCATCCAGAGTGAGCTGGGGTTGCGTGTCACCATGTTTGAAGGGGGGCATGAACGAACCAATCTGCACTACGAGGTCTGGCCCGTTGAAAAATACGAGAAGAAGCAGACTATCCTGGAGCTGCTCCGGGCCCGTTACAGGGAGGGTGGAAGTGTTGTTATCTATTGTGCCAGCAGAAAAAGTACGGAAAATATAGCTGAATTTCTGCAATCTTCCGGATATACCGCAGAAGCGTTTCATGCCGGTCTTGAACCGTCCTTGAAAAAGCGTATCCAAGACAATTTTATTGAAGGTACAACACCTGTTATCTGTGCTACCAACGCCTTTGGCATGGGTATCGATAAGGATGATGTGCGGCTGGTTATTCATGCGGATATTCCAGGATCCCTGGAAAACTATCTACAGGAGGCCGGGCGGGCGGGAAGGGATCGTGACGCAGCCGAGTGCATTCTTATCTTTACCGAACAGGATATCGAGAGTCAGTTTCGTTTGAGCAGCATGTCTCGTTTGACCAGGAGAGAGATTGCCCAGCTTTTGCGTGGAATCCGTTATGGTGCAAAGGGTGAAGATTTGGTGATGCTTACAGCGGGTGAACTTCTTCGTATGGATATGGTGGAGATTGATCCCGATGAACATTCCGATTCAGATACCAGGGTTCGCACAGCCGTCTCTTGGCTGGAAAGGGCGGGATATCTTGAACGAAATGAAAATAACACCCGTGTCTTTCAGGGCAAATTGCTTGTAAAGAATATGCAGGAAGCGGTGGAAAAAATTAGCCGGCTCGGTCTGTCAACCAGGCAGCGGGAGCGCTGGCTGGCAATTCTCTCCGTATTTATGGAGCAGGGAGCAAATCAGGGGGTCAGTGCAGATGAGCTTGCCAGCCTCTCTTCTTTTTCACCCTGTGAACAGGATGGAGATACCCTGACGGAGGCGCAACGGGTTCTCCGTACGTTGCATGATATGGCGGGCCAGGGACTGCTTTCTAAAGAGACAACACTTACCGCTTATGTTCGATACAAGGTGAAGAAAAGCTCAGAGAAACAGCTACAGCGTATCTGTGCGCTGGAACTTGATTTCTTGAAAGTTCTTGGGGAGATGGCACCTGACGTTGATATTGAATGCCCACTGGAGCTTGATCTGCGGCAGGTCAATCAGAAGCTGATCGAGCTCGGTTATGAGTATTCCACTCCCCACAGCCTGAAGCTGATCCTCTATGGGCTGAGCCGTGACGGAAAAGGACTAGCGGGTCGGAAGGGGAGTATCAGTGTCAGGGCAAGGGGCAACAACAGGTTTACTTTTCTGCTGCACCGAGAATGGGAATTAATGAACAGGACGGTGCAGATCAGACAGCAGGCTGCTCATGTGACCCTGCAGGTTATGCTCGGCACAATTGATCCCGTTACCCGGCGCAACGCAAATCTGCTGGTCGAGTTTACCCTGGAGCAGATAGTTGATGGACTGCGCAGAGATCTGATTTTATTGCCTTTGCTAAAAGATCCACTTGCCGCAGCAGAACGGGCGCTGACTTTTATGCATGAGCAGACTGTTCTTGATCTGCAGCATGGTCTGGCTGTTTTTCGGCAGGCCATGACGATTACTATAAACCCCGAGGCCAAGGGAAGAAGATATTCGAAGGCGGATTTCTCACCGCTTGACACCCACTACTCGGAAAGGAACTTTCAGATCCATGTGATGAACGAGTATGCCAGACAGGCGCTGGAGAAATTGGGCACAGCAATGGCGCTTGTCGGCTCCTATTTTAATGATGAGAAGGAGGATTTCGTTAAACGGTTTTTTCCCGGCAGGAAGAAATTTCTGGAGAGGGCGACCAGTGAACAGTCATACTCCCGCATTGTTGATGACTTGAAAAATAGTAGTCAGGAAAAGATTGTTGCAGCGCCGACTGAGAAAAACATGCTGATTCTGGCTGGCCCCGGTGCCGGTAAAACCAGGGTTGTGACACACAGGGCCGCTTTTCTGATCAGGGTAAAACGGGTTAAAGCAAAGGCAATTCTGATACTCTGTTTCAATCGTGGTGCGGTTATGAGTTTGCGTCAGAGGCTTCGCGACCTGGTTGGCAATGATATGCTTGGAGTCACCACACTTACCTTTCATGGCCTGGCTCTGCGCCTGACCGGCAGGTCTCTCGTACCTGTCAACGGATTTAGCAGGAATGACATAATCGATTTCTCAAAGGTTATTCAGGATGCTGTCAGACTGCTCAGAGGAGAGAGCGATGTTATCGGCTTTGGAGATGCAGATCCCCGGGATATGCTGATAGGCAGGTTCAGCCATATTCTGGTGGATGAATACCAGGATATCGATGAAGAACAGTATGAACTTGTATCGCTTTTGGCCGGAAAGACGCAGAAAGAGAGTGATCAGAAAATGACCATCCTGGCGGTGGGAGACGATGACCAGAATATCTATCGTTTCAGAGGGGCAAATGTAGGTTTTATTCGAAGATTTCATAAGGATTATGATGCACAGATTCATTATCTTATTGAGAATTACAGGTCCACGTCAAATATCATTGCCGCAGCAAATACTCTGATTTCCTTTAACTCTGATAGAATGAAAAGTGATTATCCTATTGAGGTGAATCAGGCAAGGCAACTCTTGCCGCCTGGTGGCAACTGGCAGCTCAGTGATCCGATAACCAAAGGGCGTGTTCAGCAAATTGAAGTTGCCGACCGGCAGGAGCAGGCCGGTTGTCTTTTGGAGGAAATGCGTCGTCTGCAAGGGCTTGACAATGGATTTCACCCTGGTAATTGTGCAATCCTGGCCCGTGAATGGAAAGATCTCGACCTTGTTCGTTCGGTTTTTGATGAAGCGGATGTGGCTGTTACCCTGAACTGGGGGAGGAGCAGTGGGTTTCCAGGTTTGACTAAGATAAGGGAGAATGTGGTGCTGCTCGAATATCTACGAGAGCATCGGCTTGAGATTAAAACGGCAGATTCACTGCTGGATCTGCTCCCTGAAAATGCACTTGATGACAATATCTGGCAAACTAATCTGCGCCGGTTGATAGATGAATGGAGAGAGGAAACAACCAATATTCCACAGCCTGTGCCGTTGATCGAGGACTACTTTTATGAAACTTTTTCTGATCAGGGTCGATCCCAAAATCTCGGCAACGGTATTTTCCTTTCAACCGTACACTCCGTCAAAGGGCTCGAGTTCGACCATGTTTTTATTCTCGGGTGCAGTTGGAAAGAATTACTGGAGAGTGAGATGGAAGAGGAGCGCAGGCTTTACTATGTTGCGATGTCGAGAGCGCGGCAGACCCTCCATCTTTTCTCACTTGAAAATGGACGGAATCCTCATACGGAAGTACTGTCAGGGGATTACCTGATGTATAGAAAAGGAGATTCTGTTTCAAATGACAAAATTGTGGAAAAACGGTATAGGCTTCTGGGTATGAAAGATCTTTTTCTCGACTTTGCCGGCGTAAAAAAAGAAAACCATCCGGTCAGGAGAGCTTTGACGCGGTTAAGGACCGGTGATCGCCTGGAACCACAGATACGAAACGGCAATGTTGAGCTGTTGAATGAAGATGGGATTTCTGTTGCCCGTCTATCGCAGGCAGCCAGGGTGGAGTGGGCGGATCGGCTTGATATGATTCAGGAGATCAGAGTGGTCGCCCTTGTTCGCAGATACAGGGCTGATATTCTTGATACACTATTCAGTACCCGATGCCATGGTGAGAGCTGGGAGGTGCCGGTTGTGGAGTTCATTTATTGACGGAATCTACAGATAGACAAGGAGCGATATGAAAGCACATATTTTAGTGGATAATAACACATTGATTGATCAGTATTATCTGGCTGAGCCGGGATTCTCGGTTTTAATAGAAGTTGATGAACACCGCATTTTATTTGATACCGGTTATTCGGATATTTTTATTCGCAACGGACTGAAAATGGGTCTCGATTTGACTCATCTGGATTATCTTGTGCTGTCCCACAGCCATCTGGATCATACCTGGGGACTGGAACCGCTGATCAGATATTATTCAGAACTGAAAATTGCCGGGATACCACATTCAAAACCAGCCCTTGTTGCACATAGCCAGACATTTATCAGTGTAACAGAAGATGGATTCGGTGAGTTTGGCTCTTTAATGTCAAAGGAAAAGCTGGCCAAACATTTTCAACTGGAACTCACTGACCAGCCACGATGGTTGAGTGATCGGCTGGTCTTTTTAGGACAGATTCCCAGGGAAAATAATTTTGAATCGATGATACTGTTTGGCAAAAAAGATGGATCGGATGAGGGGGACTGGGTGATTGAAGATTCGGCACTGGCCTATAAGTCTGGAGATGGGCTGGTGATTATAACCGGCTGCTCCCATGCCGGAATCTGCAATATTATTGAGTACGCTAAAGCAGTCTGTTCAGAAGATCGGATAAATGATGTTGTAGGTGGACTGCATCTGCAGAACCCGGTGGAAAAACAGCTTCAGGGAACCCTGAACTATTTCAAAAAACTTGGTCTGAAGCGGATTCATGCCTGCCACTGTACGGATTTACAGTCTAAAATTGCGCTTTCTGAGGTTGTAGAAATCAAGGAAGTGGGTGTGGGACTGTCGCTAACCTATTGATGAGCGACTAACTCACAGCTTAACCCTCAGATAAAAAAATCAGTCATGATTAATAAGACGTACAACACTCTTCAGCAGGTTTTTGGTTTTCAATCTTTCCTCCCCGGGCAAGAAAAAATAATAACTGCGGTTCTTAACGGTCGCTCTGCCCTGGCTGTTTTCCCCACCGGCCAGGGAAAAAGTCTCTGTTATCAGTTGCCGGCCCTGCATCTACCCGGCCTGACACTGGTAATTTCTCCACTCATGGCATTGATGAAAGACCAGGTGGATTTTCTCATCTCCAAAGGAACCCCGGCAGCCCGCCTGGACTCGTCCCTTGACTTTAATGAAGTCAATCAGATTTACGAGCGGTTGAATCATAATGAGTTAAAGCTTCTCTACGTGGCACCGGAGCGTTTTGCCAATGAACGTTTTGTCGGGCTTGTTGCCAGATTAAGGCTTTCTCTAATGGTCATTGACGAAGCACACTGTATTTCAGAGTGGGGTCATAACTTCCGGCCTGACTATCTTAAACTGGCAGAACTTGCCAAAACTTTTGCGGTACCGGCGGTTCTGGCCTTGACCGCTACGGCAACCCCGGATGTCACAAACGATATCTGTCGAAGTTTTTCTATTGCCGCAGCAGATTTCGTCCACACCGGATCTTACCGACCGAATTTAAACTTGTTCTTTAAGCCAGGCAAAGATCCGGTCCGGAGCCTACTGGAGGAGCTTAAGAAGAATGATCAAACCGGTCCAACCATTGTTTACGTAACTAGACAACAGACCGCTGAAGAGGTAGCGCAAAAACTCACCGCAGCCGGACATCATGCCAGACCGTATCATGCAGGATTAAGGGATGAATTGCGGCAGCAGACACAGGAATGGTTCATGGCCTCGGACTCTGCGATTGTTGTGGCTACCATCGCCTTTGGCATGGGGATTGATAAAAGTAATATCCGCGCTGTTTACCATTACAATCTGCCCAAAAGCCTGGAAAACTATTCACAGGAAATTGGCCGGGCCGGGCGGGACGGCAAACCTTCCTCATGCACTATGTTCGGTAGCCCGGATGATCTGCTGGCACTTGAGAATTTTGTCTACGGCGATACCCCGGAAGAGTCCAGAGTGAGAGATATGATCGATTTTATCCTGGCTCAAAACAGGTATTTCGACTGTGCCGTCTACGAGTTGGCAAATCGTTTTGATATGCGTCCCCTTGTTGTTAAGACGCTCCTTACCTATCTGGAGCTTGAAGGAGTGATTAAATCAACCGGGCCATTTTATTCTGCCTATCAAATTAAACCGCTTAAGCCTTCTGCAGAAATTCTGGCCGAGTTTAGTACTGAACGACAGACGTTTTTGCGCAATCTCCTTTCCTGCGCGGTCAAAAAGAAAATATGGTTTACGATTGATATTCAAGAGGCGGTGCAAAAAACAGATAGCCCCAGAAAACGGATCATCAGCGCTCTGGACTATCTTGAGCGATCGGGTGATCTTATCCTGAAGGTAAGTGGTGCCCGGCTCGGTTTTCGTAAGAACGATAACGGACAACTGGATATCAACAGCTTAAAAGAAAAATTGACAAAGCGCTTCAGGCAGAGAGAGAAAAACGATCTACATCGTATACAACTGGTTCTCGATCTTATCAACCACCGTGGCTGCAAGACCCGTTTTCTACTTGATTATTTTGGCGAAAATCCAGATGATGATTGCGGTCATTGCCAGTTCTGTCTGCATGGTAAAAACGAGGTTATAGACAGAGAGACAATAACCATGCCGGATCCCGACAACAATGTGGCGATGCAGGCAAGAGCCCTTCGCACGGAACATCCTGAAGCGCTTGGCGCAAACAGACAGGTCACCAGGTTTTTATGCGGGTTGTCTTCTCCCATGCTGAGCAGATATAAATTAACCGGTCATAAGTTGTTTGGCCAGACGGCTGATTATTCTTTTACCCATATTATGAAATGGGTTGGCAAACATATTCAGCGTCTTACGCCATAATGTACTGCTCGATCGTTTGGTGCGTAGCGCAGCGGAGGCGGCAACTACTTATTATCCCCTCAACTTACCCTGATAATCCATGCCTCCGTGAGGAGGCGACATCTTCCTTGACAACTACCGGAACTGCCGCCGACAAGAAAACTGATACCTTCCTCTTGACCAGGTAAAAGGTGTTCAAAACCAAAAGCATTGTGCAGGGTTTGTTGTATGTCCCCAGATTCGGATATAAAACCAAAGCATTATTTTTTTGTCAGTTGAGAGTAAGAAGGAAGCATCAGATGTTTGATATTTATTTATGACTATGGTAACATGGTCATAAATAAATATCAAAGAACCAACGGAGGAGATATGCGTACTATTTCAAAATCACAATTTAAGCCTAAATCTCTTCAGTATTTCCGTGAAATTCAAAAGAAAGGTCATGAAATCATTATCACCGACCATGGCAAACCAGTGGTAATAATATCACCTTTTAAGAAAGATTCGCAGGTGATTCTGAAAGAGTTGAGAAATTCTGTACTTCAATACGATGATCCTTTAGAGCCTGTTGCTGAAGATGAGTGGGATGTGCTGAAATGATTCTTCTAGACACACATGTTTGGCTCTGGTGGATAAGTAATCCTGAAAAACTCTCAAATAGTGCAGTTGCTGCCATTGATGAGGCTGTGCAGATAAATGGTATTGTGATATCGTCTATTTCTACCTGGGAAATTGCTCTGCTTGTTGCAAGAGGACGATTGAAACTTACGATAGACATCAGCGATTGGGTGAGAAAAACTGAGGGACTGACCTTTGTTCGTTTTGTGCCTGTGGACAACACTATAAGTCTGCGCTCCGTGTCACTGCCCGGCAATTTCCATACAGACCCTGCCGACAGAATTATCGCGGCAACTGCTTTGACCATGGGCATACCACTGATCTCAAAAGACAGAAAAATTCTAGATTATTCACATATCCAAACCATCTGGTAATCTGTTCTGTTCGGTGTTCTTGTTTAGAGCAGATCACGATCGTGCAAACACAAGTGTATTTTGATAAAACAGACCGACAAGGAACCGATTTTCCCTCTCTATTCTGAAATCATATTCGGCAAGAGCGGTTCGCCAGGAGAAGAGAAAAGCGTAGGTATTTCCGAAGGTGTCGTGTTTGAGTCTATGACTCTGAAGTTGGGGAGTTCTTCAGGTATTTTTGCACAAGACTTGAGATAAGTGATTGATCTGGTAGATTTTCCACAATTTCTCTTATCCGGTTTTGCTGATATTTTTTTTGAGTAAGGCGAGGGTTTTTATGTTTATCTCTAGCTGGTTGGTAATCTTCACGTTTAATTGATTTCATGAATTTTTTTACCGGATTGTCTTTAAACCATATCGGTTTCAATATTTGCGATTTGAAAAGGCAGTTTAAAATATCTCTTTATCATTTTCTTCAATTCATTTTACTTTCCGGGTCGTTGCCAAACAGCAGATATCCTCTTCCCTGCCCCACAGAGTGCTTCTGATCGGCCGGATCTTTTCGGTAGAGGTTCAGTTCGAAAACAGAATCAAATAACTTTGATGAAGTTTCAAATTGTATATGCAGATATTTTTTCCTGAGATTCATCCCACCATTATGATTATGGGAAATATTTGCAGTTTTATCCAGCCATGTGAAGAAGAACAGGGTGAATGTCTCTTTTTGTCCCTGCAGATTCGTGACTGTTCCGGAAAGTGTGATTTCAATTTTGTTGTTTGCTTCAATGTCTTCACAGTTGATAACAGCCTCCAGTGATGCGGTTGTCTGTATACCTGTTCCAGCGTCATAAAGAAAATCCTGTGATTGGGCCTCTATAATCATCTCCTCATTCTGTTCTGCAAGTGTCATTGCCAGCAGTTCACTGACAAAGTCGATGACCGCATTATTCTGTTGGGCCCTGCCGGGTATGATGATTGTATTCTCATTAGATTGTAGTTTCATTGCTGATTCCTGTGTCGTTTTTATGGTTTCGGAGAAGCTTACTATCCTCTTTTCAATTTCAACCGGAAACATAGTTACACTTAGGAATGAGCGCTTGGCATTACACGCCGAAATTTTTGTCAGTTTACGACGATTATATTATGGCTATGTTATGGCATATTTTGGTTATTTAAATAATATCAGCACATTGCAGGTACGATTATGTCTATCCCGCGAGAGAGCCAGTCTTGTCAGTTTACGACAATTCCGTTATACTGATAATAAGTCTCTGGTGAGTTATGCCATATCAACTGATTAAAGGAGCAAAGCCATGTATCTGACAAAACTGGCGAGTATCCAGCTTGTACTCTGGAATATGCTTGAAAAATACAACCAGGATCCGGCTGATGTCTTTAAAAAAGTACAACTGGATCCTGGCCTCATGTATCAATCGGGGGCAAGATATTCCCTGCAAAAAATCGCTGCACTATGGGAAGAGATGGAACGACAGATTAAAGATCCCTGTTTTGGTCTTACAGCGGCGACAAGCTGGCATCCATCACATTTTGGTACTCTCGGGTATGCCATGCTTTTGAGTACGAGTCTCCGAATCACCCTTGAACGGCTCATTCGGTTTCACAGGGTCATTTCTGATGCCCATTTTGGAGAACTCCATGAAGACAAGGACAAGGGAACACTGGTTTTTACCCTTATGTATAAGGATGAAGGATCCTATTCAAGAGGACGGGAGGATTCTGCTCTTGCCTGGATCATGAGTGTACTGCGAGTCAATTTTCAGAAGGATCTTGCTCCGGTATCGGTGAGCCTTACCCATAGCCGTCCAAGCTGTGGCGGCAAATATTATGAGTTTTTCCAGTCACCGGTAACCTTTGACTCTCCGGCCAGTCGTCTGGCTTTGTCTCTGGATGTGGTGGATGTCGTTCTGCCTAGCGGCAATGATGAACTGGCGGCTTTTAATGATCAGGCGATGACCCAATATATTGCTACTCTGAGCAATGAATCTCTTGTGACAAGAATAAAAAAAATTATTACAGAACATCTGCCGTCAGGAGATGCCACAGTGGAGGCAATAGCGGCAGAACTCTATCTCAGTACCCGGAAATTGCAGCGTCTGTTGCAGCTGGAGGGGACAACATTTATTTCTCTGCTGAATGAAACCCGCATGGAAATTGCCAAGCAGTATGTCCGGGACGGAAAAAATGATCTGACGGAGGTTGCCTTTCTACTGGGGTTTGCCGAGTTGAGTACCTTCTCCCGGTCTTTTAAGAGATGGACGGGGCAATCACCGATTCAATATAGGAAAGCTGCGTGATCAGGATAGATTAGAAAGAACTATAATATTTTCTCAATACCACTGTAGAAAAAGTAACAGGAGAAGATCACCAGAAAGGATGCACAACAGCCTATAAGGCGTCTATAAAAGATATCGCTGAAAAACCGCCTTCCTTTGGCCACCCCAAAAGAAATCAGCGTATACCAGGCCAGATCCGCCAGGATATGACCAAGAAAAAAAGCTGCAACGCCGATAACTCCATATTTAACGGAGTGCAAAATGTAGCCAAGTCCTATGGATGCCCACCATATTAACCAATAGGGATTTGCCAGACTGAACAGAATGCCGGTGATTACCAGATTTTTACCTTTGTTATCTTTCGGGGCAACTTCCAGGCTAAGGCCGGGCAGGCTCCTGAACATGGAAAATGCCATCCAGAGTAAGATGCTGCCACCCACAAGTGATATAAAGATAAACACGTCATTTCGCTGAAGCAGTGGTGCCATTCCCAGCAGTAAAGCAGTTATGAGGGACAATTCGAGGATACCATGGCCGAAAATCACAAGAGGTCCGGCAATTGCACCTCTATGAGTACTCTCACTAACTGTTACAGTCAATAGAGGGCCCGGCATCAAGGCTCCTGATAAAGCTATCAGAAAAGATGAGCTGAATATTGTGATGAGAGTCAGTACCATGTGTATACTATAAGCCGGGAGTGGAATTTAATCACTGATATTTTGCAGGTATGAGATTATCTTCACTCTGGCCAACTCGTAAAAAGTCGACTGCCCGGGAATAACGGACAATTGGTAAAATCTAGTTTTTGCGACACCAGCAATGGAAATGATCATTGAAAAATTGAAGGGTATTGTTGAACGAGTCACGTATCACAACCCTGATAATGGCTGGTCGGTGCTCCGGGTGGCACCTTTTAACAGCCCAGGCCGGCAGGAAACCGTTACTGTTCATCAGACCAAAGTCTACGCCGGGGCGACCATGGAATTTCATGGTGCCTGGACTGTTCATCCTCAATTTGGTCGTCAGTTTAAAGCTTCTGAAGCAATTGAGAAAAAACCTGCATCTGCAGCCGCTCTGGAAAAATATCTTGGCTCCGGCCTGATTAAAGGGGTTGGTCCCAAGACTGCGAAAAAAATTGTAAACCATTTTTGTAAAAGAACTCTGGATATCTTTGAAACTGATATTGATCGCCTGACTGAGGTGCCGGGAATTGCCAAAAAGAAACTGGCGATGATCAAAGAGGCCTGGTTTGAGCACAGGATGATCCGTGAGGTGATGATGTTTCTGCAGGGGCACGGCATCTCAACGCTCTTTGCGGTGAGGATCTATAAGAAGTACGGCGAACAGGCCATTCAGATTGTAAGTGAAGATCCGTACCGCCTCGCCAACGACTTTTACGGTATTGGTTTTTTCTCAGCAGACAGAGTTGCTCTCAGTATCGGGTTGGCCTTTGACAGTCATGAGCGGATCATGGCTGCTGTTAAACATGTGCTGGGGGCAAGCAGGGAACAGGGGCACTGTTATTTGACCGTTATTCAGGTTACAGCAGAAGTTGAAAAACTGCTGGATTTTCAGCCTGGTGAGCTGCTTTTAGAAATCCTCACCAGAATGGAACGGGAAAATCATTTACGGGTACGAGTGTTGAGTTTGGCAGAGGATGGAGAGCAACTCTGTTACTATTCAAAATCACTCTACTATGATGAAGAATATGTCGGTCGTAAAATTGGATTGATGGCTCGAGAGCCCGATGTGAAATATAAAGGTGTTTCACAGTGGATTGCCAACTATTGCAGAACCGAAACGCTCACCCTCAGTGAGGAACAGATGGATGCGGTACGTTCGGTGGTGCGAAACCGGTTTGCAGTTCTGACTGGTGGGCCTGGGTGCGGCAAGACAACAGTGACACTGGTCATTGTCCGTCTTCTTGAGTTTTTGAAAAGGAAGGTTCTTCTTGCAGCGCCAACGGGAAGGGCGGCTCAAAGAATGGGGGAGGTTATCGGCCGGGAGGCGAAAACACTGCACCGGTTGCTTGAGTTCAGAAATGGGGCTTTTCAAAAGAATGAGGAGGAACCTCTAAGAGGTGATTTTCTTATTGTTGACGAATGTTCCATGCTCGATATCTCGCTTACTGCCTCACTGCTGAAAGCAGTGCCTCTAGGATGCCAGGTGCTCTTTATCGGCGATGCTGACCAGCTTCCGTCTGTGGGGGCGGGCAATGTTCTGCAGGATATCCTCCAATCCGGAGTTGTTCCCTCCTGCCGCCTTACTCAGGTCTTTCGTCAGGCCCGAAAATCAAAGATCATCGATTATGCCCATCAGATCAACAGAGGTATAACGCCTCATATCGATTCTCCTTTTAAAAAACCTGCAATCTGGCAGAATCGAACGGACTGCATGTTTCTTGATTCGGATGAGGCAACCAGGGAGCAGCTCGGGTTTGTATCCCGGGTAAAGAAGAGTCTGGATTTAAACACAGAACAGTTTGAGGGATTGTCAACGACTGAAGATCTGTATGAGTTCCGCACTGAAGAGCGGATTCGGTCATCATATGAGCATGATTTCGTCATCCCTGACAAGTTTAAGCATGTTGACCTGGAAAAGGTGAGACAGGCAGATGGTTATGTTGAGGAATTGAAAGCACTTCTCAATAAAATCCACCCCTGGTCGAGTCTGCATTATGGTCTCAGCGGTGTTGATACCGTTGTACGTCTTTACCTTGAATGGATCCCAAAATATTTTGGGTGTGACAGTGAAATACAGATTCTATCACCGATGACGAGAGGATCTCTCGGTACTGCAAATCTGAATGTTGTGATTCAGCGAGCGGTCAATCCGCCGGGACAGGGGAAAGCAGAGCTGCAGGTGGGTGAGAGGATTTTTCGGCAGGGAGACAGGGTTATCCATCGACGAAACAACTACGATCTGAATGTCTTTAATGGGGATATTGGTAAAATTCTCACCATCGATAACAGCAACCTCACCTGTGTGGTGTCTTTTTACCCCGATAGTCGCCGGGTATTATATAAAAAAGATGATATAATGGAGCTGGATCTGGCCTATGCTATAACCATCCATAAATCCCAGGGGAGTGAGTTTCAGGCTGTGATAATCCCGGTTCTCACCCAGCATTTTAAAATGCTCTATAGAAACCTTATCTACACAGGTCTGACCCGGGCCCGTTCACTGGCAATATTCGTTGGTACACGAAAAGCACTGGCAATGGCAGTACGACAACAGGATAGCAGCAAGAGGCAGACTGCCCTGAAATTGCTGCTTGGGGGTGAAAGGAGAGGGTAATGATGAGCCAGAGGAGTTTTACGACGCAATTTTATGGGAGGATATATAGATGTATATAGGTTTAGATTTTGACGGGACTGTTGTTGAT
>LGVF01002246.1_pt1 | contig 23294 bp, 21 predicted proteins | sample 469901 | NCBI WGS metagenome assembly LGVF01 (sample SAMN03893561, study PRJNA290197) | marine sediment metagenome | material: sediment; isolation source: combined push core samples #3730, #5133, and #5579 collected at Hydrate Ridge | place: Pacific Ocean: Hydrate Ridge
GACTTGAAGTGCGCCCTGACCCAGGGCAACGTCAAGCAGCTTTCGAGCCTGCCGGGAATCGGTAAAAAAACCGCCGAGCGCCTGGTGCTGGAACTGCGGGAAAAAATCCCCCAAGGCAGTTTTTTACCAGCCGTCACCGGCAGCCCAGCAGCGACTGCCAGCGGCCAAAGGGAAGACGCTCTGTCAGCCCTGGTCAATCTCGGCTATAAGGAAAATCTGTCCAAAAGAGCTCTCGACAACCTTGAAATTGCCGCCGATGCCTCTCTGGAAGAAATCCTCAAAGCGGCCTTGAAGATCCTGATGCGCTGAGCAGGCCGAAAGGGATCGACCTCTATCGACCCAGACCAGCGACGGAATCCATCTTCTACTTACGGCTTTACGGCAAGGAGCGAATATGAGCGAACGACTGATCAGCGGCGAACTCGGCGATGACGATCGTTTCGAAGCCTCGCTACGGCCGCGCACCCTTAAAGAATATATCGGCCAGATCAAGGCCAAGGACAACCTGCAGGTCTTTATCGAGGCGGCCCGCGCCCGGCAGGAGACCCTGGACCACGTACTCTTCTTCGGTCCGCCTGGGCTTGGCAAGACCACCTTGGCCAACATCATCGCCAGTGAAATGGGTGTGAGCATCAAAAGCACTTCCGGGCCGGTGATCGAAAAACCGGGCGACCTGGCGGCCATCCTGACCAATCTTGAAGAAGGCGACGTACTGTTTATTGATGAGATTCATCGCCTGTCGCCGGTGGTGGAAGAAATCCTCTATCCAGCCATGGAAGACTACCAGCTCGACATCATCATCGGCCAGGGTCCTTCGGCCCGCACCATCAAGTTGGATATCCCCCGCTTCACCCTGGTCGGCGCCACCACTCGGGCGGGGCTGCTTTCTTCGCCCCTGCGCGACCGTTTTGGCGTCATCTGCCGGTTGGAATTTTACACTGCCGAGGATCTTGCCACCATCGTTCGCCGCAGCGCCGGCATCCTTGGGGTACCGGTGGCCGAAAACGGTGAACTGGAAATCGCTCGCCGCAGTCGGGGCACCCCCCGCATCGCCAACCGTTTGTTGCGCCGGGTGCGGGATTTCGCCGAGGTTAAGGGCGACGGCATCATCACTCGGGAGCTCGCCGACATGGCCCTCATCCGTTTGGAGGTCGACGCCTGCGGCCTCGACCAGATGGACCGCCTGATTCTGCTGACCATCATCGACAAGTTCGGCGGCGGTCCGGTGGGAGCCGAAACCCTTGCGGCGGCTGTCGGCGAGGAAAAAGACACCATCGAGGATGTTATCGAGCCCTACCTGCTGCAACAGGGCTACCTCAACCGCACACCCCGGGGCCGCACCGCAACGGATCTCGCCTACCGTCACTTGCAACGGCTGCCTCAGGGTGCCGACAGCGGCGAGCTTTTTTCCTAATCTTTTTTCACAATAAGTAGTCAGTGCATGGTTTCTACAACCTCAGTGCCCATTGATCCCGACACACTGCGCCAGTTTATCGACCAGCTGAGCCACTGGGCTGAAAGTCTCATCAGCCGCGGCCGCTCGCCCCTGCGCAAGGTCGAGACCTTTCCCTCCCTGCTGACCGCCATCGGCGAGCAACGGCCGCCCCTGCTGTTCTGGATCAATCGCGACAGTTGCATGGCCGGCGGAGTCGTGCTGTTTCCAGAGGACAACGATACGGCGGCAATGGAAATGGGCCATTACTGCGCCCAGGCCCTGGGACTGCGCTACTTCATCACCTGGACCCGCAGCGAAGTCTCCTTCTGGGATGACGAAACCCCTCCTCGATTACGAAAAACGCTGCCTTTAACCAAGAAAGCCCCAGCCAGTACCCGCGATTTTCAAGAAGCGCTGCAGCTGCTGCTGGAGGAAGTCAAACTACTGTCGGTACTCGCCGCCGTGCCGCCCCCTGAACTCTCGGCCTGTTATCTGGCCAATATGTGGCGCACCACCCTACTGGCGGCGGAACCGCAGTTAAATGAACATTACCGTATCGCCCGCAGCGAAGAGCGTCTAGCGAAAGGGGACATTCCGGAACAATTGGCCATCGGCAAGGGATTTCTTACCTTTGTCCGCTTGCTGGCTCTAAGTCACTACGACTTGCTGCCTACCGAGATGCAGCCCCATCAGCTCGAAGAAGAGATTGGCCGCGCCCTGCCGACCTTGCCCCCCGGCCTGCGGCAGTCCCTGGCCATGGGCGATAAGGAACTGCCCCTGCCCGAACCGGTCGCGGTGCGTTATCACCTGTTGTTTCGCCGCCTCACCCAGTTGCGGCCGGCCAGCGATCTGCAGCGCTGCTGCCAGGCCCTGGCCCTGTTGCTGAAGCAGGAACACCAACGCCTGGGCGGTTGCGCGCCACCCTTTCCAGTACCTGCCACAGCCGCCACCCTGCTGCTCAATCCCGACCGAGCCTACGAAACCATTGCGCCAGCCCTGGAATTCGCTTCGGCACCGCTATTGGCCGGCCTGGCCCTGCAACGAAGCCTTTGCAGCCAACCGGCCGTGGAGCAGACCGTATCTCTCTGGCAAGCTCCGGAAAACTTTGCCCCCAGCCATATCAGCGGAACCCTGACCGACCAGCGGCTGCCGTCCCTCGAAGGACGCAATCATTTTCTGACCCTGCTACGTCGGTCTTGGCCTAACCGCCGTTTTCGCCTGCCGGCAACAACCCCGACCTGGGTCTGGCAACTGCTGCACCTGTTGGGCATAGCCTCCGACCATGCGATCATCGAACTACGCCTGCCTGGGGGCTGGCTGGCCAGTAACTACGGGCTGATCGTTCTGGAACTGCTGCAAAAACAATTCACCCTCGATCAGCTCTGTGACGAGGCGGACCTTGGAATCACCCTGCGCATCGAAAAATCAGCTGATGACCACCGCATTACGGCCCTGGTCCATAGCAATACCACCCGCGCCGCCGAATGGCGCTGGCTGAATTCCCAGCATCCGGCCCTGCTGCCCCTGGCTCTCTATCTGCCCGAGCCGCTGTTCAGCTTGCTGCAGGATGGCTTGCTCTGCCTACCGGAGACCCAAACCTGGCCGGACGACTGCAGCGAAGCGATCTTTGCCTTTACCCGCTCCGCCCTCGGCCAAGCCTTCTGGAAATTGCTCGGTGAGGGGCGCCCTTTACCCCGTAGGGCTTTGCTGCAAAAAGAGGTGCTGCGCACCGGCTTGCCCCTGCCGTCGGCCAAGGTTCTTAACCAATTGCAACGTGCCATGGCCAGTGAAATCTCGGACAGCACCCGCCAGCGCGCCTACGAACGAGAATTGGATCTCTGGCTAGGCAGCGACCTTACTTCCATCATCTCCGGTCCCTGGGCCGAGGATTACCAATCCATCACAACCAGAGAGGTCGAAGACGACCCCAAAGATCTAGCTGAAGCAATCGCGCTGGAGGTGTTCGTAGACGGCATTCCGGTTTTCCCCGATCACTACCTTTACGACTATTACCGGCCTGAATTACGAACGTATGCATTCACTCCGCCACTGACCCGCGGCTCGGAATTTTTTGGCAGGGTCGAACTGATCGATCAACAAAAGTGCCAATTGGAGGTCGAGGATCTGGATACGGCCCGAGCCCTGCTTCTCTGTGCCGCTGCCGGCAAGACTTCAACCGCCCTGCCCGTCGAAGGCCAGTTTACTGCCGCCATCGTCCAGCGCTATCTGGCGGATTTGCAGAACCTGCACCAGATCCTTTCCCGCAGCTGCCACTGCCATTGCAGCGATCCCCAGCAGGCGGAAACCCTGACCGAAGCAATCTGGGCCAGTCAGCCCTTGCCGGACTGGAATTCCATTCTCGAACTGTCTCGCCCCTAAACAGATCACTAAACAGATCTTTATCTTGTCAGACATTTCATTGCCCGTATAATAACAACACTACTTGTTGCGGTTCTGCCTTCTCTGTATCTGTAAGCGAGGCGTGTCATGTCTGCAGCCAATAATGCCATCGGCCTGGCACTGGGCAGCGGCGCTGCCCGGGGCTTAGCGCACATCGGCGTACTGAAAGTGCTCGAAGAGGCCGCCATCCCCATTAGCTGCATCGCCGGCACCTCCATCGGCGCTTTTATCGGCGCCCTCTACGCTGCTGGCGTACCTATCCAGCAGATGGAGAAAACTCTTTGCGATCTCGACTGGAGAGCTCTGACCAAACTGCTCTCCCCTACCCTGCCGATATCGGGTCTGCTGGATGGCAGAAAAGTGGCCAACTTCATGACCGAACTGTTGCCAGTTCAAACCTTTGAAGAACTTTCCATTCCCCTTGCAGTAACCGCCACCGATGTTGAATCCGGAGAAGCCCTGGTCATTCACCAGGGCAGCCTGCTAAAAGGGCTACATGCGGCAACAGCCTTTCCCGGCATCTTTACCCCCGCACCCTGGAACGGCCGTTTTCTGGTGGACGGTGGACTGTGCAACCCGGTTCCTGCGGACGTAGCCTACCGCATGGGCGCCCGACGGGTTATCGGCGTCAGCGCTATTCCGGTGCTAACCAGCCCCCACCCGATGGCCCTGCAAAAGATTTTCAGTAAACCACGCAAAGAGCGGAAGACCTTGCGTGAATTCTTTACCAGCGCGCAAATCGAAAATCTGTTTCACGACATTTGGCAGAACAACAGTCGACAGCAGAATTCCTCCCCCAGCGAGCCGCCAACGGATCAGCCTAGCCACCGAGCCCCGGGAATTTTCAAAGTCTGTGCCCGCAGTGTCGCCATCATGGAAAACCAGATCAACGACCTGCGCCTGGAAAAAGAAGCCATCGACCTGCTGGTTCGACCCTGCTTTGACGGCATCAGTCTGCTTGATTTTCACCGGGCCAAAGAAGCCATCGCCGCCGGGGAGGCCGCTACCCGCCAGCTGCTGCCGGAGATCCGGCGGCTGTTAAAATGATTGCAGCTGCCACACCCTGTGTTATTATTGAAAGTACCTAGAATCATTGCCGATCTACAGGAGATTGCCATGAATGACCTGATTGAAAAAACCCTATTGGCCGGTATCGGCGCCTTGGCGCTAAGTCAAAAAAAAGCGGAAGAGTTGGTGGAGGGGTTGCAACGTCAATTCAATCTCAGCGAAGAAAAAGGCCAAGAACTATTGAGCAAACTGCAGGAGGCCGTGAGCAGTCAGCAACAGCGGCTGGAAGAAGTGGCCCGGGAAGAGCTGAAAAACTCGGTGACTCGCCTCGGTCTGGTGGAACGGGAAGAATTCAAGCAACTGGTCCAACGCATTGAGCTCCTCGAAGAACGTCTGAAGCAGGCCGAATAATCGGCCTTTACCGAAATCGCGAGCACCCATGTTGATTTTTTCGCGGCTCAACCGCAATATGCGCTCGTTGCGACGCTATCGTCAGGTTCTCGGCGTTCTCATCAAGTACGGCTTCGGCCATATTGTTGAACAGCTCAATATCCACCACTACCTGCGTCTCGGCAAACGACTCCTCAGCCACGGCAGCGCCGGCAAAGAGATCGATCGCCTGACAGCTCCGCAACGCCTGCGACTGGCCCTTGAAGAGTTAGGGCCGACCTTTATCAAACTCGGCCAGTTGCTTTCCACCCGTCCCGACATTCTGTCGGTAGAATACACCCGAGAGCTGAGCAGTCTGCAGGACAAGGTGCCGATGGTGCCGGCCACCGCCATCCGAAAGGCAATCGAGACTGAATTCAGCCGGCCGGTGGAAACCTTGTATGCCGAGTTCTCCTTCACTCCGCTGGCTGCCGCCTCCATCGCTCAGGTCCATCGCGGCCGATTGCACAGCGGTGAAGAGGTGGTCATCAAGGTAAGACGACCGAATATAGTCCAGGTCATCGAAACGGACATCGATATTCTGCAGGGCTTGGCCTATCTGGTCGAACGCCACCTGGAGAGCGCCACAATCTTCAATCCCCTGGCTTTGGTGAAGGAATTTCGCCGCACCATTGAAAGGGAGATGAACTTCAACCGCGAACGGCACACCATCGACCGGTTTCGGGAAAACTTTTTCCAAGCGACCACGGTCTACGTTCCGCAAACCTATGCGGATTATTGCGGAGAAACGGTCCTGACCCTGGAATATGTGGACGGCATCAAGGTGTCGGACTTCGACCGACTGCGCGATGACGGCTACGACCTTCAGGCTATCGCCTCTAACGGCGCCAACGCCATCCTTAAGCAGGTTCTGGTACACGGCCTGTTTCATGGGGACCCCCACCCCGGCAATATCTTTATCCTGCCGAAGAACGTGGTCTGCTTTATCGACTACGGCATGATCGGGCATCTCGACCAGGAGCTCATCTACCGCCTCGCCGAACTGCTTACCGCAGTGCTGCAAAGGGATGTGGAACGGCTGGTGTCAATTCTTCTCTATTCTGGCGACTTGACCGAAGATATTTGCCGCCCGGAATTAAAAAAGGTGGTCAGCGACTTTGTCGACGACTATTACGAGGTACCGCTACAGGAGATACACGCCGGACGATTGCTGATCGAATTCGTCGAAATCCTGATCCAATTCCGCATCCCCTTTTCTCCCGACTTGATGCTACTGGCCAAGACCCTGATCGTCATAGAGGGTATCGGCCGGCAACTCGACCCGGACTTCAACATGGTGGCCCACCTCAAACCCTTCATGAGCCGTCTCTTGCAGGAAAAGGCCGGGCCGGCCAATCTGGGTCGGGAGGGGATGCGCCTGATGCAATCCTACGGCGCCCTGATAAAAGCCTTGCCGGATGACCTCAAAGAATTGATCACCCGAGTCAACCGCAACAAATTCAAAATCGACCTGGAACACCGCGGGCTTGATCGACTCATCACCGATCTCGATAAATCGAGCAACCGTCTCTCTTTCAGCCTACTCATCGCCGCTCTGATCATCGGCTCATCCATCGTTATGCAGACCGACAAGGGTCCCTTGCTATTCGGCTTTCCTGCCCTCGGCGTTCTGGGCTACTCCATCGCAGCAGTGCTCGGATTGTGGTTGGCCATCGCTATTTTGCGATCCGGGCGCCTGTGACCAAGTGTGTTGAAAAAAACACAGGCTACCTGCCTAAATAGCCACACTGTCTTTGATTCTGCGGTCACTCCCCCAACGAAGACCAACAATTCCAACATCTTACGAGGCCAGCAAAAACCGGCAAGCTCTTTGCATAAGCTTGAGTCACATAACGATAGCTTCTTGTATTTATTTGAGGGAGGACACCCTTTTATTATGATTTATCAAACGACCCTGCAGCAGCCCACCAAGATTTCCGGCATTGGCCTTCATTCGGGCCAAGAGATCACCATGTCTCTGCGTCCCGCCGAAGCAAACACCGGCATCGTTTTTCATCGCAGCGAAGGCGATCGGACCGTGGCCATCAAAGCGTGCTCCTCCAATGTGGTCGATACCCGCATGGCGACCGTCATCGGCAAAGGCGGCCTGTCCGTTTCGACTATCGAACATTTGATGGCAGCCCTCGCGGCCTGCGGCATCGACAACTTGCACATCGACATCGACGGGCCGGAAGTGCCGATCATGGACGGCAGCGCCGCCCCCTTTATTGCCCTGTTGCAGGACTGCGGCACGCGCCAACTGTCCGCCAACCGTAAATACTTGGCGATCCGCAAGCCGATCACCGTGGTCGACGGCGAAAAACGCGTTACCCTGATTCCTTCGCGGTTCTTCCGCATCTCCTACGACATCGCCTTTGACCACCCCTGCATCTCTCTGCAACACCGGTCGGTCAAGATTTCGAAGAGCCTGTTTGCAAAAGACCTGGCCCCCGCTCGGACCTTCGGTTTTCTGCACGAGGTCGAGTATCTCAAAGCCAACGGCCTGGCCCGTGGTGGTTCCCTGGAAAATGCGGTGGTCATCGGTGAAGACAGCATTCTCAACCCCGAGGGATTGCGCTTCAACGACGAATTTGTCCGACACAAGATTCTCGATGCCATCGGCGATTTCAGCCTGGTGGGTTATCCCATCCTCGGCCACATCAAGGCCTACAAGGCCGGGCACGACATCAACCATCAGACTGTGGAAAAAATCCTGGATTCTCCCGACTGCTGGCAGCTGGTGGAGCTGGGTGAAAGTCCACAGAAAAAAGCCCGGGCCGTTGCTGGACAACGATCTTTTACACCCGATATGGCTTTCTCCTGAGATCCAACTAGCGATTATCCAAAAGCAGCCTTCGGGCTGCTTTTTTTTTGGCTGCCGCAACCGGCGATAGAACTTGCAATCCTTGCAATAATTGTCCTAAAATTACCTATTTACTCATCCTGAGAGCGCCATGAATTCTGCAATCGACAATCCTCCAAAGAGAACTCAGGAACAACGCAAACGCCGCCGAGAGTGGCTAATTGCCGGCCTGGTCACGGTACTAGTGGTGCTGCTGGGGCGATACGAACAAGAGCTGTTCGAATTCTCCGCCCAGCTGCCCCTCTCCCAGAGCATTCTGGTCCTGGCCCTGATCAACATCAATATTCTGCTGATCATCCTGATCCTGTTTCTGGTCCTTCGCAACCTGTTCAAACTGTTGCTGGAGCGGCGGCGACAACTTCCTGGAGCACGGTTACGCACCAAGCTGGTGGTCGCCTTTGTCTCCCTCTCCCTGATACCGACAATGCTGCTGTTTTTTGTCGCTGCGGGCATCATCTCCAGCACCATAGAAAACTGGTTTAATGCCGAAATAGAAACGTCCCTCGAAGAATCCCTGGCTGTGGCTCAAACCTACTATAAAAATTCCGCCACCAATGCCCTCTATTACGCCGATCAGATTGCTCGCATTGTTAAGGAGCAGAAACTGCTCAATGAAACCAATCTGCCGAATTTGGAGACCTTGATCCAGCAGAAGCAGCAGGAGTATAACCTCGGGGTGGTCGAGGTCTTTTCCGCCACTCACGAAGAACTGGTCCGAGCCTCCAACCCGCAGATACCGACCGCCGACTTCACCGATCCCGACTCGGAAACCATCCGCGAAGCCCTGCAGGGAAAAAGTCGCACCCTCATCACCCGCATGGGCAAGGCCGACCTGATTCGCGGCATCGTCCCGGTCTTTTCCAATTGGAACCCAAGCGACGTGGTCGGGGTGGTGGTGGTCAACTACTACGTTCCCTATTCCCTGGTCAGCAAAATGAAGGAGATCTCCTCCTCTTTTGAACAATACAAGGCCACCAAGCTACTTAAAGGAAAGATTCAAAAGGGTTACGTACTGGTGCTCCTTCTGATTGCCCTGGTCATCATCTTTCTTGCAACCTGGTTCGGCTTTCATCTGGCTCGTGGCATCACTGTACCGATTCAGGAACTGGCCCTGGCCAGCAACCGGGTCGCCGAGGGAGACCTCGATGTGCACATTGCCATTCAAAGTGACGACGAAATCGCCCTGCTGGTCGAGGCCTTCAACAAGATGACCTCCGATTTACGCAAAGGCCAAGAGAGCATTCGGCAGGCCAACCGCGAATTGCAAGTGTCCAACCTAGAGCTGGAACAGCGCCGGCGTTACATGGAGATCATCCTAAAGAACGTGACTGCCGGAGTCATCTCCGTCGATCGGCGGGGTAACCTGACTACGATCAATAAATCGGCGGAAAAGCTTCTGAGAATCCACACCGGCAAAGTTTTGGGCAAAAATTTCCGCGAGGTCCTCAAGAGCGAGCATCTACCTCTGATCAAGGAATTGCGTATCCTGTTGGCTCAATCAGGCAAAGATTCCATTCGCAAGCAGATGAGCGTCGAGCTACCCGATACAAAACTGACCCTGCTGGTCAACCTGACTACCCTGCGGGACGAAAACGACGAGTTCATGGGCACGGTGGTGGTGTTCGACGATCTAACACAACTGATTCGTGCCCAGCGTATGGCCGCCTGGCGGGAGGTTGCACGACGCATCGCGCACGAAATAAAAAACCCCCTGACCCCCATTCAGCTGTCCGCCCAACGCCTGAGACGCCGCTACCTGAGCCGCTTCGATAGTGACGATACGGTCTTCGACGAATGCACCCTGATGATTATAAAACAGGTCGATGAACTGAAAAACCTGGTCAATGAATTTTCCAGTTTCGCCCGCATGCCGGCCAGTAGTCCGACCCCCAACAACCTTAACGAAATCATCGCCGAAGCTCTGGTTCTCTATCAAGAGGGCCACAAGGATATCGACTTTACCTTCAGTGCCGACAACCAATTGCCTATCTTCGATCTTGACCGCGATCAGATCAAGCGGGCCGTCATCAACCTGCTCGACAATGCCGTCAGCGCCCTGTCTGACGATGGCCATGTTATCATCGAAACCAGTTACAACCCGGCCCTGCAAATTGCCTCCTTTACCGTGGCCGACGACGGCTGCGGAATCTCCGCCGAGGACAAGCCGCGCCTTTTCGAGCCCTATTTTTCTACTAAAAAGACCGGCACCGGGCTGGGCCTGGCCATCGTCTCCAGCGTTATTTCCGACCATAACGGCTACATTCGGGTCAAGGATAACCAGCCGAAAGGCACCCGTTTCATCGTCGAGTTACCGGTGGCCAGCGACCGCAGCTCTTTAACATAATTTTCATCCAGAAACTCCAGATGAACATTGCTTAGTTTCTGATTTGGAAACGAGCAACTTTTCGCAAGGTCAAGGAAATCAAGGCCTTGCACGGAGGCGTACATCGGTACGCCGCACACGCAAGGCCGTAGATTGACGCAGAGATTGCGAAAAGGGGCCGTTTCCGGACAGAAACTAACATAGGGAACAACCATGAAAAGCATATTGGTCATAGACGACGAACAGAGCATTCGCGAAAGCCTGAAGGGCATTCTGCAGGACGAAGGTTATCGGCCGCTGTTTGCCGAAAGCGGCGAAGATGGCCTGAGCCTGCTGCGCGAGGAGAGTCCCGACCTTATCCTACTCGACATCTGGCTGCCGGGCATGGACGGCCTGGAAACTCTTCGCCTGATACGTACAGACTTTCCTGAGCAGTTGGTGATCATGATGAGCGGCCACGGCACCATCGAAACCGCGGTCAAGGCGACCAAACTCGGCGCATACGATTTCATTGAGAAACCCCTGTCTCTGGAAAAAGTCCTGCTCTGCGTTGAAAATGCATTCAAGGTCGGCCAGTTGGTGGAAGAGAACCGTTCCCTGAAGCAAAAAATAGCCAAGGATTGCGACATGATCGGTCAAAGCGAAGCGATCTGCTCCCTCAAGGAACAGATCGGCATTGCCGCGCCGACTTCAGGCTGGGTATTGATCACTGGTGAAAATGGCACCGGCAAGGAACTGGTGGCTCGCGCTACCCACAATCTGTCGAAACGGCGCGGCAAACCCTTTATCGAGGTGAACTGCGCCGCCATCCCCGAAGAACTCATCGAATCGGAATTGTTCGGCCATGAGAAAGGGGCATTCACCGGCGCCACCGCCATGCGCAAGGGTAAGTTCGACCAGGCCCATGAAGGAACCCTGTTTCTGGACGAAATTGGAGACATGAGTCTCAAGACTCAAGCCAAGATTCTGCGTATTTTGCAGGAGCGCAAATTTGAACGGGTCGGCGGAAGCCGTACCATTGAGGTCAACGTGCGGGTCATCGCCGCGACCAACAAGGACCTGGAAGAGGAGATCGAACGGGGCAATTTCCGTCAGGACCTGTACTACCGCCTCAACGTGCTGCCCTTTCATGTCCCGCCGCTGCGGGAACGCAGCGAAGATGTTCCTTTGTTGATAAAACATTTTCTGGCCCACTTCTGCAACCAGGAGGGGCGGCCGATCAAAACCATGGCCCCCGCCGCCCTCGAAGCACTGATGAACTATGCCTGGCCAGGCAACGTCCGGGAGTTGAAAAACCTGGTGGAGCGGTTGGTGATCATGATTCAGGAAGAGACTATCTCCCTCGCCCATCTGCCCGAATCGGTACTGGGTAGTTCGGCAACTCGCGCCATCTCCAGCAGCGCTGCGACCCTGAAGGAAGCCCGGGAACAGTTTGAAAAGGATTTCATCCGTCAAAAACTGACGGAATTCGAAGGCAACATCTCCCGTACCGCTGAAGCCATCGAAATGGAACGCTCCAACCTTCACCGCAAGCTTAAAGCCTTTGGCATCGAGTATAAAAAACCCTGAGTCGACCCGCAGTGACTGCCAAAACGCCAAACGCCCCCCTGGCTTGAGCCAGGAGGGCGTTTCATTTCACTCAGCAAAACCTGCCGAACTAATCTTCCCGAGGTGGTGCTTCCAGGCTGATACGGCCGAGCTTGCCACCCTGTAAATCGCGCAACAACGCCTCTGCCGCCCGGTAGGAATCGACGCTGCCGCCAGGTCCGAGACAACCGCGCCGGCGCCCGATCTCATCCAGCAGTTCGATAGGTTCGACGTCCAGCGTCTTGAGCTTGTAGCGCTCGGCCAGAAACTCGCCATAAGTCTGCATCAGATACTCAGCCGCAAACAGGGCAACAGCCTGATAATCCATGGCATTGTCGCCAATGGCCCCACTGGCGGCCAGGCGGTAGGCGCCCTGCTGGTCTTCGAGATTGGGCCAGAGGATTCCGGGGGTGTCGTACAGCAGCACACCGCTGCGCAGGTCGATCTGCTGGGCACATCTGGTAATGGCCGGGCGGTCACCAACCTTGGCGATGCGCCGTCCGGCGAGGGTATTGATCAAGGTGGACTTGCCCACGTTGGGAATCCCCATGATCATAATCCGCAGGGGACGGCCAGGTTTGCCCCGATGAGGAACCAGACTGCGGCACAGGTTCGGAACCCGGGTCGCCTCCTTTTTATTTCCCGCATTAATAGCTAAGGCGCGAAGGCCTTTACCGTTCTTCTCGAAAAACCGTATCCAGTCTTTGGTGATCAGGGGATCAGCCAGATCCGCCTTGTTCAGGACCTTGATAAAGGGCTTGTGCTGGCGCAGTTCGGCCAGCAGGGGATTGCCGCTGGAGGCCGGTAGCCGAGCGTCGAGCACCTCAATGGCGACATCGATCTTGGGCATCGCCTCGGCAATCTGTTTGCGGGCGGTGTTCATATGCCCGGGGAACCACTTGATGGTCATACTTATCGCTCCTGACGCCAAGGCGTCTGTTATTGCTCTTCGGTTGGCCGGCCGCGGTCGCTAGAGAGGATCGCCGTTGCAGTCCGCTGCGCAGCACTGACGCAGTCGTTCAGGCCGATGCCAAAAAAGGCATTGCCGGTAAAAAACAGCCCGGGATAACGGGCGCTGCACTGCTGCAAGTCTTGCAGTCGCTGCCCGTGACCGACCAGGTATTGGGGAATAGCCTGGCGATGGCGAAAAATCTGTACAAAATCGGGTTCGGCATCAATGCCCATGGTCTGCCGCAAGGCCGCCCGAGTTTCGGCCAACACTCGGTCTCTATCCCAGTCGACCACTTCATGATGAGTGGCACCTCCAATCATGGACCGTAACAGGACACAGTCTTTTGGAGCACGTTGCGGAAAGATACTGGAGTCCCACAAAGTTCCCAACAGTGGCATGGCATGAGGACGCGCCACCAGATAGCCAAAACCATTAAGATTGTGAGCAATACGCTGGCGCCGGTAACCGAAGCAGGCCACCTGCAAAGAGGCGTAGGGAATTTGTCCCAGCAGGGCGGCCATTGCTTGATCGAATCCCTTCACCAGGCTGGCGAAACTGTAGGCGGGAACCGCCGACACCACAACATCGGCGCTCAATTGGCGGCCATCGGCCAACTGCAGGTTAAACTTAGCCCCTGCCGGCTCCAGTCCGGTCACTGCTGACGAGACCTGAACCTGGTCGGCCAGTACCTGCTGCAAGCGATCTGTGAGTTGCTGCAATCCGCCAGAAAAAGAGGTCAGCACACCGGCCGGCCCTGAAGCACTGGCTACAGCCTGACCGGAGCGACGGTCCGCACGGCGTTGACGAGCCAGGCGCAACATGGCGCGAAACAGGCCGCCATACTCTACCTCCAGTTGGTGAATGCGGGGAAAACAGCTCTGCAGACTCATGGTTTCCGGGTCACCAGCAAAAATCCCCGACACCATCGGCCCCACCAGTCGATCAAGGGCCTGCCGCCCCAGCCGGCGACGGCAGAAATCGGCCAAGCTTTCATCCCCACCTCCGCGACGGGCCGGAATAACTATTTCGGCAGCCATGCGCACCTTGCCCGCCGGAGAAAGCAACCCGGAGCGCAAAAAAGCCGCGGCATTTTCCGGTACCTGATACAGACGGTCCAAGGCATAGATAAAACGCCGGCGGGCATTGTCATTGGAGCGCACCAGCTCTTCCGCCACCGCCAATTGCCGGCAGAGATCGAGGGTGGCCGGCTTGCCGTCGAGAAACCCGTTGGGTCCCCATTCGCAAAGATAGCCGTCATCGCTGCGCAGGCTCCTGATCTTGCCGCCGACCTGAGCTTCTTCCTCAAGTACGGTCAAAGACAGCTGCCGGCCTTTGGCGCGGGCTTCCTGCTGCAGCAGAAAAGCTGTAGCCAAGCCGGAAATACCGGCACCGATGATAACCACCTGCATGCGAACCGCCTTCGTTAGAGAGTTAAAGGATCGCCCATTATGACAACAAACGAACTGCTATGCAATGATGCCGCTAAAAAAGCACCAGCCTTTTTACCAAACCTTTTCGCGGCACCTCTTGACCTTCGGCAGGAGCATCTCTATATTGTCAGAGCATTTCAGCTGCACAACCGGGAGACACCATGAGCAAAGACTACTACGCTACCCTTGGCGTCGCAAAAGGCGCCGATGCCGATACCATGAAAAAGGCCTATCGCAAGCTGGCCCTAAAGCACCATCCAGACAAGAACCCAGGTGACAAAAAGGCCGAGGAGAAGTTCAAGGAGATTACCGAAGCCTATGCGGTCTTATCCGATACAGAGAAGCGTCAGCAATACGATCAATTCGGCGATAGCGGTTTCCATCAGCGCTATTCTCAGGAAGACATCTACCGTAATTTCAATGCCAATGACATGTTCCGCGATTTCGGCTTCGGTTCAGACGACATCTTCGGTCGGTTGTTTGGCGGAGCTGGCGGGCGTAACGGCTTTCCCGGCGGCCGGCCGCAACCGGTAAAAGGCCAGGACTACGTCATGCATCTCAACATCCCTTTCCGTCTGGCGATTGAAGGTGGTAAAAAACGGGTCGAATACCGTGGCGAACAGGGACTGGAGAATCTCCAGGTAACCATTCCTGCCGGCATCGAATCGGGGCAAAAGCTGCGGGTTTCCGGAAAGGGCGGCAAGAGTCCTTCAGGGGGGCCTCCGGGTAACCTGTTTCTGGAAATCAAGGTCACTCCCGATCCCACCTTCAGCCGGGAAGAGCGAAATCTGCTGGTAAAGGTTCGCATCCCTTTCAGCGGTGCCTGCCTCGGCTCATCGGTCGAAGTCCCCACCCTGCAAGGGAACAAACGGATCAAAGTACCGGCGGGCATTCAAAGCGGTGGCAAGATTCGCCTCAAAGGCTATGGCGTACCGGCCAAAAAGGGCCAGGCTGCAGGAGACCTGTATACGATCATCGAGATAGAAATCCCCGACAAGCTCGACGTTGAACAAAAGGCCCTGCTCAAAGAGTTACAAAAAACCGGCCTGTAAGCAATGTCGCACCACTCCCTGCGCACACAAAAGCCTCTCTTGACGAGAGGCTTTTTTCGTCCCGGTCCTCGTAAGACATGGCCAATAAAGCGGATCTTTACGCGCAGACCGTAGCGGGTCGCTGCCAACGGCTGATTATTGTTGATGCATTCGCAAAAACTTATAGGATGGCTAAGCAAAAATTTCGTTCTACAAGGCCTGGTGTTTTTTCAGGGGTTCCAGGCATACATCGAGTATGCCGAGGTCCTGGAAAATCGACATCCTACACCGACATGAATCAATAATCCTTACTCTGATTTGCTTTGGAACTAACATACAAGGGTGGACTTTTTGCGACGCCATCATTGTTAGCAATGCAGGGCCAGATGGTGTCTGGCCAGTTGGGCCAGCGCGCAAATAAAATCCCCGTGATCATTGAGGGAGGGACTGCGCACCATACGCTTGATACCGCGCTGGCAGGCCGCTGCCTGCAGTTCGATATCAATTTCGTAGAGGGTCTCGACATGATCGGAGACGAAGGACAGGGGCACCAGCAGCACCTCTGTTTGACGAGCTATGGCCAGCTTGCCAAGCAGGGTGGTCAGCGCCGGTCCGGTCCAGCGCACCGGGCCGCTGCGACTTTGAAAACCCAGTTGCCACTCCCGTTCGGGCATGCGCTGTAGAAGTCCCCGCACGGTGGCCAGAATCTGACTAAGATAAGGATCGCCGCGATCAATGACCTTTTGCGGCATGGCATGGGCGGAGAAGAGCAGCGGCACCTTATCCCGTCGCTCAGCCGGAAAGCATTCCAGTCCTTCGTTAATGCGCGCCACCAGGGCATCGAGATACGCGGGCCAATCATACCACTCAGGGATAACGGCATAGGCCAGGTCTGGATACAGCGCCGCAGCAGCTTGCTGAAAGTCGGCAATACTGCTGCCGCTGGTGGCGCCGGCATACTGGGGATAGAGGGGCAGGACCAGAGCTTGCTCGATGCCATCGTTGCGCATCTGCCACAGCACTTCCTGAGCCCTAGGCGCTGAATACCGCATCAACACATAGCTTCGCCAGCGATCCCCCAGCTGCCGCTCTAAAGCAGCAGCCTGGCGTTCGCTCCAATCGCGCAACGGCGACTTGCCGCCGATCTGGCGATAGTGGTCCCGACTTTGGGGGGCACGGCGCCGAGCCAGCAAACGGGCCAGAGGCTTTTGCAACAGGGGACCGCCCGGCAGTTTGATCAGGTGCCGATCGCTAAAGAGCTTGCACAGGTAGGGTTCCACGTCCTCCAGACTTTCGGGACCGCCCATATTGAGAAGCACCAGGCCGGTGGTCCGGTCGGCTCGCAGGCTACCGCTGCCCGATAAGGAAACAAGGGTCCTTTGCATCAAATCCTCTCTCGCCTACCCCCTGGCGCTCAGACGATGAACACATTCGACCAGAAAGGCGGCTTTTTCTGGAGCGACGGTCGGCACAATACCATGGCCCAGATTGAAGATATGGCCGGGTCGACCAGCGTTTTCATCGAGGATGCGCTGAACTTCCCGTTCAATGACCGCTTCCGGAGCGAAGAGCACGGCCGGGTCGAGATTTCCCTGGACAGCCATCCCGGTGCCCAGTTGGTCGCGAGCTCGCCCCAGTGAGGCACACCAGTCGAGACCGATCACCTGGCCGCCAGCCTGTTTCACAGTGTCGAGCATGGCGCCAGCGCCCTTGACAAAGTGGATAACCGGCACTCCTTGCCCCTCTAGGGCACCAATCAACCGGCGGCTATAAGGCAACACAAAGGTCTGATAATCGGTCGGGGAAAGAATGCCTCCCCAAGTATCGAAAATCTGAATGGCCTCGGCTCCAGCATCGATTTGCGCACTCAAATAGCGGCAACTCGTTTCGGTAACCTTATCCATTAGTGCTGCATACACCTCCGGCGCCTGATACATGAGACGTTTAAGACTGGCAAAATCCTTACTGCCGCGGCCTTCGACCATGTAGCAGGCCAGGGTAAAGGGGGCGCCGCCAAAACCGATCAACGGTACCCGACCTGCCAGTTCCCGGCGCAGCAGCCGAATAGTCTCATATACGAAAGGCACCTCTTCCTGAACTTCTGGAATTCTCAGGGCGGCCACCGCGCCAGCATCGCGCACCGGATCGCTGAACACCGGACCCGGCTCATAGCGCAGTTCCAGGCCCATGGCTTCGATGGGTATGAGAATGTCAGAAAACAGAATCGCCGCATCGATTCCCAGGATATCGATCGGCTGAATGGTAACTTCTGCCGCTAACTCGGGGGTCTTACAGAGTTCGAGAAAACTCAGTTTCGAGCGGATGGCCATATATTGGGGTAGATACCGGCCGGCCTGGCGCATTAGCCAGATGGGGGTTCGCGCCGTCGGCCGCCCCCAGCACGCCTCGATGAAATCATATTGCATATTCATGCCACACCGTTCCTATGATTGACGACCGGACAAAGCCGGCGGCTGATAGTTACAGAAAGGTTCCTCGGCCAGATAATCGCCATAAACCGCGTCGGCCCTTGCCCTGCAACCGCCACAAACCTGCAGGTATTCGCAGACCCCGCATTTGCCCCGATAGAGGCTGAAGTCGCGCAGCTCATTCAATAGCGGGGCATTAAACCAGAGGTCCTTGAAGGAGTGCTGCTTGACGTTGCCGGCGTTGGTTGGAAAGTAGGAGCAAGGCTTGAGGTTGCCATAGGCATCGATCAGGCAGATGCTCTGCCCGGCCAGACAGCCCTTGCCTCCTCCAGTGGAAAAGGACAGACTGCGGCGTTCATAAGAAACCTTGGAAGCTTGAGCCAATTGTGGAGCGATACGATAATAATGAGGGGCGCAGGTGGGGCGCATGAGAATCTCGGTTTCCTGACACTCCTGATGGAAATGCCAGGCGAGAATCTCTTCGTAGTCTTCCGGTGAGATCAACTCGTCCATGATCTCCTGACCACGCCCGGTCGGCACGATCATGAACAGGTACCAGGCCACCGCACCCAGTTTTTTGGCCAGCTGAAAGGTCGCGACAATATCAGCCTGATTACGGCGGGTAAAAGAGGAATTGATCAGAAACTTGATGCCATGACGCTTTAGAGTGTGAGCGGCGCGAATGGTCGCATCAAAAGCGCCGGGACTCTGGCGAAAGTCATCGTGCATTTCGGCGCAGGAACCATCAAGAGAAAGGGAGACCATGCGAATGCCACAATCAAGCATCTGCTGACAGACCAGATCATCGACCAAAGTGCCGTTGGTCGCCATACACATGCGTAGACCCTGCTCCGTGCCGTAACGGGCGATAGTGAAGATATCGTCACGCAGCAACGGCTCGCCGCCGGACAATACCAGCACCGGCTTGGATACTTGGCAGATATCGTCGATAAGGCGAAAAGCCTCGGAGGTGGAAAAATCACCCTCGGCCGCGTCCATATCAGACGAACAGCGGCAATGAACGCATTGCAGGTTGCAACGCCGGGTTACCTCCCAGGCGATCCACTTGGGCAAAAAAGGCTGGTCGTTGGTACTCATGCCTCTCCTTTGTCAGGGCTAAAACACAAACCCAATCTTACCTCAGATACCAGACACTTCACAAGTTCGGGATGACAATAAAAAAAGGCGAATCTTGCGATTCGCCTTTTTTCCGTTGAGACTGGGTTGAGCAGTATTCAGCCATTGGAAACCATTTTCGGCAGAGCAGCTCTCACTCCGAATAGTTCTTCAAAAATCGCGGACACAGTGGTAATGCGATCGGACTTCCAGGCATTGCTGCCGCAGAATACCAGGCCATTAACCACGTCGCCCCGTTGAGCGCGATCCAACGCCTCAACAATACAGAACCGTTCCTGGTTATCCCTAAAGGTGCAACGGTGCAGACAATTGCTCAAGCAGCGCTGGCCGGCGGCCAGCTGCCCTTCGCGAACCTGCTCGAAGTGCTTGATGATGGCTCGTCCGGGAAGACCGGCGGGGCTCATGACCAGACCAATATCTTCTGGCTGGCAATCGAGATAATCCTGCTTGAATGCCATGTCCGCGTCGCACTCTTCGGTACAGACGAAACGGCTGGCCATTTGAACGGCGTCAGCTCCCTGAGCCAGAGCGTGCTCTATATCGGCCCGATCCCAGATGCCACCTGCGGCGATAACCGGAACCTCGGCCTGCCAGGTCTCCCGGAAATAGGCTTTGACGGCTCGTACCGTAGCATACTGATCGTATTGGCCGGTGCCGATATTTTCCAGCTTTTCACCGAGATGACCACCGGCGGTATCGGGATCTTCGACCACCACCGCATCGGGGAAGCGACCGAAATTTTTATGCCATTTACGAGCGATCAATTCTGCCGCACGACTTGAGGATACGATGGGAATCAGAGCCACGTCGGGAAAACGCTCGCTCGTCAAGCCCGGCAACTGCATAGGCAGTCCGGCCCCGCTGACGATGAATTTGGCCCCGGCCTCGCAGGCGGCTATCACCATCTCGGCATAGTTAGTCACAGCAACCATGCAATTGACCCCAATCACCCCTTGCGGTGCGATAGCGTAGGCCTTACGGATTTCATCCTGAAAAGCCAGAGGATCGGCTGCTGCTAGATTTTTACCATTATAGTGGCGGCTGTTGACACCGATACCGGCTGCCGCTACAGTTCCGAAACCACCGCAACGGGCAACATGGCCGGCCAGGCGACCAGCGGAAATACGGACACCCATTCCACCGAGCACCAGGGGAAAAGAAGCACTATGTTGGCCGATAGTCAGACTATGGTTCACGGCTAAATCCTAGGAAGTAAGGGGTTGGCGTAACAAAAAGGGCCACAATCTACCGTGGCTCAGACTAAATAATACCACCTGGCGGCCTGTAGCAAATGTAATAGTTGTGTAAAAAGAGCCCGGCCTGCCCGCCAAAAAACCTTGTTCCCATCGGAGCTCAGTGATAAGAAAGCAGTATGAAATTCTTCCGCCGTCTCGTCAGTCCCCTGATCGTCTTTATCGGCATCCAGCTTGCCTGGGTGCTGGTGGTTGTATTCTGGATTTCGTGGTTTGTGCGCAACAACCGCAAATTTCGAGACCTGGCCGAAAAGTACGGACCGGGATTGCCCCAGAGCGGTCTCGACTGGCTGGTTCTTGTCGAAGGCCTGGTCTTGCTGATAGCAATCCTGGCCGGGGTCTATGTGATTTTTCTCTACTGGCGCCGCCAGACCGCTCTGGCCCGGGAACAGCGTAACTTCATCTCCCAAGTCAGCCACGAGTTCAAAACACCACTGGCCTCCCTGCAATTGCACATGGAAACCATTCGCCTGCGCCGGCCGGACCAGCAGCAACTCGATTTCTTTCTCGGAACCATGCTCGAAGATATTGTGCGCCTGCGCAGTCTGGTAGACAACCTGCTCGACGCCAGCCGACTGGAACAGAAACGCATCCGTCTCGACCTGAAACCTGACAATCTGTCGCAGCTGCTGACGGATTTTTTTCAGCAAAAATCCGCAACCCTGCCGGAAGAAGCCCAAATGACCCTGGATCTGGAACCCGGCCTTCATGCCCGCATCGACCGTGCGGCGATGCTGATGGTGCTGAGAAATCTGTTCGAAAACGCCCTGCTCTACTCCGGCGGTCCGCCTGTCATACATGTCAGTCTTAAGGCCGAAGGCTCCCGCTGCCACCTGTGCTTTTCCGACCAAGGACGGGGGATCGCCGCCAAGGACAGAAAAAAGGTCTTCCGCATGTTCTACCGCGTTCGCAAAAGCGATGAAACCATTCGCGGATCGGGCCTCGGCCTGTTTATCGTCAAAGCCGTCATCTGGCGTCACAAGGGCAAGGTCTGGCTCGAGAGCGAGGGACTGGGGCACGGCACCCGTTTCCACATCCTGCTCCCGCGCATCGAACCAGTCGAAGGAGTCGGTCATGGCTGACCCCTATATCCTGCTGGTCGAGGATGAACTGCATATCGCCCAGGGCTTGAAGTTCAATCTGGAAATGGAAGGCTTTTTGGTTGAGCATGTAACCACCGGCGAACAGGCTCTGGCAAAAAAACCCTGGGCCGGTTGCTGTCTGGTCATTCTCGACCTGATGCTTCCCGGAATAGATGGGTTGCAGGTGTGCCGGATCATTCGGCAGGAGAATGATCAATTGCCAATCCTGATGCTGACCGCCATGAGCAAGGAAGAGGACCGGGTGGCGGGACTGGCCGAGGGAGCCGATGACTACCTGACCAAGCCCTTCAGCCTCGATGAATTTCTATTACGGGTCAAAGGTATTCTGCGACGAGCCCGGTGGTATCGCCCGAAAACGATGGTGGAGGAGTGTTACGCCTTTGCCGGGAACCGGGTCTACCTGCAGCAGCAGCGCGCAGTCACCGACCATAAGGAAATCACCCTGACAGAACTCGAAACCCGCATGCTGCAGGTTTTCTTTGCCCACGAAGGTGAGGTTCTATCCCGGGCAAAACTGCTCGAATCGGTGTGGGGAGTCGCTCCAGACACGGAGACTCGTACTCTGGACAACTTTATCGTTCGGCTGCGCAAATACTTTGAAAAGCGACCGAGCCATCCGCAGCACTTTGTAACCGTGCGCGGACGGGGCTACCGCTTTCAACGGCAAGCGAAGCACTGATTCTAAACGACAGAAGGGGAAACCATTGGCTCCCCCTTCTGTCGTTTAAGCAGTAGCTGATTTTCTAGCTATCCTAAGATCTCTTTGCGAAAGGCTTCGATACCCATCTCGTCAACAAACTTGCCGATCCGGCCCCGCTTGTTGAGCTTTTTGAACCACTCGACGACCTTGTCCATAATTTCCATGGCTTCTTCATCGCTGGGGATATGCTCGGCCAGTTTGTGGGAGAGTCGTGGCATGCCGCCGCCATTGCCGCCGACCATGACATTCCACCCTTTCGGGGTGCCGATCAGACTTACATCCTTGATACAGGCTTCAGCACAGTCATTGGCGCAGCCAGAAACGCCCATCTTGAATTTCCAGGGCAGCTCCAGACCGTGATATTTTCCATCGAGCTGCATGCCGACACCAACGGCGTCCTGCTGGCCACGTTTGCAGAAAGTGGTGCCCGGACAGATTTTGACCGAACGCACGCAAAGACCGATGGCCGCACCGGGCTTCTGATCCAGAGCTTCCCAAACTTCATCGAGCTTTTCCTCGGCCAGGCCGACGATAGCGATCCGTTGGGCGCTAGTTATTTTAAGAGCCTGGGCATTAAAACGTTCAGCCACATCGGCGATCTTACGCAGAGCGGCCGGAGAAGTCACGCCACCGGGGATATGCGGAGCGATGGCATAGGTTTCTTTATCTCGCTGAACAATGGCACCTTTTTCCAAAAGGTCTTTTTTCATCGCTGGTTTTCTCCTAAAAAGTAAAATTCACAGGGTACACAACAGACTTATACACACAGAGAACAGCCCAAAGCATAACGGACAATTCTTAACCCGCGCCCAGCAAATTGTCAACCGTTGCAAAAAGATCATCCAGTTTGAAGGGCTTGACCAGATAATGGTAGACACCCAAGCCCGCAGCGCGATCGCGCTCGGGTTGTTGGTCTTTGGCAGTCAGAATCATAAAGGGGCAGAGGTTATCTGCGGCGTTTTGCTGCAGGTATTCAATGGTTTCAAAACCGTCCATACCACCGGGCATCATCAAATCGACAATGATCAGATCGAAACACTGCTCCAGGGCCAGGTGTACAGCCCGTTCGCCGCTCTCCGCCAGAAAGACCTGCCGATCTTCCCGGCGCAGACTGATCTCCAGTAGTTGACGAATAATTGCCTGATCATCAACAACGAGTATCTTTTTCACCCTGTCACCTTCATTTCAAGAGCCAAAGCCCCCTGCCTTATCAC
>LGVF01099908.1_pt1 | contig 23217 bp, 22 predicted proteins | sample 469901 | NCBI WGS metagenome assembly LGVF01 (sample SAMN03893561, study PRJNA290197) | marine sediment metagenome | material: sediment; isolation source: combined push core samples #3730, #5133, and #5579 collected at Hydrate Ridge | place: Pacific Ocean: Hydrate Ridge
GCCGATGGTATCAAGGGTTTGCAAGTTCTGACGGTGAATCAGGATGAAAGTTGGCGGTTAGCCCACACGGTCAAATTGGCCGGTGTTGCCAACGCGGTTACTGTAGTTGATCGCTTCGCCGTGGTTGCGGCTGGCAAGGCAGGTTTGTATATCGTTGATGTTGAGGGCCAAGCTGGCCCGCAGGTCATCGGACATCTGGGTGAGCTTGGTTATTTGCGAGACGTTGTGGTCGTCGGTGAGACCGTTTTCGTCGCAGCCGGAAAGGCGGGGCTGCTGCAGATTTCAATTGAAGAACCGACGGCTCCCCGTTTGGTTGGCGTGGTCGATCTGCCTTTGTCCCTGCGAGTCTTTGCCCAAACCTTGGCTGTCACAGTGGCGGGAGATAAAATGCTGGTGGCCAATGCCAGGGCGGGCTGCCAGGTATACGATATGTCGGTTCCAGAAAAACCGAGATTTATTATTTCTGTTGCATCCATGGAGTATGTTAAAGGGGTCAGCGCCTTTGATGGCCGGGGCTACTTGTACGATTTTAAAAACGGTGTCCAATCTTTCGATCTGAAAACCCTTCAGCAGTTGCGAACGGTGGACAGTTCAAAGCTGACCGGATTGGCAGTGATAGGTGACAAGGCATTTCTTGGGCATGGCAATGGCGGCATCTCTATTGTTCCGTTACCTATCGAGCTTGCTGAGATTAACCTTCGCAGCAGTCAGGAACTTTCGATTTTCATTCCAAGTCCTATGATGCCGGGTAGGTATTCGCTCTGGTTGACCAAGGGCGAGCAAAGCTTAATTTTGTCTGAACCCTTGAGGTTTGAAGGAGGGGAATTTAAAAATGTTGTGATGGGCCAGTGACTTTTATGCAGTTTGGTGTGCTTGGTTGGATTGTTTGCTCATTTCCTGTTTGATAACTTTAGCCTTTTAAAATTTATATTCCATACCGGCCCAGACCTGACGGCCAATTTCATAATCGTCGCTGTTGCCAGCATTTACTTTTTTATTCAACAAGTTATTGATCTCAATATTTAGTGCAAGAATATGTGTCTGGTATAAAAGTTTTTCCCAATCGATACGGCATGAGAGCAATAATGCACCACCTCTATTGACTTCATCGTAAATAGGCAATTCTCTGCCATCCGGTAACTCGATATCATCATTGGTGTCTTTAAGGGCCTTATAGCCACTGCGATATTTTGCCAGGCCGCTGAGGCTGAAGCCATAAGGAAGCCGACCGGTGTAAACGAGGTTAACTGTCCAGGGACGATTGTAGTCGGTTCGAGGAAGCTCGGTTATATCTATAGCATGCCCGTCATACCAAACCTGTTCCTGTAGATCTTCTTCTTCCAGAGTCACGTCATATGAGTTATTGCTGGTTGTCGTTTCTTCATAAGTTCCATTGATAAGAATGCTGTGGTTGCGCCATTGGCGCTCCCAGGCCAACTGATAGCTTTGATGTCGGCTTCGACCGTTATTATTAAGGGTATAAAAACGCAGGCCATCCACCGTGTCGTCACTTAAGTCCCTCGCAAATTCTTTACGATTTTTCCGCTCAACATATTTAAAGTTCAGCCTTCCCCCAAGTAGAGCCTGCTCGAAACCGAGCATGTATTCGTCAGAATAGGGCGTTTCGAGTGCAGAGTATTTGCTGGCAGAATATGTTGCAGCAGCAAGCTGCCAGTCATTAAGCTGGTGGTCACCATCGACAGTTCGGGTTTCTCTGTAACCGTATAGTGGGGTGCGTGCTTCGCGTAACTTATAGGTCAGCAAGGTGTTTGCATAATAGCGGTTTCTGCCGGCAATCAATACGCTTTTGCGATTTCCGAACAGATCAAAAGCTGCTGCCAGCCGTGGCGCCAGATTAAGGTTATACATAAAATCGTCATAAGAGAGTCGTGCGCCAGGGCGCAGTTCAAGACGTTTAAACTTAATGATGTCTTCGAGATATGCAGCTATTTGGTTGATCGAGGCTGTTACTTTGTTTTCCGGGTAGACATTGCGCGTTTTAAAATATTGTTCCCCCTGTACGCAGTCCATTGTATTGCCGTCACAGTTGACGGCAGAATCCAGGTTGGATGAATAATAGTAATAACTGGTTTCCTGACGATCAAAGGTCCCCTTGATGTGCTGGTAGTCGATTCCCGCATTCAATTGATGGCTTGTGCTATTGATAGAAACGGGAGCCATGGACAGGTCTGTTTTGACCTGAAAGGTTTCCTGGGTTTTTTCCAGATCGCCAAAAAAACCTTCGTTGCTTGTGCTCGTTCCGACGGACTCTCCCCAACCCTTACTTGGCGTAATCTTCCACTTTTTAGCATCCTTTGGGGCTTTGCGGCTATTTTCACTGACAGCGTAACCCATCAGCATTTTTAGCCCATGACCGTTAATGATGGTTTGATAGTCCGCCGCAACCTGTGTTCCACCACCGTGTAGCGTGTAGTCGCTATTTCGATAGTTTTTGAAAAAGTAACGGGCTTCATACGGTGAATAGACCCAGGACAGGTTCAGGCTTGAGGCTGTAGAGGGTGTATAGAGGTATTTGACGAATAAATTTTCCTGCCGGCGATATTGATTTTTCTTCTCGTTGAAATGCGACAACGGGATTTGAGAATATTGCTGTACATAAGAGGTTAGTAGCCGCATGTTGGGCGACAGGGGCGTATGTAATTCTAGACCGGCGTGGTGCTTCTCGAATTCCGGTTGTTGTGTGTGATTCTGCGATTGCTCAAAGTCCTCCTTTTCCCCAGGGTCAAGATGGAAAGAGGTCCATTGGTCGCGAGTTGTCTGATAAAAAATCCGTCCGCTGAAAAAAGAGGCCGGGGTCAAGGTCGTAGCTTCCACGACGCCACCTTTAAAGCCGCCATGGCTTGCAGGTACATTGCTGTCAAACACAGTGACTTGCTCGATAAGAGCCGGATCGATAAACAAGCCTTGGGGATGTCCTTGGACATCAAAGAGTTCGACAGGGTTGTCAGAGGTAGGATCAAGCAGGCTGTTGTTGCTGATACCGTCGATAGTAAAGTTGTTATCGTAGATTTTGCCCCCGGAAATAGAGACCGCCGGTGGCAGAATTTCCCCTCCTTGGGTGGACAGGAAAGCGTCATCGCTAAGCTGTACGCCAGGCAGGATGCTGATAGCTTCGTTGATGCTGTTCGTACGCTGTGGAAGTTGCTTAAGGATATCACCACCAAGGGTGTTGCCTTGCCCGGTCATCGACTCCGGACTGGCCACAACGTTAACCGGTGGCAACTGGGTCATCCCCTCTGATAGGGGAACGTCGGATGGTGTTTTAATGGACTGTGCGGGGGGACTTTGTAACGCAGTCTCTGCCGCCCAGATTTTGGTCGACCAGCAGTTGAAGCAAAGGATGCATAACAGCGGCAGTAAGCTGACCAAAATATTTCCGGACGCCAATCGAGATACAATTTGTAAAGGTATGAGGAGCATTTTCATATTTGTTTGGGAGGGGGAGATTATAGAGTCTGCCGCAGGCTGTACCATCCTAGGCTAAGATATTACATGCAGCGAACCTAGCATATTTGGTCAGTCAACAAAAGACATTCAATTCAATGGTCAAATAGTATTACTTGCCAAGTTAAACGAAATAAATTCAAGTTTTTGCTTTTAGGGTTTAATTGTGATGGCTCTAAGCTTGATTGGTATCAGACAAGGCAGAAGGAAAGACAATTTTCTCGTTCTCTGCTGAATCAAAAAAAGATTGGCTCGTGTCAATGGTGATAAGATCAACCTTAAGCGACAGCATGGTATGGTTAGGAAATGGTAATAAATGAAGCTTTTGTAGCTAGTTGATTGGTCTTCTTGAATTAAGATAGCGATTTTGGCTGAATTGCATTGGAGTTTGTAAATTTGGGCAATGAAAGTGGCTAACCTGGAGAAGGAAGAGAAAATAGTGTCTGTTCAGGACTGAAAAGCTATTTAGGGAGCGACCTGTATGAAAAATGCGTGCCGACTTATCGGGGGTTTCTTGACAACCTATACTGTTTTCTTTAGGCTACGACTCGAATTGCGCGTACGTTTTGAGAGGATTTCCATTGAAAATTACGGCCATTATTCCTGCCCGTTTTGCTTCGACCCGGTTTCCGGGTAAGCCTCTGGTGAAGATCGCTGGGAAAACTATGATCGAGCGCGTATACGAGCGAGTTGGCAGCTCTGCGACCATCGATCGAGTCATTGTCGCCACGGACGATCAGCGGATTTATCAGGCGGTGACAGCCTTTGGTGGCGAGGCGTGGATGACCCGGGAGGATCATGCCTCTGGCACCGATCGACTGGCTGAGGTCGCCGAGCAACTGGAGGCCGATCTTGTGGTTAATGTGCAGGGGGATGAGCCTCTGATTGCTCCGACAATGATCGATGCGGCTGTGGCTCCATTGCGCGATGACCCCTCGATTCCTATGGGGACCTTGAAGTCGGCTATTTCTGACTGGCAGGAATTTCGCGATCCGAATGTGGTCAAGGTGGTCACTGATCACGCAGGCTATGCTCTCTATTTTTCCCGTTCTCCAATTCCTTTTCCTCGCGACGAGTGGCAGACTGCTTCTGCGTCGATGGCAGATATTGGCGCGTTCAAGCATATTGGACTGTATGTCTATCGTCGTGATTTTCTGCTTCGTTTTGCCGCCATGCCGCAAAGTCGCTTGGAACAACTCGAAAAGCTGGAACAATTGCGGGCCTTGGAGCATGACTACCGAATTCGTGTTGTTGAAACGGATCAGATGTGCATCGGAGTCGATACGCCGGAGGATGTGCTGCGGGTCGAAACGCTATTGAAGTGTAACGATATCCGATAAGCCATAAAATGGGGGTTTCCATTTGCCTGCCATGGGTGTAAAATTCCACGTTTGTATTCAAGGCACCACCTTTTGATTTCCGATTAATTCCCGGCTTGCCCTGGGGGAGGAGTTTTTATGAAGACCAAGTTTCTGTTCATCACCGGTGGCGTCGTTTCCTCCCTGGGGAAAGGTTTGTCTGCGGCATCCATCGGCGCTCTCATGGAAGCCAGGGGGTTGCGGGTCTCCATGCAGAAGATGGACCCATATATTAATGTTGACCCCGGCACTATGAGCCCTTTTCAACATGGCGAAGTTTTTGTCACCGATGATGGTGCTGAAACTGATCTCGATTTGGGACACTATGAGCGATTCACCTCGGCCAGGCTTACCCAAAAATCGAATTTCACGACCGGTCAGGTTTACGATTCGGTTATTCGTAAGGAGCGGCGTGGGGATTATCTTGGGGGGACGGTTCAGGTTATTCCCCACATTACCAACGAGATAAAAAGCAAGATTCTGGACAACGCCAAGGATGTCGATATTGCCATTGTCGAGATCGGCGGCACGGTGGGTGATATTGAGTCGCTGCCCTTTCTGGAGGCGATTCGTCAGTTTCGCGCTGATCGCGGCCGAGAAAACGTACTGTATATTCACCTGACCCTGGTGCCTTATATTCCTACGGCCGGTGAATTGAAAACCAAGCCGACCCAGCACAGCGTCAAGGAACTGCGTGAAATCGGTATTCAACCCGACATTTTGCTGTGTCGTTGTGATCGAGAGATCCCGCGGGACATGAAGGCTAAAATTGCCTTGTTCTGTAATGTCCCCGAGGATGCGGTGATTACTACCCTGGATGTGCCGAGCATCTATGACCTGCCGATCGCTTTACACGAAGAAGGGCTAGATGAGCGAATTACCGAATATCTCAATATTTGGACCAAGGCGCCTGATCTTTCCGCCTGGGAATTGGTTGTTAAACGCGTCAAGGAGCCGGCTTCAGAGGTCACCATCGCTATTGTCGGCAAATATGTAGAATTGACCGAAAGCTACAAGTCCTTGGCCGAGGCTTTGACTCATGGTGGTATCGCTAACGATTGCCGCGTGAAGTTGACCTATGTCGATTCTGAAGCCTTGGAGAGGCACGGTGTGGGCGATACCTTTGCCGGCATCGACGGCATTCTTGTGCCTGGCGGATTCGGCCAGCGCGGCAGCGAAGGCAAGATCGCTGCCATCCGTTACGCCAGAGAGAACAAGGTGCCCTTTTTCGGTATCTGTCTCGGTATGCAGATGGCTGTTGTCGAATATGCCCGCAACGTGTGCGGCATTGAAGATGCCTATTCCAGCGAATTCAAGGAAGACGCTAAAAACCCCGTGATTCACATTATGGAAAGCCAGAAAAAGGTCTCGCGCAAAGGTGGAACCATGCGTCTTGGCGCCTGCCCATGTTCTCTGGAAAAAGATACTTTAGGGCGACGTATTTACGGCCAGGGGGATATTACCGAGCGCCATCGCCATCGTTATGAATTCAATAACTTTTATCGCGATCAGTTGCGCGAGGCAGGGCTGGTGATTTCCGGCACTTATCCGGAAGCTGACCTGGTGGAGATCGTCGAGCTGGAAGAGCATCCCTGGTTTTTGGGCTGTCAGTTCCACCCCGAATTCCGGTCCAGACCGATGGATCCCCATCCTCTTTTTGAATCCTTTGTCGGGGCCTGTCTGAAGGGTAAAAGTGAGGACTGAAATGGTGCGTGAAGTGACAGTGGGCGAGGTGACTTTCGGTGCCGGCCATCCCCTGGTGCTGGTGGCTGGACCCTGCGTCATCGAAGATGAGCAGACCACTCTGGGTATCGCCCGCCACTTAAAGGCGATGGCTGATGAGCTGGGAGGGGCTTTAATCTTCAAGGGGTCTTTTGATAAGGCTAATCGTACCTCTATCGATGCCTTCCGTGGGCCGGGCCTGACGGAAGGGTTGCGTATTTTGCGGCGGGTCAAGGATGAGCTGGGCCTGCCGGTGGTTTCCGATGTTCACGATGTTTCGCAGGTTGCTGCTGCGGCTGAGGTGTTGGATATTATTCAGATCCCGGCCTTTCTCTGTCGGCAGACCGACCTGTTGATTGCCGCCGGCAATAGCGGCTGCGTGGTCAACGTGAAAAAAGGCCAGTTCCTTGCGCCCTGGGATATGACCAATGTGGTAGCCAAGATTGGCTCGACGGGTAACCAGAATATCCTGCTAACGGAGCGGGGAACGACCTTTGGCTATAACAATCTGGTCGTTGACATGCGCTCGCTGGCCATAATGCGCCAGAGCGGATTTCCGGTGGTCTTTGATGCCACCCATGCCGTGCAGTTGCCGGGTGGTTCCGGTGTCGCTTCGAGCGGGCAGAGGGAATTTGTCGGGGCCCTTTCCCGGGCAGCGGTAGCAGTGGGTATTGATGCCCTGTTTTGGGAAGTTCATCAGGACCCCGCCCTTGCACTTTGCGACGGGCCCAACTCCCTTGCGCTGGACAAGGTGAAAGGACTATGGCGGGAGATGCTGTCCATTGACGCCATCGTTAAGAGGGTGGATGACCATGAATGAAATGATCGACGTGGCAAGGCGTGTCCTGCACATCGAGGCGCAAGCCCTTTCGGACTTGGCTGATCGGATCGATGGGGATTTTAGCCGGGCCGTGGAGATGCTGTTGGCCTGTAAGGGGCGGGTGGTGATTACCGGAATGGGCAAGTCGGGTCTGATCTGTCAGAAGATCGCATCGACCATGGCTTCCACCGGTACGCCTGCGTTTTTTCTGCATCCTGCCGAAGGGATTCATGGAGACCTGGGCATGCTGATGAAGGGTGACGTGGTCATCGCTGTTTCCAATTCGGGCGAGACCGATGAGATCGTCCGTATCCTGCCGGTTATCAAACGAATGGGCCTGCCGTTGGTCGCCATGAGCGGCAATCCTCGTAGCGCTTTGCGCCGCGCTGGCGACGTTTTCCTGGACATCTCCATTCGGGAGGAGGCCTGTCCTTTGGGGTTGGCTCCTACGGCCAGTACCACCGCTACGCTGGCCATGGGTGATGCCCTGGCTGTGGCCTTGCTGGTTCGGCGGGGGTTTAAGGAAGAGGATTTTGCCCTGTTTCATCCGGGCGGTTCCCTTGGCCGTAAGTTGCTGCTGAAAGTCGAGGAGCTCATGCATTGTGGCAGCGAGATGCCGATGTGTCATGAGTCGACCCCCCTTAAGGAGGCGCTGTTTGAAATCACCAGCAAAAAACTGGGGATTACCGGCGTACTGAACGATGCCGGCCAGTTGGTCGGAGTCTTTTCTGACGGTGATCTGCGTCGATCTATGGCACAGGGTTTTGAGGTTCTTGATCGGCCGATCGGTGAAGCTATGGCGCGCTGTCCAAAGCGCGTTCTCGCCTCCGCCTTGGCCGCCGAAGCGGTGCAGATTATGGAAGCCCACACTATTACCTCTCTGTTCGTTTTTGATAGTGATGAGGGCCGGGTACCGGTGGGGATCATTCATTTGCACGATCTTTTGAAAGCCGGGGTGGTTTAATGCAAGAACGTTTGCGGAAGATTCGCTTGTTATTGCTTGATGTCGACGGAGTTCTTACTGATGGCCGCATTACCTACGATGCCAACGGGGTCGAGAGCAAGTCCTTTGACGTCAAGGATGGCCACGGTCTCAAAATGCTGCAGCGGGCTGGAATCAAGGTTGGCATCATTACCGGGCGCAAGTCGGAGATTGTTGCTTTGCGTGCTCGGGAGCTGGGGATTGAAATTCTGCACCAGGGAGCTAAGCAGAAGCTGCCGCCCTATGAAGCCGTTCTGCAAGAACATGGCTTTGAAGACCGGGAAGTCGCCTATGTCGGAGACGATCTGGTGGACTTGCCCATTTTAAGGCGGGTAGGTTTTGCGGTTACGGTTGCTGACGGTGTCGAGGAGCTCAGGGGGCGCGTTGATTATATTACCCGCAGACCTGGGGGGTGTGGTGCCGTCAGGGAAATATGCGATCTGTTGCTGAAAGAAACAGGTTGTTGGGGTGAAGTCACTGGACGATACTTTGCCGACAACGGAGATTGATGGAATCAAGTCTCGTGCCAACTTAATGGATTCATCTTTACAGGCATAGGGCTTGATGTTATACTGACAGCAACCATGAAAAGCAAGTTAACTATACGAAATATTTTATTATTTTCCATAATTATGCTGCTTGGTTCGGTGTGTTTTGTGGTGTGGCGGAATTTTGAAATTGTCACCCCAGAACAGTTGATCGAGAGCCTTCCAGACAATGTCGATATTACCTTGGATAACATCGATTACACAGAGACCCGCGGTGATCAGCGATTCTGGCGGCTGCAAGCCGATTCTGTGGCTCACGAGGCACAACGCCAAGAGGCTCAGCTTGAAAATGTCCGTATGACATTTTACGATCAGGGTCAGTTCGGCGATATCCAGTTGACCGCTCGGAGCGGCAAGTGGTTTTCGGAAGCCGGTAATATTGAACTCATCGGCGATGTTGTTGTGAAGAGCGATCAAGGACAGGAACTGTTTTGTCAGCAATTATTCTATGACAATAAGGCTGAATTGATAACCAGCGAATCGCCGGTTCGATTGGTTGCTAAAGATATGGAAACAACAGGTCAAGGACTGCAGGTTTTCCTGCCACAGCAACGCATGCTCATTTTGGGCCCAGTGCAAACCAAATTGAGCAACTTGTAAGAGGATTGGAATAAAGGATATGTCGGCTTTACAGAACAGCATTATTCTGTTGCTGCTATTGCTAGCTCTTTTTGCTGGCGACGGAGGCTCCCATGCATTCGCCGAGCAGGCTGTCGGCGGTTCTGAGGTTATTCGTATTTCGTCCCGTAGTCTAGAGGCAGACCAGGCGGCAGGTACGGTTCGATTTGTCGGCGATGTCGTTGCCGTACAGGGTGACACAACCATCCGCGCCGAAGAACTGATACTCTATCAGACTAGCGAAGGTCAGCGTATTGAACGTATTGAAGCATTTCGTCAGGTACGTATAGAGCAGGGAGAGCGTGTAGCAACCGGCCAAAAAGCTGTGCTTGATAGAATCCGAGAAGAGGTCGTTTTGACCGGTTCGCCAAAGGTTCGCCAGGGCGCGGATTTTGTAGAAGGAGATGAAATTGTCTTCTTTCTCAACTCGGAACGTAGTATTGTTCGAAGTAAGGGGAATGAACGGGTCAAGGCTGTTTTTCACCCCCGGAAAGGGACCTCAGAATGACTCAGCGCCTTGTTGCCCGAGGCCTTCATAAAGTTTACGGTGGGCGGCAGGTAGTGCGCGGAGTGGACCTGGAAGTGGCGTCCGGAGAGGTTGTCGGTCTGTTGGGACCCAACGGGGCGGGTAAGACCACCTCTTTTTACATGGTCGTCGGGTTGGTGCGACCCGATAAGGGGCAGGTGTTTCTCAACGATAAAGAATTGACCGACATGCCGATGTATCAGCGGGCTCGGGTCGGTATCGCTTATCTGGCGCAGGAAGCATCAGTTTTTCGTAAAATGTCTGTTGAGGAAAACCTGTTAGCCATCTTGGAAACCCTGGGGCTTTCCTCGACGGTTCGCAGGCAGCGAATGGTTGAGTTGCTTGAAGACTTTCGGTTGCAACATGTCGCTAAATCACTCGGCTATGCTCTGTCGGGAGGCGAACGGCGTCGTCTTGAAATAGCTCGGGCCCTTGTGGTCAATCCGGCATTCATTCTGCTGGACGAACCCTTCGCCGGTATCGACCCGATTGCGGTTATTGATATTCAGAATATTATCGCAAAGTTACGTCAGCGGGGTATTGGTATACTGGTTTCCGATCACAATGTACGTGAAACCCTTGGGGTCTGCGACAAGGCCTATATCCTGAATGCCGGAGAGATTCTGGCCTGCGGCCTGCCGAATGAAATTGCTGCTTGCCCGAAGGTGCGTTCTATTTATTTGGGAGATAAGTTTCAGCTTTAGCCGTTAAGCGGTGCTTACTTGCTAGCGTAAAGCGTATGGGCATTGTCCCGGGAGTATCATGGCCTTAGAACTTCGCCAACAACTAAAACTGTCTCAGCAACTGGTCATGACTCCACAGTTGCAGCAAGCGATTAAGCTGTTGCAGTTGTCCCGTATCGAGTTGGAACTCGTTGTCCAGCAGGAATTGGAAGAGAATCCGATTCTGGAAGAGGGCGTGGATACTCTTGAGGAGAAAGAAGAGCAGGACGCTGAAAAAGAGTCTGCAGATGATGAAGTTGCCAGCGATGAAGTGCAGGAACTTAAGGAAAATCCGGAAGAGTTTAACGATGTCGATTGGCAGACATATTTAGAGGGCAATCATCTCAGTGGTACTTCTTCTGAAATGTACGAAGGAGACGATGATCGGCCCAGTTACGAAAATTTACTGACCAAAAAGAGCTCTCTTGGCGATCACCTGCTATGGCAACTTAATCTCAGTAGAATCGCGGACGATGAGCGCTTGGCTGCGGCCGAGATAATTGGAAATGTCGACGAAAACGGCTATCTGCAGGCTTCTGTCGAGGAAATTGTCAGCGGTTCCGGACTGGCAATGCCGATTGTAGAACGAGCCCTGAGCCTGGTGCAGGACTTCGATCCTCCGGGTGTAGCCAGTCATACATTGCAGGACTGTCTGTTGAAACAGGTTCAGCAGCTGGACATGGAAGGTAGCCTTGTGGAGCGGATTCTCCAGCATCATATGGCCGAGCTGGAAACTCGAAAATACCCGGCTATCGCCAAATCCTTGGAAGAGAGCCTCGACGATGTTCTTGGAGCCGCACAGATTATTTCCGGACTCGATCCGAGACCCGGCCGAGCCTATAGTCAGGAGGATATCCATTACATCACTCCTGATATCTTCGTTTATAAGATCAGCGAAGAGTATGTGGTTGTATTGAACGACGAGGGTCTGCCTAATCTGCGGATCAACTCTTTCTATCGCAATGCTCTTTCGGGTAGTGCCAATGTCGACGAAAAAGCGGGCGAATATATTCAGGAAAAGCTGCGTGGGGCGATGTGGCTGATTAAAAGCATCCATCAGCGCCAGCGGACCATCTACCGGGTAACAAAAAGTATAGTAAAATTTCAGAAAGAGTTCTTTGATAAGGGCATAGAACATCTCAAGCCGTTGGTGCTACGCGATGTCGCCGAGGATATTGAGATGCATGAATCGACGGTCAGTCGGGTAACCACTAATAAATATGTGCAGACGCCCCGTGGTTTGTTCGAACTTAAATATTTTTTCAATAGTGGCATCAATACCACCGTAGGTGCTTCCATCGCTTCGGAAAGTGTTAAAAGTAAGATTAAGGAAATCGTCGCTAGCGAAAATATCAAAAAACCCTTTTCGGACCAGAAGATTGTCGATATGCTGCGTCAGCAAGGTATCGATATCGCCCGGCGTACCGTTACCAAATACCGGGAGATGTTGGGGATAAGGTCATCCACGGAGCGAAAGCGTTTTTTCTGAAAGGAGGCAGGGCCAAAGACAGGTTGATATATCAGGTCAATGGCGAGGCTGTTTCAGACATCAACAAGCTACAATCCCCTGGAGGTACATTTATGAAAATTGCCGTAACGTTCAGACACATGGAAACCAGTGATGCCGTGCGTAACTACCTCGAGGAAAAACTTTCCCGCGTCAAAAAGTATATTGACGAGCCGATCGATGCGCAGGCAGTGCTCTCTGTAGCAAAGAAAATTCGACACAGCGCGGAAATTACTCTGGTGGCCAAAGGAATCACGATTAAAGGCTCTGAACATACTAACGATATGTATGCGGCTATCGATGGGACAGTTGATAAAATAGAGCGTCAGCTCAAGCGATATAAAGAAAAGCTTAAAGATCATAAACCGACCAGTGGGCGTGAACGGCGTGTGGCCAAGACTGTCTATGCGGCGGAAAGTATCGATGAGGGCATTGGCCAGCCGAGTATCATACGCAGCAACAGCTTTTCGGTGAAACCGATGGCAGTTGAAGAAGCGGTGATGCAGATGGACCTTTTGCACAAGGAATTCCTTGTTTTTACTGATTCCACCACCGAGGAAATCAGTGTTGTTTACCGGCGGTCGGATGGGAACTACGGTTTAATCGTGCCGGAAGCTCAATAGCTAGCTATTTGTAATATATTAGAGGGAGGATTCCGACTGCAGAGTAGTGGGTCGGGATAAAATACCAAGAATGAAGATAGTCGACTTGCTAAACCCTGCTGCCATCGTGTCGAACTTGCAGGCTGCGGATAAAAATACGGCCTTAGAAGAACTGGCTGATGCGATTGTCGGCGTCGAGAATGGTTTGGACCGGCAAGAAGTGATCGGTGTGCTTCAAGAACGTGAACGTCTGGGCAGCACCGGTATCGGCGAAGGCGTTGCTATCCCGCACGGAAAGTTGAAGGATATCGACAAATTGTTGATCTCTTTCGGTCGTAGTGAAGGGGGAGTCGAGTTCGATTCAATGGATGGAAAACCGGCCCGGCTCTTTTTTTTGCTGCTGGCCCCGGAGGAATCGGTCGGAATCCACCTGAAGACACTGGCAAGGATTTCAAAATTGCTTAAAAGCTCGGCGGTGCGCCGTCGTTTGCTGGATGCGTCGAACAGCGAGGAAATCTATCGCGTTATCGGTGAAGAAGAAGAAAAACTCTGATCTGAAACCATTATTCCGGCGGGAGACTGTTGCGCGTGACGTTCCGAACTGAAAAACCCTATCGCTCTATAGTCTCAATGCACCAGTTGGTTTTCTGATCTAACTTATCTGTGGCCGCCCTCTTCAATGAGGGTCGGTCATTTTTTTGCTTTGAGGTTACGGCCATCGTGGCAGCACATTCTGGATTGTAAAATATTCAGAATGAGGGCAGGTCTTTTGGGCGCCTTTTAGAACGGGTGCTTTTTAGCGGGTATGGCAAAAACTATGGATGATCCTATTCAACTAACGAAGAGTAACCTGGATAGTCCAAGTTCAGGGGGACAGGGAAACAAGCGTGGACGTCTGGTTATCATCACTGGTCTATCCGGCTCCGGCAAAAGTACTGCAGCCAGGGCTTTGGAAGACCAGGGTTATTTTGTGGTCGACAATCTGCCGCTGGTACTTCTGCCGGATTTTATGGAACTCCCGCAGCAATCGGCAGGGCGCTCTACACCGGTAGCGGTGGTTATTGACATTCGCAACCAGGATTACTTGTCCAGTTTTCGTGAGATATTGCAGCAAATAAAGAACGCAGGGCATCAGGTAGACGTCCTTTTTCTAGATGCTGCCGATGATGTACTCGTTCGTAGATATTCCGAAACCCGACGCCGTCATCCCTTGAAGCAGAATGAGGGGGTGTTGGAGAGTGTTCGCCAGGAGCGGCGCCTGCTGGCCGAGGTCATGGGGAGGGCAACCATCACCATTGATTCTTCCCTTCTTACCCCCCACCAATTGCGTGCCAGGGTGCTGCAGATTGGATTCGCCGGCGATCAAAACTATCCCTTAGCGGTGTTGCTTCAGTCCTTCGGTTTCCGCCACGGGTTGCCAGCCGGTTCCGATTTGGTGATGGACGTACGGTTTTTGCCCAACCCCCATTTTGTTCCGGACTTGCGGCCCCAGACCGGTTTGTCTGCACCCGTCAGTGATTATGTCATGTCTCAGGCGGCGACTCAGGAATTCCTCTCTTCTTTTCTGGGAATGCTGAAGTTTTTGCTCCCCCATTACCATCAGGAGGGGAAAAGCTACCTGACCATATCTATCGGTTGCACAGGAGGGCACCATCGGAGTGTGGCCCTTGTGGAGAAACTCTATCAGGAACTGAGTGCTCCTTTTATGACCATGGAAGTCCTTCATCGAGACATTGCCAAAGAGTGATAAAATGATCGGGATTGTCATTGCTACACACGCCAACATGGCCCAGGGGCTGGTCAATGCCGCTGAGATGATATTAGGCTCTTTACCTGGGGTAGAGGCCTTGTCGATTGGGCAGGAAGACGGTCCTGACGACATTCACGCGCGCTTTGCCACCGCCCTTGCCAGGCTCGACCTTGATGGGGAGGGCGTATTGATTTTGACCGATATGTTTGGTGGTACGCCCACCAATATCGGCAGCTCTTTTATGGGTAGCGCCCAGGTCGAAGTGTTGGCCGGGGTGAGCTTGCCCATGTTGCTTAAGGCCTGTAATGCGCGCAGTGGCTCCTCCCTCAAAGATTTGGCTGCTGAGGTTAAGGAGTATGCCTTGAAGAGTATTCTTTTGGTAAGTCAACTGTTGTAGGAACAGGGACCATTGCGTTAACGGGGAGCAGATGGGGATAGTTTTTGTTAGGGTCGATAATCGTTTAATCCACGGCCAGATTCTCGAAGCCTGGGTACCTTCACTTCGAGCAGACTGTATCGTGGTTGCCAATAATCAACTGGCGGAAGTTGCTTTTCAAAAGGTGCTTATGGCAGCGGCGGTGCCCAAAGGAATTAAAGTGGCCATCGGTACCATCGAAGAGATGGTCCAGGTTTTGCGTTCAGAAGCATTGGCCGACCGTCGGGTGTTGTTGCTGTTTGCCAATCCACAGGATGCCTTGCAAGCACATCATTTAGGGGTGCCGTTTGTCGAGCTGAATCTGGGCAATTTGCACGGTGGTAAGAACAAAAAGCGCTTGAGTTGCACGGTGGCGTTGAATGATGACGATATCGAGCAGTTACAGGCTCTTGAGGATGATGGGGTACAGGTTGTTTTACAATGTGTTCCTTCCGATCGGAAAAGACTGTGGTGCAAGTTGACTTGATGACAGGTGAGGCATGTTTCTTCCCGCTTTGGGGGTGACCGTTGCGGTAGCCATATTGTGCGGGCTTGATCGTACGGCCGCTGGGCAATTCATGATATGTCGACCGATTGTCGCCGCTCCTTTGACCGGTTGGTTGTTAGGAGAAGTTAGAATCGGCCTGCAGATCGGCGCCATGCTGGAGCTTCTGTGGCTTGGCCGTCTGCCCGTTGGGGCGGCCATTCCTCCAGATGATAGCCAGGTGGCGGTAGGCTGCACCTTTTTAGCTGTAATCAGCCATGCTCAAACCGGTTTGTCGCCCCAGGCTGTGGCGGTCGCCAGTCTGTTAGTCGGCATGCCCTTTGGCAAAGCAGGACAACTGTTTGATCGCCTAGCCCGGTCGGCGAACGCACGTTTGTTAACCATGGCTGAGTTGGCTCTTGATAGCGGGCGGTTCGACGGTCTGGACAATTTCCATCTGCGCGGCATCTGGCATTTTGCCGCGGCCTCTTTGGCGACCTTGACCGTCGTTGTCGGGGGAGGCATGCTTTGTCTACCTCTGTTTTTTAAATATCTCAACGGCCCTTTAGTCTCTGCGGCGCCCTGGGTTTATCTGCTTTTTCCACTGGTTGGGATCGGTTCCCTGCTCAGCGGCCTGAGAGTCCCCCGTGCAGCGTTGCTGTTTGTCGGGTCCTTTATTTGCGGGCTGCTTGTTCTGGCCTTGCGATGAGAGGCTACTGACCCATGAAGCTGCCACGCTCCATTTTGCTGCAGGTGCTGTTCAGGTCCTTTCTGTTGCAGGCCAGTTGGAATTATGAACAGATGCAGAGTCTCGGCCTGATTTACGCCCTGAGCCCCGCTTTTCGTCGTTACTACTCTGGTGCTGCCTTGCTGGCTGCCTACCGTCGCCATTTGGAATATTTCAATACCCATCCTTATCTGGCGACCACGGTAATTGGTGCCGTTTTGAAACTGGAAGAGCAGGCGCAGCACGACATGGACCCAGGGTTTACGATCAGTGAATTCAAGTCCGCTCTGGTGGCCCCGTGTGCCGCTATGGGGGATGCCTTTTTCTGGGGGGCAATCCGTCCCGTTTCCGCCGTGGTAGCACTGCTTTGGGCTTTTCACGGCTCTTTGTGGGGTCCGGTTCTATTTATAGCCCTATTTAATTTACCCCATGTCTGGTTTCGGGTGCAGGGGCTGATCAAGGGCTACGGCGGTGGAGTGCGAGTCGTCTCCACCTTGCAACGCTGGCATCTATCCGACAGGGCTATCTACCTCAAACAGGCGTTGGTTGTACTGCTTGGTCTCTTTGCTGCCGTTATCGGTGCCGCCGCGACGGACCATGTGGATGGAGGGATCGCCTGGGGATTATGTGCTGCGCCGCTGATATTTGGAATGTGCGCCTTGATGAGGCGACGAGGTTCGCCGTTATTTGTGATTCTAATATCATCGTTGCTATTGCTGGGTTGGTTTCAGCTGTATTGATCGAAGGGTTGTACAATGGAAAAGAAGTGCTTCACCATAATTAATCGTTTAGGGCTGCATGCCAGGGCCGCTGCCCAACTGGTTCAGACGGCCAATCAATTCTGCTCCGATGTGGTCATTGTCAAAGAGGGTGAAGAGGTTAATGGTAAAAGTATCATGGGGATTCTGATGCTCGCGGCAGCTCAGGGCTCGGAAATTGTGGTGCAGATCACTGGAGACGATGCTGATCGGGCTATCGAGGCCATCGGCAAACTGATTGAGGACGGCTTTGGAGAAGAATAAGCGCACAATCGTAGAAGATATCACCCTGTTTGGTATCGGTGCTTCCCCCGGTATCGCCATTGGGGCTGGCTATGTGCTTGATCGCACTCGAATCAAGCCGGTCGAACGCACGATTGCCGCTCGTGAGGTCGAGGAGGAAATTCGCGCCTTTAGGGATGCGGTGGGTGTCTCAAAGAAACAGCTCGAGGACGTCAAGCGCGGGGTTGCAGATCGCCGCCTCGCCGAGCATCTGCATATCATCGATACTCATCTGTTGATCTTGGAAGACCAGTTGCTGGTCGATGATTCCATTGCTCTGATCGAAAACGAATTGATTAATGCGGAAGGGGCGCTTAAGCGCACCCTGGATAAGTTTCGCGCTGTCTTTGATGCCATCGAGGACGAATACCTGCGTGAACGTCGCTCAGATATCGATTCCATCGGTGAGCGGTTACTGCGCAATTTGATTGGCGAAGATCAACAGTCGCTGGTTGAGCTCGAACGTAAGTCGATTATTGTTGCACATGATCTCTCGCCGGCCGATACCATGCAGATGGATAAGAAACGGGTGATCGGTTTTATTACCGATGTTGGGGGTCGCACTGCCCACACCGCGATTCTGGCCCGTTCCCTAGGTATCCCAGCCGTGGTTGGACTGGAGTCGGCCACGGCTCTAGTGCGTGAGGGATTGCCGGTTATTATTGACGGCACCTCTGGAACCGTCATCCTCAATCCTTCTAAAGCAACCTTCAAGGAATATCTGGAGAAAAAGCAGCTATACGAATATCTTGAGCAAGAACTGCTCAGCTATCGTGAGCTGGCTGCCGTGACCCTGGATGGCCATAGTATCACTTTGCGTGGTAACGTTGAGTTGGCCGAAGAGGTTGATTTAGCTCTACGTGAAGGCGCTAAAGGGGTAGGACTGTATCGTACTGAATTCCTCTTTATGAACCGGGCGCGTATCCCAGAGGAAGAGGAACAGTATCAGGCTTATCGTGAGGTCGTAGAGCGTATGGCCCCACATCCTGTTACCATTCGGACCCTCGATGTTGGTGGCGATAAGCTGGTGTCCGATATCGACCTTTCCGAGGAGGCTAACCCGGCTCTGGGTTTACGGGCAATCCGCTTCTCCCTGCAAGAAGGGAAACTTTTTAATACCCAGTTGCGGGCTATTTTAAGAGCCTCTGCCCATGGCAAGGTTCGAATTCTGTTTCCTATGATTACCGGTCTGGCGGAGATTAGATGCTGTAAGGATCGCCTCGAAAAGGTCAAGATGGCACTGGACCTTGATGGACATGCCTTTGATGCGGATATTCAGATTGGCATCATGATCGAGACACCCTCTGCAGTTCTGATTGCTGAACTGCTGGCCCAGGAAGTTGAATTCTTATCGGTCGGCACCAACGACCTGATTCAGTATTGCCTTGCCATTGATCGTGGCAATGAACACGTGGCCTATTTATATGAGCCTCTGCATCCTGCTGTGTTAAGAGCGCTGCAGATGGTCTGCCGTGCCGGTAAAAGTGCTGGCATTGAAGTGGGTATTTGCGGTGAAATGGCCGCCGAGCCCCTGTATGCGTTGGTACTGCTTGGACTAGGCTTCGACGAACTATCGATGAATGCCCCCTATCTTCCGCGGGTCAAGCGCATCATACGTCAGGTCCGACGAACTGAGGCGGTGGAACTGGTGACCGAACTGCTGCAGTTCGGTACCGCACCGGAAGTTGCCCGGCGTCTTAAGGGGGAAATGCAGCAGCGTTACCCGGGGGTTTTTGCCGACCAGCAAGCCCACCAGACAAAAGCTGATTCTTGACTTTTGTCCCCTGCTCGATTTAAAATCCCACGTTTTTAATCATATATACTACTTATAGGAGGCATAATCTCCATGGCTATGACTGACTTTCTTTTTACCTCTGAATCCGTAAGTGAAGGACATCCCGATAAGGTTGCCGATCAGATTTCGGATAGTATTCTCGATGCTATTATCGCTCAGGATCCACAGTGTCGTGTCGCTTGCGAGACGATGGTCACCACCGGTATGGCCGTGGTAGCCGGGGAAATTACGACTACCGCCAAGGTAGATTATCCGGGCGTAGTGCGGCAGGCCATCAAAGATATCGGCTATAACGATTCGGCCATGGGTTTCGACTGGGAAACTTGTGCTGTATTAACCTCCCTCGACTGCCAATCTCCCGATATCGCCCAGGGGGTAACTGAAGGTCAAGGGATGTTTAAGGAACAGGGGGCCGGTGACCAGGGTCTGATGTTTGGATATGCCTGCGATGAAACCGCTGAACTGATGCCCATGCCCATCACTTATGCGCACCGACTTACCAGTCGCATGGCGGAAGTTCGTAAAAGCGGGTTGCTCACCTTTCTGCGTCCCGACAGTAAATCTCAGGTCTCCATTCAGTATATTAACGACAAGCCGATCCGCGTTGATGCGGTGGTTGTTTCATCTCAGCACGCGCCTGATGTTGCCTACGAAACCCTCCGCGAGGCTCTGATCGAAGAAGTGGTCAAACATGCGATTCCGGCTGAAATGATGGATGAAAATACCAAGTATTTCATCAACCCGACAGGTCGTTTTGTGGTCGGTGGACCGCAGGGAGATTGCGGACTGACCGGTCGCAAAATAATTGTCGACACCTACGGCGGTCAAGGCTCCCACGGTGGTGGAGCCTTTTCCGGCAAAGACCCGTCCAAGGTTGATCGTAGCGCTTCGTATATGGCTCGATATGTGGCTAAAAATGTTGTTGCTGCTGGCCTGGCCAAGAAGTGTGAGGTTCAGTTGGCTTATGCCATAGGTGTGGCAGAGCCGGTTTCGGTCATGATCAATACTTTTGGCACCGGAGTCATTCCGTCCAATGAAATTGCCCGCGTGGTGCAAGAGGAATTCGATATGCGCCCCGCTGCAATTATCACCACCCTGGATCTGCTGCGTCCGATTTATAAGAAGACTGCAGCCTACGGTCACTTTGGCCGAGAGTTGCCCGAATTTACCTGGGAAAGAACAGATCGTATTGAATCCCTGAGGCAGAAGGCCGGGATCTGAGATCAAACAAATTGAGAATAAAAGGCGAGCCATTCGGTTCGCCTTTTTCTTTTGCGGTCGACACCTTTGGCATTTTCAGTCATATGCGGCAGGTTTTACCTTCCATGATTCTGTCCATTGTTATACCGATACTCAACGAGGTTGACCAGCTACCCCAGCTCTTCGGCACTCTTGCGGAGCAGGCAGGAATCGCTTTCGAGGTAATCCTGATTGACGGGGGCTCAGCGGATGGCAGCCTGGAGCGGGCTGAAGAACTGGCTGGCAGGGCATCCTTTCCCTGCCGGGTCGGATCTGGCCCACGGGGCCGCGGCCGGCAGCTGAATGAAGGGGTTAAGCTCAGCACCGGAAAATCACTATTGTTCCTTCATGCGGACAGTCAGTTTGGCGATGATATGGCCTTGGCGAAGGCCCTGAAGTGCCTGGAAAAGTCTATTGAAAAGGTTGGTCACTCTCGACTCGCCGGCCATTTCTCCGTTCGGTTTCGATCAGAGAGTTTAACGCCTTCTCTTGGCTTTTATTTTTTGGAGTCCAAGGCTTGCCTCGGTCGACCCGGTTGTATACATGGCGACCAGGGCTATCTGCTACGACGGAGCTTTTTTGACCAGATCGGGCCTTTTGACGAAACCCTCGGATTTCTAGAAGATAACCGCTTGGCTCAGGCGGTGCGACAAGCTGGCGGTTGGTTGTTGCTTCCGGTTATTCTGCAAACTTCAAGTCGACGTTTCGCCCGGGAAGGCTTTCGTCAGCGACAGGCGTTAAATGCACTGATCATGAACCTTGAAGCCATCGGTCGGATCGACTTGTTGAAATCTCTGCCAGGTATCTACCGTCAGCAAAAACGGACCCAAGAATTACAGTTACTGCCGTTTTTCCAAGAACTCGATATGCGCCTGTCACGGCAGTCTCGAGCAGAGCGGTTCCTGTTTTGGTATCATACCGGCCACTACCTTGTCGATAATGCCTGGCAACTGGCTTTCTGGTGGGATGTGCGGCGTGACTTCCGCCGAGGGCTTGAACCTGGAGTTGGCAGAAGCCCTTTGCTCAACTTTTTTGATTGCTACCTGTTTCGAATGATTGATCATTCTGTCGGCTATTGGTTTGCCGGGCTATTGGCCTGGGGCTGGTTTCGATGGAAGCTACTTTGAGTCAGGATGTTTAGTTTTCTGGTTTCAGTTATATTTTGTCAGAATTCGTTAGGAGGGGAGTTGTGGTAAAGTATTAGTTGACTATTTATCGCTCAGGGAAAGGATCGGACTATGAGACGCAAGATATTTTTGTTTGTCGGAATCCTGGCTTTGTTGGTTGGCACCATGCCCGCCTGTACTTCCTACAAAAGCCAGGAAGTTGCCTTTAGGCCACCTACCGCTTATGGCAATATGCAGTTGGTGGCCGGGGCGCAGGTCGCTGCTCAATCTTACGCCGACAGTTCGGCTGCGAAGCAGGCTTTTGGTTTCGATATTCGCTCTGCAGGCCTTCTCCCGGTGCAGGTGATTATAGACAATGGTGGTGACAGTTCTCTGGATGTAGTCCCCGAGCAGACCTTTCTGGTCGATGCCGAGGGTAATTTGTGGAGTTTGCTCGACAGCCGGACGGCTTATCAGCGAGTGGAGAAGAGTTCTGAATATGCTCGTATCGCCAAAGGCAGTGGCAAGGGCTCGCTGTTAGGTGGTGCCGGCGGTGCCGCTATCGGTGCGGCTATCGGTATTCTGACCGGTGATAACGTCGCCTCAGCGGCATTCAAAGGGGCGGCCGTCGGTGCAGCCGGTGGTGCAGTTGTCGGTGGCACACAAGCCAACACCTCGGGTGATGCCAGTCGTCAGATCGGTCGTGATCTGGCCAATAAACAGCTAGTCAATCAAGCGGTGCAGCCTGGGAGCTTGGCCAATGGATTCCTGTTCTTCCCCGGCGAGGCTCCGTCAGCTGCGCAGCTGCGTTTACAGGTACGGGAAACTCAGAGCGGATTAGTACATAAGGTGATGATTCCTTTGCCTTGATACGTCGCTGGGTAGGCTATTATCTGAGCAGTACAGGGAGCGAACCCAGGGTTCGCTCCCTTTTTTCGTCTTGACCTCTTGGGTAGAGCATGTTAGATCAACAAAAGCTGATCTACTATTAAGGGAAAGCAGATAAAGTAATGTTGCAGACTCTTAAGGCGTTGGCCGATCCGACCCGCCTTCGATTATTGGGCATCCTTGCTCACGGTGAATTCACCGTACAGGAATTGACGACCATCCTTGCCATGGGGCAGTCAAGAATCTCTCGCCACTTGCGCATTCTCATCGATGCCGGTGTCGCTTCAGTCAAGCGGCAGGGTACCTGGGGCTATTATCGTTTGGATAGGGGCAACAGGCTTTTTGACGAGTTGTGGCGCAATCTGGAACCGCAGCTTGATGACCTTGCTGATTGGCAGATTGATCGGCGAAACCTGATGTCGGCCTTGGAAGAGCGTCGTGGCCGCAGTCAGAGGTTCTTTGAGCAACATGCCACTCAATGGGACCAGCTAGTCCGTGAGTTGTTGCCGGTGGCCGATTATCGAAGTCAGCTTTTGCAGCAGGTGCCTCATTGCCAAGTTCTGCTGGAGGTGGGAGGCGGTACCGGTGTCATGCTGCCAGCTTTGGCGGATAGAGCGAGTCGAGTTCTGGCCGTCGATCATTCACCGGCCATGTTAGCCGAGGCTAAGCAACGGGCCGAACAGAAGGGGCTGAGTCAGGTTGAGTTTCGCTTGGGGGAAATGAGCCATTTGCCTCTGTGCAACGCGGAGGTCAACTGGGCGGTTCTCGATATGGTGCTGCACCATGCAGCGCAGCCGGCTTTGGTTCTGCGTGAACTGGCGCGGGTGCTAGATCCTCATGGCGGGGTGACGATTGCCGATCTACAGCGTCATGACCAAGAGTGGGTGCGAAGCGGGCTGGCCG
>LGVF01041088.1_pt1 | contig 23149 bp, 27 predicted proteins | sample 469901 | NCBI WGS metagenome assembly LGVF01 (sample SAMN03893561, study PRJNA290197) | marine sediment metagenome | material: sediment; isolation source: combined push core samples #3730, #5133, and #5579 collected at Hydrate Ridge | place: Pacific Ocean: Hydrate Ridge
AGAAATGGTGGCTTGTGAGAAAATGGCGAAATGATTCACTAGACATGAAAGACTTATCTATAATTTAATACATTAAAAATAGCTTCTAAAAATAGAAGGCCATTTTTTATGCTACTTCCATACAAACAAGACAACCCAGTTTTCAAACGTGAACAGCCTTTTTCTTTATCTATAAATCATCACCGGCAACCGACGATTGCGCCCTACTCCACCAATACCGCTCCAGCTTGGCGCATCTTTTCCAGCGCTACGCGCCCCCCTTCTGCCGTTACCGGCCGGCAGCTCTCCACCAACACCTGCACTTCGAACCCTTCCCGACATCCATCGAGCACCGTTGCCAGCACGCAGACATCCAGGGCCAGACCGCCGACCCACAGGCGGCGAATACCGTCGCGGCGCAGCTTGTCCGCCAGGCCAGTCTGGTCGAAGACGGACAACTGATCCTGATCGAACCGGGTCCCCTTGGTCACCACCTCGGCTACGGACGGAACCAGCAACTCGTCATGCAAAGCCGCGCCGGGAGTATCCTGCAGGCAGTGCACCGGCCAAGGGCCACCGTTGACAGCGAAACTTGGATGGCCCGCCGGATGCCAGTCGCGGGTCAAAAAGATCGGCACTTGGTGCTGCTGTGCGGCGGCGATCCAGAGATTGAGTTCGGCGACTACTTCATCTCCGTGCTCGATAGGTAGCGCTCCACCGGGACAAAAATCGTTCTGCACATCGACCACCAGTAGCGCATCCCCCAATCTGAACCTTTCCTGAGGCTGAGCCATAATTCCTCCCTGAGGTTACAAAGGCTTCCCTATCAATAAACCTTATGGGCAGGACCTTGTCCATTCCCCGCGCCAACACGGGGGGATTCTGACTAGCGAGATGTCACCTCTTCGATGGACTTCAGGGCGATCTCCAGCAACTCTTCCAGCACCGGCTCGTCAATTGTCAGGGGCGGCATAAAGTAAACCACGTTGCCCAGCGGCCGCAACAGGGCACCGCGCTTAAGGGCATGCTGATAGACCTGATAGCCCCGCCGTTCCTGCCAGGGATAGGGCGTCCGCTGCTGCTTATCGGCTACCATCTCCACTGCGGCGACCATACCGCAGCGGCGGAATTCACCAACCTGAGGCAGGGCCTCGAAACGGGCCGCATATCGATCCATGATCGCCATCTTCGGTGCCAGATTGGCCAGGATCTGTTCCTCGTCGAAGATATTCAACACCTCGACGGCCAGGGCGCAGGCCAGCACATTGCCGGTATAAGAATGGGAATGGAGAAAGGCCTTGAGGGTCTGATAGTCGTCGTAGAAGGCCTGATAGATCTCCTCGGTGGCCAGGGTCACGGAGAGGGGCATGTAGCCGCCGGTGATGCCCTTGGACAAACACATCAGATCGGGAACGACACCGGCATGCTCGTTGGCGAACAGCTTGCCAGTGCGGCCGAAGCCGACGGCGATTTCATCGGCGATATAGTGCACCTGGCAGTCGTCACAGAGCTGGCGCAGTTTGCGTAGATAAACAGGCGGATAGATGCGCATGCCGGCGGCGCCCTGAATCAGAGGCTCGATAATAACTGCGGCAATTTCATCCTGGTGCTCGCTGACCAACTTTTCGAGATGCTCAAAGCAGGGGGCGTCGCAGTTGTCCCGGTGCAGACCGTAGGGACAGCGAAAGCAGTCCGGCCCCTGGGCCTGAAAGGTATCCAACAGCATGGGCCGGTAGACCTGGCGGTAGAGATCACAGCCTCCTACGGACAGGGCGCCGACCGTCTCGCCATGGTAAGCCTCGGTGAGGGAAACGAAGCGGGTCTTGTTGGGCTTTCCGCACTGCTGCCAATACTGGAAGCTCATCTTTAGCGCAACTTCCACCGCCGCCGAACCGTTATCGGCAAAAAACACCTTGCTCAGGTTGCCCGGGGTCAGGGCGCACAGACGCCGGGCCAATTCCACCGCCGGTTCATGGGTAAAACCGGCGAATATATGGTGAGCAATATGCCCGGCCTGCTCGGTAAGGGCCCGATTAAGACGAGGATGGTTATGCCCAAACAGGTTGACCCACCAGGAGGAGACGCCGTCGATATAGCGACGGCCCGCCTTATCGATGAGATAGACCCCTTCACCCCGTTCGATGGGAATGGGCGGCAGCGCTTCGTGATCCTTTTCCTGGGTGCAGGGGTGCCAGACATGCTGTCGGTCGTAATGCACTATGTCCTGATAGTCCACGGTAAGTACCTCGCTAACTACATCAGCTATATAATTATAACTATTTATTTTATAAGGTTTTTACGATCTTAAATATTGTGCCTTTAACCCCTGTAACGCCGTCGAAGCGGAATCGACGTTTTGCGAAACAGATGGGCAAATATCTGAGAAGCGCAGACTCCCCATAGGGCAAGGAGCCGGGGCGCGTCTCCTCAGTTGTGCGCGGTCAGCAGGGAACAGTCAATATCGATCCGGCGACTAGCACTGATCGGTCCATTCCGACAGACAGCGAACTCTTACAGCAACTCCATCAGCCCATCGCCGAATTGTCGAGACAATAGCTCCACCTTCTGCCGATCGTTACCCTTCACCTGACTGAGCACCTGCCAAACGTCAACGCCACCCAGCTCAGCCAGCATGGCAGGCGCATGTTGCTCTGCCAGACCGGGCAACGCGGGCATCCCATTAACCACCAGACCGGCCGGATCCAACCCCCAAGTTCTGGCCGCCTGCAGGGTCAACAGGGTATGGTTGATGGTACCGAGACCGGGCCGGCAGACGGTGAGCAGGGGCAGCCCGATGCGGCGGGCCAGATCGCCCACCAGAAAAGTGTCCCGCAGAGGTACCATAAGTCCACCGGCCCCTTCCACAATGACAAAGTCGTAATCATCCAGCAGCTGTTTTGAGCTGGATACCAAACCATCGATATCAATGGGAGTTCCAGCCAGTTCCGCCGCCAGGGAGGGTGCCAGGGGCTCGCTCAAGCGACAGGGGCTGATCAGCTCGATCGGCGCTTCACAGTCGGCCGCCCAGCGTAGCAGTTCGCCATCCTCCCCGAGTGCTGTTAGATCGTTGACACCACTTTCAACTGGCTTCATCACACCGACCCGCACTCCCTGCCGGACCAGAAAACGTGCCAGGGCCGCCGAAACCAAACTTTTACCGACTCCGGTGTCGGTGCCGGTGACGAAAACCCCTCGGCCACCCGAATCAGTTACAGGAACCATAGCTTAAACCCGCATCCTTTATCATCTGTAGGTCGGTCTGCAAATCCCGACCGCGCATGGTGAGATAATTGCCAACCATCATGCCGCTGGCCCCGGCCATAAAGATCCACGATTGAAATTCACCCAGGTTAAGTTCCCGTCCACCGCAAACACTGATCTGGCACTCAGGCAGCATATAGCGGTAGAGAGCAATAATACGCAGGCAGTCCAAGGGTGACAGCTGTCTCTGACCAGCTAGAGGGGTTCCGGCCACAGGAGCAAGAAAGTTGATCGGCACCGAATCAACCTGCAGCTCGCGCAGGGCCAGGGCCAGCTCAACCCGCTGCGCCAGACTTTCGCCGAGGCCGAACAGGCCACCGCAACAGACCGACATACCGGCCTGCTTGGCCACCCGCACCGTTTCCACATCCTGCTCATATTCGTGGGTGGTACAAATGGAGGGAAAGAAAGAGCAAGCCGTTTCCAGGTTATGGTGATAGACGGCGCAGCCTGCCGCGGCCAGAGCCGCGGCAGCAGCCCGATCGAGCAAGCCGAGGGAGGCCGAGGGGCGCACGCGGGTGGTGGCGCGGATCTGTCGAATCGCTTCGAGCAGGCGCTCCATTTCCGGGCCGGGCTGTAATCGAGAACCACTAGAGACGATACCGTAGCAGTGGCACCCTTGCTCGGCGGCCCCGTGAGCCCCGGCGACAATTTCGTCCAAGGATTTCAGATCGTAGACCGGAGGTTCAGCGGAATGGTGCACGGACTGGGCGCAAAAAGCACAGTTTTCCGAGCAGCGCCCGGATTTGGCGTTAATAATCGAACAGAGGGCGATGCGATCGCCCTTGAAATGCTCGCGTATCTGTTGTGCACCGGCCAGCAAATAGCCGAGGTCGGGGCCCTTGGCCTCTAAAAGCGCCAAGCCCTCGTCACCAGAAAGGACACCGCCGGCCAACAGCCGTTCGGTCCATATGCGAATTCGCTTCTGCATCGTATAGAACTCCCTTTGCAAGGTCAGTTAAGAGGGTTCGATTATAGGGCGGCAGAAAGTTTTGTCAACAGGATCTGGCGTCCAGGTTGACAATGTCGGACCAGGCATTCGCAACAAAGGCTCAAGCCAGAGAGACATATTTAAATAAAAATACAGCCCCCTTGATTGACAGCCCCCTAAGTGCCGTATATCTTTAAGTATACTCTGAAAGTTCAAGTCTTTATCGACAACTGAAACAGTGAGTTCAACTATCAGCTGAAGGTGCTTTACAACGCTGAAGCAAAAAGCATTCTGGAGGCAATATGAACAAATCGGATCTCATTGAGGCGCTGGCCTTTGAAAAAAGCTTGACCTACAAAAAGGCCGAGGAAATCGTCAATCTTATTTTCCAATCCATGACCGACACCCTAGCTGAAGGCGGGCGCATCGAGATTCGCGGCTTTGGCAGCATGACCGTCAAAAGCTACAAGGCCTATACCGGGCGTAACCCAAAAACCGGCGAAACGATAGAGGTTAAGCCAAAAAAACTACCCTTTTTTAAAGTGGGCAAAGGCCTGCGAGAGAGCATTGACAACTAACCTCTGGCATCGCTCCCTGTCCCCTCAATCGATAGGTCAGGCTCATTCCTTAAAGCCGCTCTCGCCAGGATCCCGCCGGGGGGCCACCCGCAGAGTCTGAAACTGGCGGACCGTCACCAAGCCGGGCTTTGCCCCTTTGGGCTTGGTCACCCAGCGACCCTCGGTGACCATCACCGTTACAATACCGTCGTTTTTCCCCCGTGAATATCCCGCCGCCAGCGACGCCGCAAAGAGCTGGTCTTCTTCTGGGATCTCCCCTCGATCACCCCGTTTCAGCACCAAATGACAGCCGGGCATCTCATGAGCATGAAACCACAGGTCTTCGGCATGGCATAGGTTCTTCGTGACGTAATCGTTGGCGCGATTGTTGACCCCCCAACTGATGCCAAACCCGCTGGGACTGACGGCCTCCCGTACCCCTGCCACTCCTTTGGCGCCCCGCCGTACTACCTGAGCTTTTTTTCCTTTCAACAGACCTTGCTCGACCAGTTCATTGCGGATGGCAAGAAATTCTTCGCCACCCTGTGCCTCGGCCAAGGCCAGGGATATCCCTTCAAGCCAAAGAAGCTCCTGCTCTGTTTCTCTGAGCCGACGTTCGATGTGCTCCTGGCTGCGTTTGATTTTTTTATAGGAGCGAAACAGGCCCTCGGCGTTTTGTTGAGGTGTCAGACGCGGATCGAGTGGAATAATCATCGGCTGAGGCGGATGCAGATAGTAATTATCCACGGCTACGGAGGTTTCACCGGGACGTGCCCGATGAAGCTGTGCCAGCAGCAGTTCACCTTGTTGACGCAGATCGTCGGCCTGTACCAGGTTCCGCTTGTCATTCAGAATGCGCTCCTGCCGACGCTGGAGCTTTTTGAGGGTCTTTTTCAGCAAGACCTGCATCTCCCCTGCCGGGCCGTGCTGATCCGTTGAAGCGATAAACTCCCCGTAGTAGGCTTCCGCTGCCACTGAGGCAGAAGTAAAGCTTGCCAGTTCCGTCCCTGCAAGGGCCTGCAGGTTAAATGAAATCAGTTGAGGACGGTCGTCCAGGCTCACAATGGCGAAACGATTATCCCGGCTGCGGCGGCGCTCGACAAAATCGGCTAGAACCCGGTGAGGGCTCTGGCCCGACTTCACTTGCAGGGCGAGGTCTCTGGCCACCAAGCGCGACATGGGCCGCACCCCGGTCAGCAGCCATTTTTCGAAAACTGATGCATCCGCTCCGTCCGGTGGCTCGGGGATCCCAATGTCCAGCAATTGTCCAACCAGGGGCAGCGGGGCAGCATATTGTACGCCGGGCAGGATGGCCGGCCTGCCATGTTCAGCCGGTATTCGTTTGAGGGCATCGACTATCCGGCCCTGCTGATCGAGCAAAACCAGGTTAGCGGATCGGCCGGTCAGTTCAGCCTGCAGTTGGTAGGTGCTGCCCTTGTCGCCGACAAAAGACAGCCTCATGATCCGTTCACCCGGCAGCTGTTCCAGCCCGGTCAGCGCCACCAGCCTGGCCCGCAGCAGCTGGCAGAAGCGTGGGGGCGCCGCAGGATTGGGATAGTCGCCCTTGACCAGGTGCAGTCGGGAGCGGCCCGCCTCGCACGACAGCAACAGGCGCCAGGTGCAGCCGCGATTCCAGAGCTTGAAGATCAGCTCGGCGGCCGCTGGCTGGTAAATTTTGCTTATACGGCTGCCAGGCAGCAGCTCCTGCAGCTCAGCCAGCACCGCCTCCATGTAGAGGCTATCCATACCTGCCATGGTCTTCCCTCTCTCGATCGTTACACCGCAAGTTTTTTTCCCCTTGCCCGAAGGTTCTGTTATTATTTCTCTGTTTTGATGTCATTACCTAATATTTTCTTTTATCGCGACCAAGGAGAGAGCCATGTCCGAAAAAAGTCCTTATCGCCTCGGCACCCAGGTCCTGCACGCCGGTCACGAACCGGATGCGGCCACCAACTCGCGGGCGGTGCCTATCTACCAAACCTCTTCCTATACCTTCGACTCCTCGGAGCATGCAGCCCGGCTGTTTGCCCTGGAGGAGCCGGGCAACATCTATACCCGGATCATGAATCCGACCACCGATGTGCTGGAGAAACGCCTGGCTGCTCTAGACGGCGGCGTTGGCGCCCTGGCCGTTGCCTCAGGCACCTCCGCCATCTTGCTGACGGTGCTTAACCTAGCCCGGGCCGGTGATAATATCGTTTCTGCCAGCTACCTTTACGGCGGCACCTACAATCTGTTCAACCACACTCTGTCCCGTATGGGAATTTCGGTCAAGTTCGTCGACAGTTCTGATCCAGCTCAGGTGGCCGCCGCCATTGACGATAAGACCAAGGCGGTCTATACGGAGACCATCGGCAACCCAAAGAACAATGTCGATGACCTACCGGCGCTGGCCAAAGTGGCCCACGATCATGGCCTGCCCTTTGTGGTGGACAATACCGTCGCGACCCCCTGCCTGTTCCGGCCTATCGAATACGGTGCGGATATCGTGGTCTACTCTCTTACCAAATTCATCGGCGGCCACGGCACCAGTATCGGGGGCGCGGTAGTTGACAGCGGCAATTTCGACTGGGCCAGCGGACGTTTCCCGGAATTCACCAGTCCCGACCCGAGCTATCACGGTCTGATCTACCACGAGGCACTGGGCAAGCAGGCTTTCATCGCCAAGATGCGGGTCACCCTGCTGCGCGACCTAGGCCCCTGCCTGTCGCCCTTTAACGCATTTCTGCTGTTGCAGGGTCTGGAAACCCTCCATGTGCGCATGCCGCGGCACTGCGAAAACGCCTTGAAGCTAGCCCTATTTCTTGAAGGACATGAAAAGGTAGCCTGGGTCAATTATCCCGGCCTACCGAGCCACCCCGACTATCAGCGGGCACAAAAGCTGCTGCCCGCCGGACAGGGCGCGATTCTCGGTTTCGGAATCAAGGGCGGCAAAGAGGCCGGCGCCCGCTTTATCGATGCGGTTCAGCTCGCCAGCCATCTGGCCAATATCGGGGATGCAAAAACCTTGGTCATTCATCCGGCCTCAACGACCCACCAGCAGCTATCCGAAGCACAGCAGCTAGCCTCGGGGGTAAGCCCCGACTTCATTCGAGTTTCCGTCGGCATTGAAGATATCGAGGATATTATCGACGATTTCGATCAGGCTCTCAAGGCCAGCCAACTTTAATCAGTCTCTTCCGGGATGCCGCGGCCCCGCCTGCTGGGCGAGTCCGCGGCATGGACCCTAAGCCTATTCACCTATGCCAAAGCCTTTTCATATCGTCTTGATCGAACCGGAGATTCCTCCCAACACCGGCAATATCGCCCGTCTTTGCGGTGCCACCAACAGTGTACTGCATCTGGTCGGAAAACTCGGATTTTCCCTTGATGATCGTTACCTGAAACGCGCCGGCCTCGACTACTGGGAGGTCATCGACGTGCGGCAATGGCCATCCCTGGAAGCGCTGCAGAAGGAGTATCCCGCAGCCCGATGCTGGTACACCTCGAAGAAGGCGGCGCGCAGTCACGTCGAGGTCGATTATCAACCGGGGGACTTTCTGATTTTCGGCAAGGAGACCAAAGGTCTGCCCGAAGAACTACTGAGCGCCGAGGCCGAACAGAGCATCCGCATTCCGATCTTCAACGACCGGGTGCGCAGCCTTAACTTGTCCACCGCTGCCGGCATCGTCCTTTACGAGGCCTTGCGCCAGACCGGTCGCCTGACCTGAATTCGGATTCCCATAAACGATTCGTTGCCTGAACAGTCCGGTAAGAAAAAAGGCGCCCCTTGCGGGGCGCCTTTTTTCTTAACTTGTTGAACAGCTATTCGATGGAATTTTCAATCCGAATCAAGTGACTCGGCTCGTGCACCACATCGAGATGATCGATTTCATCAAGGGCCGCTCTAATGTCGGACTCCTTGGCCTCATGGGTCATGATGACGATGGGCACCGTATCAGCGGCATGGCCTTCCGGCTGGATCATGGAAGAAATACCGATCTGATAGTTGCCAAGGATACTGGCGATTCTGGCCACCACCCCAGGTTTATCAACGGTACTGAAACGCAGATAGTAGCGACTGACGATATCTGCCATGGCCTTAATCGGTAATTTACCGATGGCCGAAGGGCAATAACCCATGGCCGGGGTGCGGCCAATAGCGCCGGTCAGCAGGTTGCGAGCGATAGCCATGGCATCTCCCATAACGGCGCTAGCAGTGGCATCCATACCGGCTCCCTGACCGTACAGCATCACCGGTCCAACAAAATCGCCTACCAGACGCACAGCGTTGAACACCCCGTCGACGTCGGCCAAAGGAGCATTTTGAGGAATCATGGTCGGATGCACCCGAGCCTCGATTTCGCCGTCGACCTCTTTGCTGATAGCCAGCAATTTGATTTTATAGCCGAACTGGCGGGCGAACTGGATATCAATGGCAGATATCTGGCTGATGCCCTCTAGATGAATATCGTCGCAGTCAACTTGAGTGCCGTAACAGAGGCCGATGAGAATGGCCAACTTATGCGCAGTATCTACCCCTTCGATATCGAAGGTAGGATCGGCCTCGGCGTACCCTTGCTGCTGTGCATCTTTCAGCACCGCAGCAAAATCGGCCCCTTCATTAGTCATGCGGGTCAGAATATAGTTGCAGGTACCATTGAGGATGCCAAAGATCGACCGAAAACGATTAACGCAGAGGTTTTCCTTGATGGCCGACAAGACTGGAATGCCGCCACCGACGGAGGCTTCGAACATGACCTCCACACCTTTGTCGGCTGCCGCAGCAAGAATCTCTTCGCCGTATTTAGCCATCAGCGCCTTGTTGGCGGTCACGACATGCTTGCCGTGTTCGATGGCTTTCAAGACAAAAGAGCGAGCCGGCTCATAGCCCCCGATCAACTCGATAACGATATCGATGTCCGGGGCCGTCAACACCTGGTCGGCATCGGTGGTGAGCACGCCCTCTTCGACCTGCACCCCGCGATCGGTGATGATATCGAGGTCGGCAATGCGCGCAAGTTTCATCGAAGCACCGAGGCGATCAGTCATCAATTGGGCGTTTTGCTGAAGAACCTTAACGACACCCGCACCGATGGTGCCGAACCCAAGCAATCCTACCTTAATCTCTTTCATAGCCCCCCCCATTGCAAACGAAATATTTTTTACAAGCTGATTAGCCACCGGCTGTGTCCCGCCCAACCAGTCAAGCACCGACCCTTGTCTGCAGGGTCAACACAATCTCCATATCATCGGCGCCAAAAGTCAATTCTCCTGCCAATAGCTCGACCCAATCAGCCGAGACCCCGGCCGGCTTTGTCAGACACAATGACACTTGGTGAAACCCGGCCCGACGACAATCATCAATAACGCTGCCTACCAGTCCCCCGTAAGTGAAGGGTGCCAGGTTCTGCAAACTGCCACCACCAGCAAAAAGGATCCACGGTGTCTGCAACTTGCCGTTGTTCTGGACCAGTATATATTCGCCAAGCCGCCCCGTTGCCGAACCCTCCAGCAACAATCGACTAAGCAAGCCGTTCAGCCGCCAGTCGAGAAGAGCGGCAGCCCCGTCAACCGGACGCTGGTCTTCGAAGAAGAAACCGGCCACCACCTCTCCGGGCATACGATCTGGAGCCTGGGCTATGACACGCACCGAGTTCATATAGATTTGGGACGATAGATTCGCGATACCTTGTCGAGGAGACCGTTAACAAAAGCCGGCGTTTCACCAGTACCGTAGCGTTTGCCAACCTCCACCGCTTCGTTGATGACAACGCTAGTGGGGGTTTGCGGCTGAAACAACAGTTCAAATGAGGCCATACGCAAAATGGCCAGATCGACTCTCGACATGCGATCCAGAGACCAGTTGGTGGAAAATTCGTCGATGACCTGGTCGAGTTGCTCCCGATGAGCGGCCACACCGCGCACCAGTTCCTCGGTAAAAACGCGGATATCCTGTTTAATCGGCAACTCCACCTCATCGAGGGGCTCGCCTAGGACATCTGTGCCAAAACGAAAGCTGCTCCAAAAGGTCTCAAACAGCTGGTCCAAGGTAGATTCACCCTCAAACAGACTGAAGAGTAATTTTACGGCCAATTCACGGCCTTGACGTCGGGAACCGTTTTGCATAGTAATCAAAGCGCCTTAAACAGGTTGAGCATTTCAATCACGACCATAGCTGCTTCGGCACCCTTGTTACCCGCCTTGCTGCCGGCCCGTTCGATAGCCTGCTCGATGGTGTCGGTAGTGATGACGCCAAAGGCAATGGGGATATCAGTATCGAGACTTACCGAGGCGACCCCTTTTGAGACCTCCGAACAGACATAATCGAAGTGGGGTGTGGCACCGCGAATCACCGCACCGAGGCAAATCACCCCGTCATAACGGCCGGAAGTCGCAAGCTTTTTAGCCACCAGAGGAATTTCAAAGGCGCCGGGAACCCGAACCACGTCGATATCGTCGTCATCAGCGTTATGGCGTACCAGAGTATCCGTTGCACCTTCCAGCAGACGCTCACAAATAAAGCTGTTAAAACGGCTGACCACGATGCCAACCTTAAAGCCCTTGGCGTCGAGCTTGCCTTCGATAATTCTAGCCATGGTATTCTCCTTCTCCTATGGCGATCTCTTTGTTATTCAGATGGCGGCAGCGGCAAACGGGGTGTCCTCACTGTTCTATCGGCCTAGCCCTCAGGGTTTGATTCGCTGCAATGAAATCGATGGACCTTGTTGGCTCTGACCGACATTGCTGACCGTCGACGGCTAGAGATTCTCCAGCAGATGCCCCATTTTTTCGCGTTTAGTTTTGAGATAGCGAATATTTTCACAGGTCGGCGATATCTCGATGGGTACTCTTTCAATCACCTTGAGACCGTAGCCTTCAAGACCCACGATTTTTTTAGGGTTATTGGTCATAAGTCGAATCTGGCGCACACCGAGGTCCAGCAAAATCTGTGCACCGATACCGTAGTCCCGCAGATCATCCTGAAAACCGAGGGCCACGTTGGCCTCTACCGTATCGTGGCCATCGTCCTGCAAAGCATAAGCTTTGAGTTTATTGATCAGACCGATGCCGCGACCTTCCTGCCGCATATAGACGATGACGCCACAGCCGTCGTCAGCAATCTGGCACATAGCTGAGTGCAACTGATCCCCACAATCACAGCGCAGGGACCCGAACACATCGCCGGTCAAACATTCGGAATGGACTCGAACCAGCACGGGCTTATCGGGATCGATGGTGCCCTTGACCAAGGCCAGATGCTGCAGATCATCGACTTCATTTTCGTAAGCGATAGCTTGAAAGTCACCGCCGAAGGGTGTGGGAATAGTGGTATCGGTAGCGCGGTGTACCAGCAATTCCTTACGCATGCGATAGCTGACCAGATCTGCCACGGTAACGATCTTCAGATCGTGTTCCTTGGCGAACTTCTTCAGCTCCGGCATGCGAGCCATGCTGCCATCATCGTTCATGATCTCGCAGATGACCCCGGCCGGCTTAAGCCCCGCCAGTCGCGCCAGGTCGACGGACCCTTCGGTCTGGCCGGCGCGAACCAGCACGCCGCCCTTTTTGGCGCGCAAGGGAAAGACATGGCCGGGACGGGCCAAATCCTTGGCCTGGGATTCGTCGGCGATAGCCACCTGAATGGTAGTCGCCCGGTCCTTGGCGGAAATGCCCGTCGAGACGCCGCGGCGGGCTTCGATGGAGACGGTGAAAGCGGTACCGAAGGACGAGGTATTATCCTGCACCATAAGGGGCAGATCGAGCTCATCAGCCCTTTCTTCGGTGAGGGACAGGCAGATCAGGCCACGCCCTTCCTTGGCCATAAAATTGACGGCTTCCGGCGTAACCAGTTCAGCGGCCATAGCCAGATCGCCTTCGTTTTCACGATCTTCGTCATCGACCAGAATAACCATCTTGCCCTGGCGGATATCTTCCAGGGCCGCTTCAATATTTTGAATCGGCATGATGTTGCCTCCCTTTCGCGGGGCATATTATGTCACAGAAAGCCGTTTTTGGCAAGCATATCGAGGCTGACAGCCCCCTCTTCACCTCGCTCGGAAGCCGGTCGCAAAAGTCGTTCCACATACTTTCCGAGCAGGTCTGTTTCGATATTGACGGTCGAGCCGACCCGCCGCTCTTGCAAAGTAGTCTTGGCCAGGGAATGGGGGATGACTGCCATGCTGAAACTCTGGGCACTGACACTATTTACCGTCAGGCTGATTCCGTCAATAGCCACCGAACCCTTTTCCACCAGATAGCGCTGCAGCGGGGCTGGAACCTCAATGGTAAAACGTATTGCGTTACGGTCCTGGTAGCGTTCGGTCACCACACCCAGGCCGTCCACATGACCACTAACCAAGTGACCGCCAAGGCGGTCAGACAGGCGCAGAGCCCGTTCCAGGTTAACCCGCTGGCCGGGCCGCAGAGCGCCGAGCACAGTCCGGGAAAGACTCTCGGCAGAGACATCGGCGCTGAACTGTCCGCTACCAAAGGTCACTACCGTGAGACACACACCGTTGATGGCGATGCTGTCACCGAGAGCGATCTCTTCCATGGGCAAGGCGGTAGCGATGGTGATGCGCCCACTGCCTCCGCCGGTCTGCAGGGAGCGAACGGTACCAAGATCTTCAATCAGGCCGGTAAACATCCTTTCACCTCCCCTTCGATAAGTACGTCGTCGCCAAAGCGGCTGAGGCGAATATCCTGCAACTGCAGAGCATCTGCCAGAGACGGGATGCCCTCGCCGGCGAATATACCGTAACCGCCATTGCCTCCAATAATTTTCGGTGCGACAAAGATCATTATGCGGTCGATGAGACCCGCTTTTAAAAAGGCCGCGTTCATTTGCGCCCCGCCTTCCAAAAGAATACTCTGCACCCCTCGGCCTCCCAGTTGAGTCAGCAGATCGCGCAAATCGACCCGCCCTTCTTTCTCGGCGGTTTCCAGCAACACTGCACGGCCCGTGGCGAGGCAACTGCGACGGTCTTCTGGGGCAGTGGCAAGATGGGCGACAAGAGTTTCTGCGTCTGAATCGAGATGCAGCAGTGCTGCCTGGGGAGGGATGCGTAACTGAGAATCGACAACAATGCGCAACGGATCCTGTCCGCCCGGCAGACGGGTGGTAAGTTTTGGGTCGTCGTTGAGCACCGTGCCGATGCCGACCATGATGGCATCGACCCGATCCCGCAACCGATGAACTGCTTCACGGCTCTGCGCGTTGGAAATCCATTGGGAATCACCGGTCGAAGTGGCGGTTTGGCCGTCCAATGTGACGGCGCTCTTGAGAATCACGTAGGGCAGACCGGTGGTGATATGTTTGGCGAAGGGTGCTATCAAGCGCCGGCAGTCCTTTTCGCAGACCCCGACCTTGACCTGGAGGCCGGCTTGCCGCAGACGACTGATACCGGAACCGGCAACTTGCGGATTCGGGTCTTGAGTACCGACGAAAACACGTGCGATACCGGCGGCGATAACCGCCTCGGTGCAAGGCCCGGTACGGCCCTGATGGGAACAGGGCTCAAGGGTTACGTAAAGGTCGGCTCCTGCGGTGCGACCTGCGGCAGCCTGCAGGGCAAAGACCTCGGCGTGAGGCTGCCCGGCGGCGGGATGGTAGCCTTCACCGACGATCTGTTGATCGGCGACAACCACGGCGCCGACGGCCGGATTGGGTCGAGTTCTGCCCTCTGCTCGAGCACCTAGCTCAAGGGCCCGACGCATGTATCGATCCGCAGTTGCGTCCATGACTGAAAATAACCCTGTAAAAAATTAGCTGGACTTCGGACCGCCACCTTCCGCCAGAATATCCTTGAGCTCATCCATGAACTCATTGATATCCTTGAATTGACGGTAGACCGAAGCGAAACGGACGTAAGCAACCTCGTCAATTTCATGAAGAGCGTCCATAACCACTTTACCGATGTGACTGGAATCGACCTCCCTATCGCCGCTTTCCTGAAGCTGGCGTTCGAGCTGATCGACGATCTGTTCGATGGTGGCAAAGGACACCGGCCGTTTTTCGCAAGCCCGCTGCATGCCGGCAATCACCTTCAGGCGATTGAAGGGTTGGCGGCGTCCGTCTTTTTTAACTACCAGAGGCAGAATTTCTTCCACCCGCTCATAGGTGGTAAAGCGCCGCTCGCACTGCAGACATTCCCGACGACGGCGGATGCTGTTGCCTTCCTTGCCAAGGCGCGAATCGATGACCCGATTATCGGCAAAGCCGCAGAAAGGGCATTTCATAGCCTATGTCCTGCGTCCAAAGAAGCGACCTCGACCCGAAGCACTTCGACCCCGGCTTCCTGCAACATCTGCCGGGAAAGTTCATCGGGATAGCCCTCGAGATAGAGGACCTTTTCGATCCCAGCGTTGATAATCATTTTGCTGCAGATAACACAGGGAGAATTGGTGCAGTATAGAGTTGCGCCACTGATGTTTACGCCGTGTTTGGCCGCCTGAATAATAGCATTCTGCTCGGCGTGCAGGCCGCGGCAGAGTTCATGGCGTTGCCCCGAAGGGATCTTCTGGGCTTCCCGCAAGCACACCGTGTCACCGCAATGACTGATTCCCGAGGGCGTACCATTATAGCCGGTGGTGAGGATATTTTTATCCTTAACCAACAGTGCTCCGACCTGGCGGCGCAGACAGGTCGAACGTCTGGCCACCAAGCGGGCGATTTCCATGAAATACTCTTCCCAGGATGGACGGGTCATTACTTCAGCCGATGAGCATAGAGGGGAAACTTCTCGCACAATTCCCGAACCTCGCCGCGAATCTCTTCGAGCACCGCATCGTTATCCATGTTAGCGATGGCCCGCTCGATCCAGGCAGCGACGAGTTCCATCTCCGCTTCCTTCAAACCACGAGTAGTGGTTGCCGGAGTACCGAGGCGAATACCGCTGGTAACAAAAGGCGAGCGGGTCTCGAAGGGAACCGTATTCTTATTGGCAGTAATACCAGCTTTTTCGAGAGCCGCTGAAGCCACCTTGCCGGTAATCTCACTGCCGCTGAAATCGATCAACATCAGATGGTTATCGGTACCGCCGGAAACCAGGTTAAAACCGCGCTTGACCAGAGCTGCCGCCAGCACAGCGGCATTTTTAACAACCTGCTCTGAATAGGTTTTAAACTCCGGAGCCAAGGCTTCCTTAAATGCGACAGCTTTGGCGGCGATGACATGCATCAATGGGCCGCCCTGGATACCGGGGAAAATATTGCTGTCGATAATCTTGGCATACTCTGCACGACAGAGCACCATACCACCGCGAGGACCACGAAGGGTTTTATGGGTGGTGGTGGTGACAAACTCGGCATGGGGCACGGGGCTCGGATGCAAACCAGCGGCTACCAGCCCGGCGATGTGAGCCATATCGACCATGACCTTGGCGCCAACCTTGTCAGCAATGCGCCGGAACGCTTCAAAGTCGAGGGTTCGAGCGTAGGCACTCGCACCAGCTACAATCAAGGTCGGTTTACATTCCAGGGCTATGCGCTCAACTTCATCATAGTCAATGCGACCGGTTTCCTTGTCAACACCATAAGAAACAATATTGTAAAGCTTACCGGAAAAGTTAACCGGTGATCCGTGGGTAAGATGGCCGCCATGGGAGAGATCCATACCCAGCACGGTGTCCCCCGGCTTGCAGACAGCAAAATATACGGCCATATTGGCCTGAGAACCGGAATGGGCCTGGACATTGGCATGTTCGGCACCGAAAAGTTCTTTGGCTCGCGCGATGGCCAGGTCTTCGACTATATCGACCTTTTCGCAACCGCCATAAAAGCGTTTACGCGGATAACCTTCGGCATACTTGTTAGTCATGACAGAGCCTTGAGCTTCCATGACCTGTTCGCTGACGAAGTTTTCCGACGCGATGAATTCCAGATTATATTCCTGGCGTTCCGTTTCCTGCCGAATGGCCCCGGCGACTTCAGGGTCGAAACTAGCGAGCATCTCAGCCATCCTTCTTAACCTCCATAATAACGCGATGTATTCTGATAATTGAATTTCTTTAAAACAACGAATGGGCAAGCCATAGCCTGCCCATTCGTCGATTAACCGTTAAAGAATCCCGGCCCGAAGATCCTGCTCTATCTGGGTGATTTTATCGAGGCGCTGCTGATGCCTTCCACCCTCGAAAACTGTGTCCAGCCAGATACCGACCATACGGCAGGCGGCTTCCGGCGTCTGCACCCGGCCCCCCAGCACGATGATATTGGCGTTGTTGTGTTCTTTGGACATTTGGGCGGTAAAATCGTCCCAGACCAGAGCGGCCCGCACTCCGGGGAACTTATTGGCTACGATAGACATACCGATGCCGGTACCGCAGACCAGGATGCCTTTGTCAGCCTCACCCTTGGCAATGGCACGAGCCACCTTTTCACCAAAATCGGGATAGTCGACGGAATCGCCATTATCGGTACCGAGATCCTGAAATTCGAGGCCCCTGGCAGACAGATAAGCCAGAATATGCTCTTTCATCTGCAGACCGCCATGATCGCTGGCAATAATAAACATCTTTAGATCCTTATACCTTGCGGAACAGCAAGCTGGCGTTGGTACCGCCGAAGCCGAAGGAATTGGACATAACCACCTTGACCTCGGCCTGACGAGCTTCATTGGGCACGTAGTCGAGATCGCAATCGGGATCAGCTTCCTGATAATTGATCGTCGGTGGTACCGAACCGCGCTGCATAGCCAACAAGGAAAAAGCCGCCTCAATACCACCGGCTGCGCCGAGTGCGTGTCCGGTCATACCTTTGGTCGAGCTGACCATGACCTTTTTGGCATGATCCCCAAATACGGTCTTGATGGCCATGGTTTCATAAAGATCGTTGAAGTGAGTCGATGTACCGTGGGCATTAATATAATCGACTTCCTCCACCGAAACTCCCGCATTCTTGATGGCCATCTTCATGCAGCGAGCGGCCCCTTCCCCGCCCGGAGCCGGTGCGGTGAGGTGGTGAGCATCAGCGGTCAGGCCGTAGCCACAGACTTCGCCGTAGATCTTGGCGCCGCGAGCTTTGGCTGCTTCATATTCTTCAAGCACCAGAATCCCGGCACCTTCAGCCATGACAAAGCCATCCCGATTCTTTTCAAAGGGCCGGCTGGCAGTTTGAGGATCGTCGTTGCGGGTCGACAGAGCCCGCATTACATTGAAGCCGCCAATAGCAAGGGGGGTAATGGTTGATTCAGCCCCCCCTGCAATCATGGCATCGGCATCGCCACGTGCAACAATATGGTAAGCATCACCGATAGAATGTGTGCCGGTTGCGCAGGCTGATACGGAAGAGACATTGGGACCTTTAGCACCGAACCTCATGGAAATTTGGCCCGGCGCAAGGTTGGTGATCAGCATCGGAATAAAGAAGGGGGAGATCTTTTTGTAGCCTCCCTCAAGCATCGCGGAATGGTATTTCTCGATGGCCGGCAAACCACCGAGACCGGCACCCACCAGAACACCCACCCGCTCAGCATTCTCCTCGGTCACCTGCAGACCAGAATCCTGCATGGCTTCTTCGGCCGCCGCCAGGGCGTACTGAATAAAGAGATCCATCTTCTTGATCTCTTTCTTAGGCATATAGTCTTCGGCGTTAAAATCCTTGACTTCACCGGCAATCTGAGTCGGAAACCCAGAGGCATCAAACCTGGTGATGAGATCGATACCGCAGCGCCCAGCCATCAGCGCATCCCAGTTCTTTTCCACCCCAGTGCCCAAAGCGGAAACCACCCCGAGCCCGGTTACAACGACTCTTCGCATATTAAAACGCCTCCTTTGCACCGAACCCATTATGGGAAAGTGCCATTGCCGGCTTTATTTTAATAGCCGGCAATGCGCAGTTACGCAGTGCCGGCTGAATTTTGCCAGTTAAAAAGGGAGGAAACAGATGTTTCCTCCTTTTTCCCAACAGTCTTGATCAGATCAGGAGTTATCAGTAATGTAGCTGATTGCATCCTGAACGGTAGCGATCTTCTCGGCATCTTCGTCGGAAATCTCTATATCGAATTCCTCTTCCAGAGCCATAACCAGCTCCACAGTGTCGAGGGAGTCGGCGCCAAGGTCATCCATAAAGGCTGCTTCCCCGGTAACCTGATCTTCTTCAACTCCAAGCTGCTCTGCTACAATCTGCTTGACTTTTTCTTCAATAGAAGCCATTAGCTTCACCTCCTTGTTGATGTACGGACCATCCGTTAGCGAATGGACTAGCGAACTACATATACATGCCGCCATTGACGCCGAGCACTTGACCGGTGATATATCCGGCCTGCTCAGAAGCCAAGAAAGCTACGGCATGGGCGATATCTTGTGTTTCTCCAAGACGACCCAGAGGGATCTGACCCTGCAGACCCTCTTTAACCTGATCCGATAGGGTATCGGTCATGTCGGTAACGATAAAACCAGGAGCGATAGCATTGGCCGTAACATTACGACGGGCCAGTTCCCGGGCGATGGATTTGGTCAACCCGATAAGGCCGGCCTTGCTGGCAGCGTAGTTAGCCTGACCAGCATTGCCCATCTCACCCACTACCGAGGAAATATTAATAATACGACCGCTGCGCTGCTTGCTCATGATTTTGGCCGCGGCACGACAGCAGTAGAAAGCCCCTTTGAGGTTGGTATCCATCACCGCATCCCAGTCTTCATCCTTCATCCGCATCAGTAGGCCGTCGCGGGTAATGCCGGCGTTATTGACCAGAATATCGACTTGGCCAAAGGCTTCCTTAGCGGCAGCGAAGAGCGCCTCAACATCTTTGCTGAGACCAACATCGCCGGGGACGGCAAGGGCCTTACCGCCCTGCCCCTCAATATCAGCGACAAGGGCCTCTAGAGCGGCAACATTGCGCGCCGATGCCACGATAATAGCGCCTTTGGAAGCCAGATGCAAAGCAATGGCACGACCAATGCCTCGCGATGATCCAGTAATGATGGCTACTTTATCTTGAAACATGCGCTTCTCCCTCATTAAAGTTACAGGCCCTTGAGGCTTGCTGCATCTTGCACGTTGTGCAAGGCCAGGCCCCGGGCGATGCGCTTAACCAGACCGCTCAGCACCTTGCCGGGTCCGATTTCGACAAATTGTTCGACCCCGAGAGCCGTCATATTCTGAACCGACTCTTCCCAGCGCACAGGAGATGAAACCTGCATTACCAGAAGTTCCTTAACTCGCTGAGAATCACTATAAGCCTGAGCCTCGACATTGCTTACCACAGGGACCGTAAAACCACCTATGGTTACGTTGTCGAGCACCTTAGCCAATCGCTCGGCAGCAGGCAGCATCAAACTACAATGAAAAGGTGCGCTGACCGGCAGGGCAAGAGCTCGCTTGGCACCTCGCTCTTTAGCCAGGCTCATGGCCCGCTCGACAGCGCCCACATGACCGGCAATGACTACCTGTCCAGGACTGTTAAAATTGGCGGGCGCTACCACATCTCCTTGGGCGGCCTGCTGACAGACCTCTTCCAGATCAGAGCGATCAAGACCAATGATTGCCGCCATGGTACCGACACCCACAGGCACGGCTTCCTGCATGAACAAGCCCCGTTGCCGAACCGTTGCCACCGCATCGGAAAAAGACAATGCCCCGGCGCAGACCAGAGCTGAATATTCGCCTAAGGAATGACCCGCGGCATAGGCCGCGACCAAACCACTCTCAGCGGCAACCACACGCTGGGCGGCGATGCTGACGGTAAGTATAGCCGGCTGGGTATTGGCTGTAAGCTTCAGGTCCGACTCGGGTCCTTCAAAACACAGCTTGGCCACATCGAATCCGAGGCAGTCGTTAGCCTCTTCAAAAACCTCGCGAGCCGCCGCAAAGTTATCAGCAAGATCCTTACCCATGCCTGGGTATTGGGAACCCTGACCGGGGAAAATAAAAGCTACCTTAGACATTGATTACTCCTTGACCGAACAAAAAGTCCCGTCGCTACCAGCGCAGCAGCGCCGAGCCCCAGGCAAAGCCACCACCGAAGGCGTCCAGCAACAACAGATCCCCTTCCTTGAGCTTGCCTTGCCGATTCAGTTCATCGAGGGCCAAGGGAATCGATGCGCCAGAGGTACTACCGACACGATCGACATTCATTACCAGTTTATCCAGAGGCAGCCCAAGCCGCCGAAAGGTCAAAAGCAAAGGCGTTATCGGCACAAAGCTGACTCTGCACCAGACGGGCAGTAGTCGGCCAGCTGAATACCCACCAATCGCAACATCAATTGGTTTAACCTTTAGGGCTTTTCGGCAACTGTGGCATTTTCAGCCCCGAGATGCAAATGCTCGATCAATCGATCGTTGACACGTTGCGCCACCGATTCGCGGGCCAGCCCGATGGCATTCATGATCGCACGGGCATCGGAACCGCCATGGCAGATCATGCCCGTGCCCTGAATGCCAAGCAAGGGAGCTCCGCCATATTCAGCGTAGTCGATGCGCTTTTTGAAAGCAGCAAAAGCAGGCTTAGCCAACAAATAGCCAATCTTTGCCAGAAAGCGACTGCCGATTTCCCGTTTCAGCATGGAACTGATGGCTTCGGCCAACCCTTCAGACACCTTGAGCACGATATTGCCGACGAAACCGTCGCAGACGACGACATCGACCTTACCGTTAAAGAGGTCACGTCCTTCGATAAAGCCAAGATAGTTGAGATCAGACCCCTTGAGCAACTGATGGGCCTGGCGGGCCAGTTCGTTGCCCTTGCTCTCTTCTTCCCCATTGGAGAGGATGCCGACGCGCGGCCGGGTCTTACCCAGTACCGACCGGGCGTATATCTCCCCCATCAGAGCGAATTGCTCGAGATGAGCCGGCTTGCAATCAACGGTACCGCCGACATCAAGGACCACTGTCTGATCCACCATATTGGGCATGATGGTAGCGATGGCGGGACGGTCGATCCCACGAATACGCTTAAGCCGAAACATACCGACGGCCAAGGTGGCCCCGGAATTGCCAGCGCTGATTACCGCATGAGCCTCACCGCTACTGACCTGGTCGAAAGCGACACGTATAGAGGAGTCCTTCTTCTTACGCACGGCGTCAGAAGCTGAATCCTTCATGCCAATTACTTCGCTGGCATGTTGAATACGGATATCGAGACCAGAAGTCGACTCTTGCGCCAGGCAATCCTCGACCCTCTCTCTATCCCCCACCAGGATGATAGACACTCCCCAGCGCCGGGCAGCCGCAACAGCACCCTGTACCTCTACGGCGGGTGCGTTGTCCCCACCCATGGCGTCAACGGCAACTACTATTTTATCCTTCAAACGGCCGACCTCTTATTATGCTTCCGTCTCGATAATAGTTTTACCCTTGTAAGTACCACAGCTGCCGCAGACCTGATGGGGCTGCTTGGGCTCTTTACACTGGGGGCAAATAGACATACCGGGAGCGGAAAGGCTATCGTGGGACCGACGCATGTCACGTTTGGATTTGGATGTTTTTTTCTTTGGTACCGCCATGTTGAACACTCCTTATGTATCGACCGCAACTGCCGCCGACTGAATTCGTACCCTTAACCACCGCCCTTAGCGGTGTAATTATGTTTTTTTGACCTTGAAATCCTTCAAGGCAGCCATTTTCAGATTGACGACCTGAGGACGACAGCCACAGGAAGCCAAGTTAAGATCTACTCCACACTGCGGGCAGAGCCCCTTGCACTTTTCGTCGCAAACCGGCCTGCTGGGCAAAGCCATCACCAGTTGCTCCTGAATGCTCTCCGACAGGTCGATTTCCTGCCCATCGAAGAGGATTAAACCCATATCTTCAGCGCTAAGCTCAGCGCCTTCTTCCTCGTCTTCAATTTCTACTTGGGGCAATTCGCGACAGTACGTCAGGACGAAATCACTAATGACGGACAGCGGGAATTCCTTCAGGCAGCTGCTGCAGGCAAAGGTCGCGCCAACAGTCGCCTGGCCTTCGACTTCCACCATTTCGTGGACCCTAAAGACCCTTATCTGGATCGTTACCGGACCGACAATTTGACATGAACCACTTTCTGCAACCTCGACCAACACAGGGAATGCCGTAAGCGGTTCTTCAAACTCCAGGAGCAGCCCTGCTTCGTTTAACTCATCTACAGAAATAAGCACGTCTGACCTCCCCAGCCACCGCTGAATAAGCGGGTAGTATAAAGCCTGCCCTTTTTTTGTCAAGGCAAAAACCATTCCCGGACAAAGCCGCTAAAAGACAGCGTTCTTTCACTCTCGCCCCTATCATTGAAAGGCAGTTTTTGCGAAGATGTCAGACGAATAGAAACATACCTCTGCCCACTGGCAGGCTGCAACAACCACCCAAACCACCTGGAGGAAACCATGAAACAGACTCAGGCCGCAAAAGCTCTGCAACGCCTGCTCAGCATAATGTCCAGACTCCGAGGACCCAACGGCTGCCCCTGGGACGTAGAACAGACACCGGAGACACTCAAGCCCTTTCTGCTGGAAGAATGCTACGAAAC
>LGVF01104907.1_pt1 | contig 23129 bp, 25 predicted proteins | sample 469901 | NCBI WGS metagenome assembly LGVF01 (sample SAMN03893561, study PRJNA290197) | marine sediment metagenome | material: sediment; isolation source: combined push core samples #3730, #5133, and #5579 collected at Hydrate Ridge | place: Pacific Ocean: Hydrate Ridge
TATATTTAGCTGATGATGAATTTAGAGCAAAAATAAAAGGATTCAAAATGTTAGAAAGTTTCGCAGGAACAGCTTATGTATTAATCGGTTTAACTGGTTTATTACTTGGTGGTTACTTCTTAGAAAACTTACTTGATAATGGTGTTATCGGTGATTTATTTAGTGCTGGTATTATCCCAATAGTATATGTACTTATTGGATTAAAAGTTGGTAGTGAAATTTCTGGTATTATTGACAATTTCCTTACAGAGGAGGGTGTTTAATATGTTACAGTACGCTGCGATAGCAATGTTGATGTTAGGACTTTATGGTCTATTAACTCAAAGAAATATTATAAAAATTATTGTTTCAATAAACATTCTTGAAATAGGACTTAACTTATTTATTGTTAGTGTTGGTTATGTTGAAGGTGGAATTGCTCCTATCTTAACAAGTGACTTTAACAATAATGGATTAGTATTTGTTGATCCACTTCCTAGTGCTTTAGTACTTACTGCGATTGTTATCGGTGTTGGGACAACTGCTTTAGGACTTGCATTAGCTAAAAACATTTATCAAAAGTATGGAACTTTTGAAATAGATGAAATGGGGGAAGAATAAGATGAGTGCGATATTATTAATTGCAGTTCCCTTGTTAGCTGCCTTTATTTCAATATTATTTAAAAAGTATGCACATTACATCCTTGTCTTTGTATCATTTGCTAGTGTGTTTGCTCTTGGTTATATGGATTTAGGAACAATTACTGTTGGTGGATTTAATGCACCATTTGGTATTGTATTAATTTTAGATGATTATAGTTTAATTGCCCTTTATATAGTAAATACGTTGTTCTTCTTAGTAGCAATACTAAATTGTAACGAATTTAAAAAAGTTGGTTCTATTATGTTAGTAGCACTTGCTGGATTAAACGGATTATTACTAACTGGTGATTTATTCAACTTATTTGTATTTTTAGAAGTAGCAGGAATCGCTGCTTACTTAATTACTACTACAAATAAAAAACCACTTGCATCGTTCAATTATTTAATTCAAGGAACTGTTGGTAGTAGTTTATATTTACTTGGTTTAATTTTACTTTATGCAATGTTTGGAACTTTAAATATGGCAGATATGGCAAGTTCAATTGCAAATAGTGGATATGGTGCAGGAGTTACTGCATTCCCATTCTTACTAATGTTTATTGGATTTGGGGTTGAAGCTAAGTTATTACCATTTAACTCGTGGACTAAAGGAATTTTAGCTAATTCTAATAGATTAACTGGTCCGATGATTGCTTCAGTTTATGCTGCTGCAATTGGATTTGTATTTGGTAGATTATTAACTAATGTATTTGTTATTGAAGATACATTCTTAATCATTGTAACAATTATATTAATATTCAGCGTTGTTGCTGGTGAGGCAATGGCTTATGCATCAACTAAGGTAAGAGAAATCTTATTATATTCAAGTGTTGCTCAAGCAGCACTAGTAGTAGTTGTGTTTATGAGTGGATTCACTGGTTGGGCTGTATATTTAATTATTGGAAATGCTGCTGCTAAGTTAGTATTATTCTTAATAACTAATACAGCAACTAAACAGTTAGGTAATGATGATGTTGAAACGTTTAAAGGATTATTTGTTAATAACAAAGTAATCGGACTTGCGTTCACTGCTGTTACTTTAAGTGTTATTGGATTACCAATGTTCCTTGGTTTCGTTACTAAAATGAATATTTTAGAAAATATGTTTGTTTCTGGTGATTATATATGGCCAGCTATTATTCTTATTACTAGCGTTGTTGAAGGAATTTACTTTATTAGACTATTACTTAACTTATGGTATAAAGAAAATGATTTACCAGAAGTTAAATTTGAATTTGTATTAAAATATGTTGTTGTAATTATTGCTGTATTAATAATGGTATTTGGTGTTTACACTGAACCTGTTCAAGATTCAGCTGATAATTTAGTAGCATATTCGTACATTGAAGGAGGGAACCTATAATGACTGTTGAGTTACTTATACTAGTTGCACTAGCTTCTGGGATCCTTGCTTACTTTGTTGGAAGACTTAATAAAGTTTTAGGTGCTGTTGTTACAATAGTAGCAAGTATGTTTATCTTTATTATGATTGGTTACATGATGCAAGATATTAATGCTGGTACAACATTTAATTATAATGCTGTTGAATATATGCCAGACTTTGTAACGTTTATGGTTACATATTTAGGATTGTTCTTTGCAATTCTAGTTACATTTATCTTTGCAATGGTTTCATTCTTTAATCCGTTCTTTGTAGAAAAATATAAATACCCTGCTTTATATAGTATGCTTTACTTATTCAGTTTAGCAGGTGTACTTGGAGTATTCTTAACTGATAACTTCATGGTATTATTCTTCTTCTTTGAATTTATTGTTTGGAGTGGGTTATTCTTAATTCCTCTAGGTAAAAATAATAAAGCTGCAATATCATATTATGCATTTAGTACTGCAGGAAGTTTTGCATTACTATACGCTATCTTCATTATGTTTGCACAAACTGGAAGTTATAATCTTCATTTAGGACTTGCGACAGTTAGTGGAACTACTGAAGGTACTTATGTTCTTGCATTGTTAGCATTTGCTGCATTTGCAAAACTTGGGGCATTCCCACTTAATGTTTGGTTACCTCGAGCTTTAGGTAAAGCACCTGATGCTATTACCGCAGTATTTAGTGGTGGACTTGAAAAGTTAGGCGCATTCGTTGCAGTTCTTGCTCTTGTTAAACTTGCACCTATTGGTGATATAGCTGGTACTTTAGGAGGATTAACTGAGGCAACGTTCTTATTTGCTTCTCAGTATATCGTAGCAACTTTAGGAGCTATGACAATCGTCTTTGGTACGTTGATGGCTATTCGTCAAGATGATGCTAAAAAATTACTTGCTTATAGTTCTATGAGTAATGGTGGATATATCTTAGTTGCACTTAGTTTAGGTGGAACACTAGGTTTATCTGGTGGGTTATACCACATCGTAGCACATGCACTTGCTAGTGCTGCAGCATTCCTTGCAATAGGAGCTGTATCACGTGTTACTGGAACTACAAAAATGAGTGAACTTGGTGGGATGATTCATAAGATGCCAGTTACTTATATGGTTTACTTAATTGCAATTATCAGTATGGCTGGTATTCCTCCTATGGGTGGATTTATTAGTAAATGGCTTATATTCCAAGCTGTTATTGATAATGGATTAATCTTGATTGCTGTTGCAGTATTCTTTGGTAGTATAGGTAGTTTCTTATACGTATTTAGACCACTTGCTGCATTATTCTTAGGTCAAGAATTACCACAGCATAGAGATAAAGCGAAAGAAGCTCCATTCTTTATGTTATTACCAATGTTAATCTTAAGTGGATTAATCGTGTTCACAGGAGTAATGCCTAACATCTTCTTAGATTTTATAAATGATGTTATTGCTGAACTTGGAGGAACTGGTTTATTACTTGGTGATTATACAATTACTGGAGTTAACGGTGTGTTACAACCTACATTAATTGCATCTGTATTTGGTGTTGGTGTGTTAATTGCATTTATAATCTTTATCCTTCTTAAGAAATCTAAAAAAGTTGGACTTATGGATACATATACTGCTGGTAACTTTATATATACTGAAGAGTTAATGCATTATAGTTTAGATTTTTATGCTCCGCTTGAAAGATTATATGAAAAACATATTAATATAACTAAAGACTTCTATAAAAAATTAGAAAATAAGGTAGTTGATTTTGGTAGAATGATTAAGTATTTCTTCTTTACTAATAAACCTGAAATCACAGTCTTTTGGATAATTGTTCTTATAGGATTCTTATTGTGGGGTGAATTATAATGATTGATATATTATTAATGATCTTAACTGGTATCGGTGTTGCGTTATTCGGATTTGTTCTTCAAACTTCAATTGCTGGTGTAAACCGTAAAGTTGTTGCTAGAGTTCAAAAAAGATATGGACCAAAATGGTATCAAGAGTTTTTAGATATATTCAAATTATTAAGTAAAAGAAGTGTAACACATGGTTGGATCTTCGACTTTGGTGTAATTATGGCTTTAGGTGGAATTATTGGGACGGCAATGTTTATGCCTCTTACAAGTTCATTTATGGCATTTGATGGTTATGATAACTTCTTTATCTTTGTATATTTAATTGCTGTAGGAATGTTAGGTATGGCTATGAGTGCTAGTGGTAGTGGTAACCCACTTGCTAGTATCGGGGTTATGCGTGCTCTTACAACAATGCTTGCTTATGAAGTTCCATTTATGATTGTTGTTTTAACAATAATTAAAATAACTGGAACAAGTAGCTTATCAGAAATAGGATTATTCCAGCAGGTTGCTGGAAATAGTTGGTTCTTTATAGCTTTACCTATTGGTGGAATTGTTGCTGTAATGGCTTTAATGGGTATGCTTGGTAAGAAACCATTTGAAACTTATATAGCTCCTGCTGAAATCGCATCAGGGCCAATGGTTGAATATGGTGGAAAACAACTTGGTATGTTATTCATTATGCATGAAATTACAGTATTCATCGAAGTAAGTTTATTTGTACACTTATTCTTAGGTGGAGCTGAAAATATAGTGTTATTTATAGTTAAATACTTTGTTGTTTATACTGCATTAAATATTATATCTAGTGTTTATGGTCGATTCAAAATTGATCAAGTAGTATTATTCTTCTATAAATGGCCATTAATTATGGCTATAACTCAAGCGTTTATCGCAATTTATTTAGGGTGGGTGATTTAAATGTTGTCAACTAAATTTTCGCCAATGTCTAAAGAAGAAGTAGACAGAAAATGGTGGGAAATCGGAGATTTCTTTAGAAGAAATTCTCTATGGATGTTAATGTATTGTACTGGATGTTGTGCTATCGAATTACCTCCTGCAATGACTTCTGCTTATGATATGGAAAGACTTGGTATGGGTCCTATGGCTACACCTCGTCAAGCAGATGTATTACTTGTAACTGGTTATTTATCTTTAAAAACGCTACGTCGTTTGATTTATACTTATGAACAAATGAGTGAACCTAAATATATTGTTGGGTTTGGTAGTTGTACTATAAACGGTGGGATCTATCATGATTCACATGCCGTAATTAATCAATTAAATAAATATATTCCTGTAGATGTTTTTGTAGCTGGGTGTATGCCTAATACAGAAGCAGTAATGAATGGGTTTGTAGATTTAATGGATTTAATAAAAAATAAAAAAGCAAATGGTTGGAAAGATTATCATGAAAGATATGAATGGTATTTAGCTAACCAAAAAGCCGCTCTTGGGGAGGTTAGAGTCCATGACGAATTCCATGAGTAATACTGAATTTGTAACTAACTTAGTTGAAAGCAAGTTCAAAGTACTAAGTACTGAAGTTCTTGATAAGTATCAAGTTAGTTTTGAAGTTAAAAAAGAAGATGTTCATAGTTTATTAAGTTTATTAAAAACTAGTGGATGGATTCAGTTATCATATTTAAGTGCTGTAGACTGGCCAAATGATAATGAGTTTGAATTAGTTTATATCGTATTTAACTGGGATAAAGCAGTTCATATTCAAATTAGATGTCGATTAGATAGAGAAACAGCTAGTATGAATAGTATCTTACCTATTTTCCCTGGATGTAAATATTACGAAAGAGAAGCACATGAATTCTTTGGAATTAAATTCCCTGGAAATCCAGATCATGAGAAACAACTTATTTTAGAAGAATGGGATGATATTCCACCTCTAAGAAAAGACTTTGATCCTCGTGCTTATTCTGATAGAAAATTTAGTAAAATGGAATATAAAAATGACTTCGTTAATAAAAATGGTGAAGTTAGTAAACAAGATGCACGTACTAAGAGATACGATGATATTGATAAGTTAAGAACAGGAGGGAAAAAATAATGAAAGAGATGAAATTATTTTTAGGACCTCAACATCCTGGGATGCATGGTAATGCTTCTGTACACATTTATGTAGATGGAGATATTATTAAGAAATCATTTTTACTTCCAGGTATGTTACATCGTGGATTTGAAAAAGGTATGGAACGTCATTCATGGGTTAACAATATTAGTTTAATTCCTAGAGTTTGCGTTGTAGAACCTGATACAAATGAAATGGCATTTGCAATGGCTGTTGAAATGTTAGCAAAATTAGAAGTACCTGAAAGAGCACACTGGATTAGAATGATTATATTAGAGTTAGCTAGATTAAGTATCCATTTAATGGCTTATGGTGGTCTAGGAAGTCCTACTGGACTTTACACTATGATGTATCATGCTCATACAGATAGAAATACAATCCTTAATATCTTTGAAAAGATTACTGGACACCGTGTGTATCATCAATATATCGTTCCTGGTGGAGTTAGAAAAGATTTACCAGTTGGTATTGAAAAAGATATTCATAGTTTCTTAGATGATTTAGAATCAAGATATGAAGAATATAGAGATTTAGGTATTAATAATCCTACTATTCAAGCTCGTATTAATGATACTATTCCACTTCCTGCAGAAGTTGTATGGGAACTTGGTGTTACTGGTATTGGTATGAGAAGTGCGGTTAATAAACCTTATGATTTAAGAAAAGTTAAACCTTATGCAAGATATGATCAAGTTGAATTTGATGTTCCTGTAGCTCCTTATAGTGATGCGTATGCACGTGTTGACTGTAAACTACAAGAAGTAGTTCAATCTATTGGTATTATTCGTCAGTGTTTAGCAAAAATGCCTGAAGGTGACGTTCGCGTACCAATTAGTAGAGGTCAAGCAATGCGTTGGACAGTTCCTAAAGGACATGTTTATGCTTGTGTTGAATCAAGTCGTGGTGAATTTGGTTACTTTATGGTTAGTGATGGTGGAACTAATCCTTACAGAGTTGGTGTAAGGGGTGCAAGTTATCCTCAAGGATTACTTGGAATTGAAAAATATTTACCTGGAACTCGTTTAGACGACGCAGCTTTATGGGTAGATACTATGGGTGTTTGTTCACCTGAAATAGATAGATAGGAGTGATTGAATAATGAAAAAACAATATAGTATTTTTACATCATGGCGTCACTTTAAACATCTATTTAAAAAACCACTTACTATCCCATTCACTGAAATATTCACTAAGAAAAATGCTGATTACTTAAATAAAAATTCAATTTTAAAATCAAAGAAAAATGTAGAATGTAGTAGCCCAAGAGTAGGTGCTGATAACTTACGTGGTTTCCATACTAATGATTGGGAAGTATGTATTGGTTGTGGGACTTGTGAAGATATTTGTCCTACTGAAGCTATTAATATGGTTGAAAGATTAGATATTAAAGATGAAGAAGGTAAATTACAACAACGTCCTACTATTGATTATGGTAGATGTTGCTTCTGTGCATTATGCGTTGATATTTGTACTTCTGATTCTCTTAAAATGAGTAAAGAATATGTTTATAGTCATGAAGATCCTAACGCTTTTGAAATTATGCCTGAAGCCTTATGGCAAGGACAAGCTGTAGAAGAAGGATGGACTAAAACTGAAGCATCTAATTTACTTGATTTAGAAAGAATTGATATGGAACATGAAGATCCAGAAGAACGTAAATCTTCATTTATTGAAATCGTTAGAGGATATTCTAAAGAGTACGCTAAACAAGAAGCAGCACGTTGTGTTGAATGTGGAGTTTGTACTGGTAGTTGTCCTGTTCAAATGCATATCCCTGCTTATATTAAAGCAATATGGGAAGATGATATTGAAGGTGGATTAAGACAAATTTATGAGACTAATCCATTACCTGGTGTCTGTGGTAGAGTTTGTACACATAACTGTGAAACTGCATGTTCTATCGCTGTTAAAGGTGAAGCAATTGCAATTAGATGGCTTAAACGTTATATAATTGATAGTGCACCTACAGATATGTATGAAAAAATATTAAGTGAACCTGTTAGTGAAGTAATCGATGCTAGAGTAGCTGTAGTTGGAGCTGGTCCTGCTGGACTAGGTGCTGCTTACTACTTAAAAGTTATGGGTTATAAAGTTGACGTTTATGAAGAAAAACCAATGTCAGGTGGAGTAATGAGATATGGGATTCCTTCGTATAGATTACCAGACAGTGCAATTGATAAAGATATTGATTTCATTGAAAAAATTGGTGTTAAGATGATTCTTAACACACGTGTTGGTAGAGATATATCGATGGAAAAACTTGAAAAAGATTACGACGCAGTGTTCTTAGGTACAGGGTTCTTCAAACCACGTACATTAGGAATTCCTGGTGGAGACCATAAAGATGTTATCGGAGCTATGACATTCTTACCTCAAGTTAGAGACTTCGAAAGACGAGTGTTAAAGCTTGAAGATATTGATGTAGCTAAAAGTGTTGTAGTAATCGGTGGTGGAGATGTTGCGTTTGACGTTGCAAGAAGTGCTACTAGATTACAAATGCTTAAATATGGTAAATCTGATGTTAAATTAACTTCACTAGAAAATGAAGATCAACTTCCGTCATCTGATGATGAATTAATCGAAGGTAGCGAGGAAGGAATCGAATTATTCTGTGGAAATGGACCTCAAGAAGTTATGATTAAAAATAACAAAGTTACAGGTCTTAGATTATGGAAATGTTTATGTATCTTTGATGAAGCAGGAAGTTTCAATCCTGAATATGATAAAGAATGTGAACAAATTATTGAAGGACAACAAGTTTATATCGCAATTGGTCAGTCACCTGACTATGATTATATTCCTAAGTCACTTCAAGGTAAACTTCAGTTTGTTAGAGGTAAAATTGCCGCTGATGAATTCGGACAAGTTAAAGATCTTCCTTGGTTATTCGTAGGTGGAGACATCTTACGCGGACCAGACTTAATTAGCGGTGTTGCTGATGGTCATCGTGCTGCTCAAGGTATTGATGAATATCTATATACAAATGCAAAAAAGAAAGAAGCATCTGATACACTTAAAGAAATGAGACTTGCTGCTAAAGCGCAAACTCCTGGACTTACTTTTAGACAAAAATAGTATTTGAAAAAAGCCTCCAATTTTGGAGGCTTTTTGATTACTAATTATTACCAGGGTTATCATTATTACCAGGTAAGTTGTCTGTACCAGGAATATCATCAAACTCAGGAATATCGTCTAAACCAGGCGCATCATTATTACCAGGAAGAGAATCATCTAGTGGATTTACTTCTATTAGAATTGAATATAATCTTCTTATAGAATAATCTTTTAATGTTTCAATTGTGTATGAATCATCAGATTGAATAATCCTATTAATCAACAATAGTTTTGCAACAGAAATATTGTTTTCCTCTGCAATATTATTAATTCTATTAACTTGGTCTACAGTTAAATCATCTCTATTTTGTCTTACAATTTTATAGAGTTTTGAAGCTCTTTCCATCTCTTCAGATATTTTCAATTCTAAAGCTGCTTCAACGCGGGCTTTAACATCTTCCCTATCTGACGAAACATCAATGAGGATTATATTGTCTTCATCCCCATCAATTATGAATCCTCTTTTAACAGCTTCTGCCATAATTAATTCAATAGCTCTATCAAGTGATAAGCCTTTAAATTTGATATCACGGTCAATAAGTAATTCACCATCTGAATTAATAGCAGTAATATTAATTACGTTATCATCATCATCAAGTGTAATTTGAACTGAAGGGTTAATATCTAGTGTTACAGTAGATGCAACTACAGCTGGAACTTCCGTTCCACTCGATAATATACTAAATAGAACAAGTGCTAGTACGAAGACTGAGGCTAAACTATATGATAATCTTTTATTAAAGAATCTACTAAAATCATATTTTTTAACTTTATTAGGTATATAGAATTGATCACTTGATTTAATTTTATCAAGAATATCTGGAGTTTCTGTTTTGAAAGAAGTAGTAATACGTTCTTCAAATTTAGATTTTTTCATATAATTCACCTACTTTCATTTAATTCTTTTTTAAGCTTTTCTAATGAGTTTTTATAAGCCCAAGTTATTGTGCCTAGTGGCTTATTCAACATCTTAGCTATTTCTCTATGTTTGAGATCACCTACAACGTGGAGCAAAACGATTTCTCGTTCAGTGTCATTTAGTACTTTAAATATTTGTTCAATTAATATTTGATTTTCGGATCTACTTTCAGTTTGTCCTAAGAACATTTCATCTGTTTGTATATCTATGGTTGTTTCTCTTTTTCTTCTATTAAATTCATTTATAGCAAGGTTTTTAGCAATTGTGACTATCCAGGATTTAAAGGAGTGAGTGGGCTTATAACTATGTATTTTACTTAAGGCTTTTAAATATGTGTCCTGCATGATATCTTCTGATATTGAGTAATCTTTTAAAATTCCAAGGATGGAATAAAAGACAATATCTTTTGTTTGGTAATATAAATCATCAAATACACTCATATCACCATTTTGTAGTTGTTTCACTAATATTTTAATATCTGAATTTGACACATAAATCACCTCGCTTTATTAGTAATTTTAACATGCCAAATTAAGATAGTAAAGTATTAATAAGGGGTGTGGGTAGACAGATGTGTCTACCCACAAATTAATTAAAGTTTATTCAGTTGAGTCATCGTCTTCGTTATTTGTATTTTGACGTCTTTCTTCAATAATGTTTCTCCAAGTTTCTGCAGCTTCTTGCCATTCTTCTCTAGTAGTAGTTCGTATTGTATTTTGTACTCTATTAACTATAGCTTCAATTTCTTCATCAGTTAATGGAGTATTTTCTTGTAAGTGTGTTTCTAATCTTTCTGAATATTGAGTCATTAATGCTTGCTTTTTTTCTACCAATGCAGCTCTTTGTTCTTCAGTAAGATTATCCATAATTTCTTTTTGTGCAGCTCTTACTTGAGCTACTAAGTCTTTAACTGGAGTTTCCATTCCAACTTCGATTGTAAGTGTTTCATCATAACTTTGAGCTAGTAAGATTAATTTAAGTTTTCCTGGAGTAATTCCTAGTTCTTCAGCTTGAAGTACTAAATCTTCTTGAGTGAAGTCTTCAGTAAAGATTTCTGCGTTAATAAAGTTTCTAGCAAAGAATCTAAGTGCTCTAACTCTAACTCTTTCTTGAAGTTGTTCAGCAAGTGAGTCTTCATCTCCACCTAGAACTGTGAATAATACTGCGTTATCTTCTGATTCGATATCAATAAATCCAGCTTCAGTTGCAAGAGATATAAATAATTCAACTGCATCTTCAATATTCATTCCGATAAATTCAACATCAGCACATAAGATAAGTGCATCCTCATTAACTAAATTAAATGATGTTACTACGTCTTCATCGTCTACGATAAATTCGATAGATGGGTTTATATCAACCGCTACGTAAATTTCTGATGCGCTTGATTCTGCCACTTGATCTGTACATGCACCAAGTGTTAATACTACTGCAAATCCTAATACTAATAATCCTAATTTTTTTATCATTTTTAAATCCTCCTTTTATTTGCTTTCACTATAGTAACAAATGAAGTCTGATTTTTATTGGAATTATTTACAAAAAAAATTGAAATGCTAGTTTTAATAATTTATAATGATATATGGTAATATATTAATAAGGAGTTGATTTGATGAAAGTAGTAGCAATCGGTGGGGTCGCTTTATCAATGAGCGCAGTTAGCAAACTTAAAAGACTTAATAAAAATATTGATATAGTAGTATATGAAAAAGGTGAAGTACTAAGTTATGGTGCTTGTGGAATGCCTTACTATATAAGTGATGAAATAAAGGATTCTGCTAGATTAGTAGCTAGAACTAAATCACAGTTTAAAGATTTAGGGATTACTGTTCACACTAAACATGAAGTAGTAAAAGTACATGACAGGGTTAAAGAGATTGAAATCCTAAATTTAGAAACAAATGAAATCATCAAAGATACATATGATAAGTTAATAATTGGAACTGGAGCTAGTGCTGTTGTACCTCCTTGGAAGAATGTTAGTTTAAGTAATATATTTAAATTAAGTGTTTATGAAGATAGTATAAAGATTAAAGAAGAGATTGATAAAGGCCATATTAGAAAAGTTACTGTTATTGGTGCTGGATTTATTGGTCTTGAAATGGTTGAAGCATTTTTAACAAGAGGTCTTGAAGTTACATTAATTCAACTAGATGAACAAATCTTAAGTATATTTGATGCGGAATTAACTATTCCTATTGAAGATCATTTAAGAAGTAAAGATGTTAAGTTATTATTAGGTGAAAAAGTAATTGGATTTGATGGATACAATACTGTTAGTAAAGTTTTAACTGATAAAGGTGAATATGATACTGACTTAGTATTAGTAAGTATAGGCGTTAAACCAAATACTGAATTCTTAAAAGGAAGCAATATAAATTTAGCAAAAAATGGGGCAGTAGAAGTAAATCAATTTATGGAAACGTCAGTACTTAGTGTCTATAGTGGTGGAGATTGCGCAATGATTTATAATTTAGCTTTAAAAGAAAATAGTTATTTACCAATGGGAAGTAACGCTAATAAACAAGGTAGAGTAATCGCTGAGAATATAAGTGGTAATAGATTTAAGTTTAATGGTGTACTTGGAACAATTGTTATTAAGATAATTGATATGGAAGCAGCTATGACTGGTGTAAATGAAAAACTAGCAATAGCTAAGAATATAAAGCATAAAACAGTTACTATAACTGGGAAAAATCATGCTGGATATTATCCTAATCCACAGCCTATAACTGTTAAAGTAATATATGATCCGTCAACATTTGTAATACTAGGAGCAGAGTTAGTTGGATATAAAGATACAGCTTTACGTGTTAACGTATTTGCTCTAGCTATTCAAAAAGGTATGACTACTAAAGAATTGGGATTTTTAGATTTAGCTTATGCACCACCATTCGCTGGTGTATGGGATGTTATTCAAGTTGCAGTTAATCAAGCAAAATAAACCAGTCTTAGTTTAGACTGGTTTTTCTTTTCATAATTATAAAATTTTGATATAATATTTATGGACAAAATAAAAGAGGTGGAAATATGAGTTATCACTATAAAATTCAAAATGAAGACATTAATAATTTATTCAAAGGGATCTTAAAACTTGAGAGTGTTGAAGAGTGTTATAAGTTTTTTGATGATTTATGTACTATAAATGAGCTTGAAGCTTTTGGGCAAAGATTAATTGTTGCTAAAATGCTTCATAATAAGTTTACTTATCAAGAGATTGAAAATAGAACTGGTATTAGTGCAGCAACTATTAGTAAGATATCAAAATCTTACGCTTATGGACCTGGGGGATACAAAATGTTTATAGAAAGACTAGAAAAATAGTTTTTTGTAAAATAATAATGAATAAAAATATGAATATATCGGGGTGAATTCATGAAAGTTATTACATTAATGGAAAATGGTAAAGTAAGTGACAATTTAAAAAGTGCACATGGTCTTAGTTTATATATTGAAACTAAAGGTAAAAAGATATTATTTGATCTAGGACCAAATAATAAGTATATTAGTAATGCATCTAAATTAGGAGTGGATTTAGGTGATATAGACATTTTAGTAATATCGCATGGACATTATGATCATGGTAGTGGTCTTAAAAAGTTTTTAAAAATTAATAAAAAAGCAAAAGTTTACTTATCTAAAGAAGCATTTTCTAAACATTATAAAATATTAAAAGGTTTATATATTCCTATTGGAATAAAAAAACCTAAAGATTTAGAAAGAATTTATTTTATTGATTTAGATCAAAGTATAACTCCAGAAATTAAACTGTATTCTAACGTTGAATATGTTAAACAAGTTATTGGAGATGCATCATTACTAAGAAATGTTAATGGTCTTTACGAACTTGATAGATTTGATCATGAAATATATTTAGTAATAAATGAAGACGAAAAAAGCGTTTTGTTTTCTGGATGTTCACATAAAGGTATTAAAAATATTATTGAAGAAATTGAGAAAAGACAAAAAGCTAAGTTTACACATATTATAGGTGGATTCCATCTTTCTCATTATGAACCTGAAGATTCTGATCAAACTACTTATCTAGAAAGTTTAGGTAAGGATTTAATTAAGAATTCATCATCTAAATTCTTTAGTTGTCACTGTACTGGTGATATGGCTTTTGATGAATTGAAAAAACAAATGGATACTAGCTTAGATAGAATAAAGACAGGATCTATTTTAGATATTTAAAAAGAGTAAAAAACTATGTTATAAAAAACTAAGTTTAATGTATAATAAATAATGTTGTGCCAGTATGGTGGAATTGGTAGACACGCAAGATTCAAAATCTTGTGGCTTTACGGCCGTGTCGGTTCGACCCCGACTACTGGTACCAATAAAGCGATTTGTCGGCATTTGCACTTGATTTGTACCGCTAGATTTTGTGCATATAGGCCGTAAGATTAACTTCCTAATAAAAGGAGGTTTTTTTTATGCAACGTAACAAAGTTTTTACAATGAACAGTAGTAGTAACCGTAACATTGAAGAAGCATTTGATAGTTTTTTATCTAGGTGTGAATATAAAACCCTTAGCCCTTGGACTATAACTAGCTACAAGCAGTATTGGAAGATATTTGTTAGGTATTTAGGGAATGACAATATTGATACTTCTAGTATTACAGTTGAGACGGTAGAAGAGTATCTTATATATCTTAAGGATAACTACAAGGGTAATGACGTAACAAGAGCAACTAATATCCGAAGTGTTAGAGTTGTTTTGTATTACTATATGGAGAAAGGTTGGACGAATCCATTTAAGGTTACTATACCTAAAAGTGGAAGAACTATAAAAGAAGTGTACTCAGAAACTGAACTAAAGAAATTACTTAAGAAACCAGATTTGAAAACTTGTACATTCGCGGAACTTCGCAATTGGACCATATGCTCATTCTTTATAGGCACTGGTTGTAGAGCGAGAACTTTAACGATTATGAATATAGGTGATTTAAACTTGCAATCTGGAGAGGTATTGTATCGTCATACTAAGAATGGCAAACAACAGAATGTACCACTATCAAAAGTTCTTATAAGAACACTAAAAATATATATATCATTTAGACAAGGAAATGCTAATGAACTATTATTTCCAACTATATATGGAACTGAATTAGCTGTGGATTCATTAGGGAAAGAAATAAAGAAATACAACTTCTCCAGAGGGGTATATTCTAGAGGACTTCATAAATTCAGACATACATTTGCAACTCTTTGGATTAGTAATGGCGGAGACCCGTTTACGTTACAAAGAATACTAGGTCACAGTGATTTATCAATGGTAAATAGGTACCTTCAAATAAGCTCTGAGAGCGTATCTAAGACATTTGCTAGATTCAATCCCTTAGAGTCTTTAAACAGCGACACAGAGCGATTTAACATGACTGGAGAGGTGTTGTAAATGGGTAACATTATAGGCTATGCTAGAGTATCAACAATTGATCAAAATTTAGATAGACAATTGAAATCACTTAATGACTATGGGTGTAAAATAATATACAAAGATAAGATAAGTGGTAAGAGTATAATTCGTCCTCAGTTGGAAGCAATGATACTAGAATGTAAAGAAGGTGATACAATAGTTGTCAGCAGTCTTTCACGGCTAGGAAGAAGTACAAAGGACTTAATAGATTTATCTATACTATTCAAAGAACGCAACATAGAGTTAGTGTCACTCAAAGAGAGTATTGATACAAGTTCTCCAAGCGGTAAAATGATGTTTGGTTTATTAGCGGTCTTGTATGAGTTTGAACGTGATATGAATAACATAAGAGTTAGAGAAGGGTTAGCAGTTGCTAAAGCAAGAGGAGTTAAGTTAGGTAGACCGAAGAAGAAAGATGTTGGAGTTAAGAAGGCATTGGAGTTGTACAAGGAAGGTGAACTTACTACAAAGGAAATAATTGAACAAACGGGAATAAGCAAGTCTATGTTCTTTAGAAGACTAAAGGCTATTCAAAGATAATGTGTTCAAGGAAGTCATTTACTGGCTTCTTTTTATATGGTACAATTAAATCACAAAAACAAAGAAGGTGAATATGTTGGAAGATATAACAAAATGTCCTAGATGTAATACTCAATTTGTTACAATTGAACCAGTGATTTCCTCTTTAGATGAAAATGGGGAAGCTACAAAGATGGAATATGTATGTGGTAAATGTGGGTATAGAAAAATAGAAGAATGGAAACCTAAAGAAAATAACAAAGGCAAACTTCTTTAAGAGATATTTTAAAAGTAAGTTAAGCTTTATTTGGAATTAAGGAGGTAAGTTGTATGAAGAAAAAAGGATATATAAGTATGAACTCAATTAGAGGGTTCTTCATTTTGTTAATTATTATTAACTTAATATTGAAAAATTCATTAAATTATAGCACTAATCTCTATAGAAGTGGGTTAACAGGTATACTATACTCTTTTGCAGACCCAATTGTTTTATACATCTTAGGGATACTATTAGCTTGGTCTTTCTTTGCAAACGAGGATAGTAAAGAGGGAACTTAAGTAATTGAAAATAAATCTATCAAAAATATATACTGATTTTAGAACTCCATAACTTAGGGAAGTCATTTACTGGCTTCTTTTTTAATTGTGCTGATAACAGAAATTAGCTACACAAATTCACGTACACAGTTCATATTATAATAGTACTACTTATGACTATAACGGTACTAACGGTTCTAACGGTATAACGGTTATACGGTTGGATACTGTTTGTTAAGGTGCAAATACTGCACCTTCCTTTAGGTAAGGGCTTAACAGTAACCCTCTATTACCTATATACTATTGTAAGAAAGGAACTATTATTGTAATATCTAACTGAGTAGATAAGGTCTAGCTAATACTAACGGTACTAACGGTACTAACGGTTAGTAGGTTGGATACTGTTTGTTAAGGTGCATATTTTGCACTTTCCTTTAGGTAAGGCATTAACTGATACAATTATCATTGTAAATAATAACGGAGTTTATAAGGCCTAACTGGTATATTAATGTGTAAATACTGCACTTTGCTATAGGTAAGACTCTAGGACAAATAAAGAACGTATAATACACTTTGGGTTCTCAATTTTGGTATACAGATTTTACAGCCACTAGTTGTAGAGCATAGTACCCAGTAGGCTCCCCGGGGTGGGACATGTACTTTAATGTAGGGTAATGTGCAATTATAGCAAGATATAACAATGGGCGTCTAAGGAGAGAAAACTTCAATATATAACAATAATCAAAGTACAAAGCGAAACCGCGTGTAATGGCTAAGTAGAAGGCTTTGAGCTTATTTTAAACGAGTTATACTGTAGTTTTTGAAAGCTACAACAAGAAAACTTAAAGACATTTGGGTTCTGAGCAGGTCGTTACATTACATGAACAATAGAGATGATTTTTAAAGATGTGATTTTAAGTGTTCACGAGGTATTAAGATTAAAATAATTCAGATTAAAAGGGGAATATCTTGACCTTTAGCTTGCAATACCACTACATTAAATAATAAGCGTTTACTAATTTTATTTATTGTTGTAAAATAAATTTAGGGAGATGATACAATGGGAAAGAAAACAGTTATAGGTGTTCTCTTAATTATTATGCAAATTTTAATTATTAAATATGGACTTTTATCCAGCCAAGAAAATATTGATTCGTTTAAAGGTGAAGAGTTTAGCTACTATATAGGTTTCTTTATACCAACTATAGTAGGAATAATACTTATTGGTAAAGATATACATAATAAGCAAAAAGGAAAGTGAGTTATATGAATCACATTTTAGTTGTTGAACTTGAAAAAGAAGTATCATATAAACATTTATAGGGGGATAATAAATGGAATATAATAAGATTAACGAAAATGAAAAAAACAATTCAGGTATTATATCTGTAGTATTAGGAATTATTGGTTTATTTGTATTTCCAGGGATATTAGGAATTATAGCAATAATATTAGGAATAAAAAGTCTTAAAAAAGGAAAATTAGGAATATTAGGAATTATATTAGGAATCTTAGATATTTTAGTTGGAATTGTTATGATGTCAATGGGTATACAGTAGATAAGTTATAATGATTTACATAAAACATATTAAAGTTTTGCATGAACGTAAAACTATATGAGTATGATAAGGAACTAGAGTTAGTTTAATAACTATAAAAAAATGACGGTAGATTTCACCGTCTTTTAATTTGGGGATTGACAAATATAGTCCGTTAGAATACACTGTTTACAAGGAAATAATCTTACGGATTTGCACGTTGATTTGCCCATATAGATAGCTTTAATAAGCCGTATTAGTGGAATTGGTAGACACGCAAGATTCAAAATCTTGTGGCTTTACGGTCGTGTCGGTTCGACCCCGACTACTGGTACCAAATTAAGAATTGAGACGCTCTTAAAGGGCGTTTTTTATTTATGTAGTTTAGTGAGCTAAAATTGTATTTAAGATTTAGGATTATGATATTACTAATAATGATGTTATGTTAATAATGTAGTGGAGGTTGATATTGAGTGAAAAATATACTGTTATTACTTATTATAATATTAGTACTTTTATTAGGTGCTTGTGAGGAAGAAGAAATAGAGATAGAAGTAAAATATCGAGGGAATGTTAAAGAAAAACTTCTCGATAATGATGAATGGAATTGTGATGATTCAATTTGTACTTTGGATGAAACAAAATATTGGAATACACTTACATACAATTTTGATACAGAAATATTTGAAGTAAAACTTAGAACTGCTGTTGATGGCACTTTCGGGACAGCTACTATTAGTTATTTAGAAGATAGTATTGAAGTTGATTTATATATGGGTGGAAATTGTACGTGTTCTATTGATACTGATATTGACTGTGGAGATTTAGTAATTGGAGAACCGTATGAACAGTTAATCCAAGCAACAAATGCAGTATTTGAAATTGTAATTTTTAAATAATAGAAAACACTCTTGAGGGTGTTTTTTTAATAAAAATTATAAATAGCATCCTTAATTGTAATTTAGATATATATTATTATATAAGATATGATATAATATGAGAGTAAATAAAGAGGTGACAAGATGAAAAACTTTGAATACAGATCGTTAACAAAAATTATCTTTGGTAAAGATCAGATTTCTAACTTAGAAAGAGAATTAGAAGAATTTAAAGTTAGAAAACTGTTACTTGTATATGGAATGAGTTCAATAAAGAATCTTGGAATATATGAGCAAGTTATTTTCATTTGTAATAAACTTGATATTGAAGTTTATGAAGAGGGTGGAGTTAGACCTAATCCTGATATGAGTAGTGTTAGAAGTGGGATAGAAACTTGTAGAACTAATGATATTGATTTTGTTCTTGCTGCTGGTGGAGGTAGTGCAATTGATTGTGCTAAGGCTATTGCTTTTGGAACTAAATATGATGGAGATCCTTGGGATGTTTATTTATTAAAAGATAAAGCAACTAGTGCTTTACCACTTGGAGTAATTATTACACTAGCTGCTACTGGAACTGAGACAAATGGTAACAGTGTTATTAGTAATGATGAAACTGGTGAAAAGAGAAGTGTTGCTTACCCATTTAGTGTTCCTAAATTTGCAATAATTGATCCAAGTTATACGTTAAGTGTAGATAGGTATCACGTTATTGCAGGTAGTATGGATATTATGATGCATGTTTTTGAACAGTTCTTTAGTAATACTTTGAGAACTGAAACTAGTGATTATATGAGTATGGGTGTTATTAAATCAGTTATTGAAAATACGAGTAGATACTTAGCTGGCGAAGATGGCTATGAGACAAGAGCTAATTTAAGTTGGGCTTCAACAATTGGACTTAACTGGATACTTGGAGTAGATAAAGTTGGAGACTGGGCAACGCATAGACTTAGTTATCCTATTACAAAAGAGTATGGTATAACTCACGGATATGCTCTTGCGTTAATATTTACTTCATGGATTAGAGTTGCTTTAAAATATAATAGTATTACAATGATTCCAAGGTTAGAAATAATCGGTGATATGATTTTTGATGGAACTGATTATAGTCTTGTACCTGATAAATTAGACGAATTATTTAGTGAGTGGGGAGCTAAAGTAAAACTTAGTGAAGAATTAAAAGATGTTACATTAGAAGAAATTGATAAGCTTATTGAAAATGCACTTGCGCTTGGGAGCGTAGGTACAGTTATTGAAATAGATAAAGAGAAAGCATTAGAAATATTTAAAAATTCATTAGGGTGGTGAACATATGTATGACAAAAAGTATTTAGAATTACTTTCATATTTATATGAAGGGGTTTACGTTGTTGATCAACAACGTAAAATTGTTTTTTGGAATAAAGGTAGTGAAGAAATCACTGGATATAGTGCAGAAGAAGTTACGGAATCATATTGTTATAACAATATTCTTAGACATGTTACTGAAGATGGTAAAAATCTTTGTTTTGATGGTTGTCCACTACATCATACTTTAGCAACTGGGGAACTTCAGGAAGCAGATGTATTTTTACATCATAAAGAAGGACATAGAATTCCTGTAAAAGTAAAATCTATTCCTATTTATGATTCAGAAGAAAATATTGTTGCAGCTATTGAAGTATTCACAGATGAAAGATATAAAAAAGATACTTACTCTGAAAATAGAAAATTAAAAGAGTTATTAGTAACTGATCCTTTAACAAAGATATCTAATAGAAGATATTTAGATTTTCACTTAGAAAGTTGTAAAAAAGAAGCTGATGAATTTGAAACAACATTTGGATTATTGTTCTTTGATATTGATAAGTTTAAAGGCGTTAATGATACATATGGACATGACATTGGTGATGAAATATTGAAACTTATGTCAAGAACTATATCTTCAAATATTCGTGGTGATGATAAGGTTGGCAGATGGGGTGGAGAAGAATTTATAGCAGTAATTAAAATTGATCATTTAGGTGGTCTTGAAAAAATAGCTAATAAGCTTCGTTTACTAGTTTCTAAATCAGAACATAAACTTGAAAATGATAAGGAATTACGTGTAACTGTTTCTATTGGTGGTACTCTTTATAAACCTGGAGAATCTTTGATAGAGTTAGTTAAAAGAGCGGATTCTTATATGTATCAAGCTAAGGAAAAAGGTAGAAATAGAGTGATAGTAAAATAGACTTTTTTAAGTCTATTTTTTTTAATGACTTATATAGTAGATTATGATACAATTTAAATTGATAATAATCGTAATACGAGGAGAGTACTAATATGAAAATAATTGCAGTTAATGCGGGTAGTAGTTCTTTAAAATTTCAATTACTTGATATGCCAAGTGAGAATGTATTAATCAGTGGAATTGTTGAAAGAATTGGACAAGATAAATCCGTTATGAAAATTAAATTAAATGGTGATAAACTAGTAGAAAATTTAGTAATAAAAGATCATAGTGTAGCTGTTGATTTATTACTTAAGCAACTTATTGAATTAAAGGTTGTTACGTCGCTTGATGAGATTGATGGAGTAGGACACAGAGTTGTTCATGGTGGAGAAGCATTTACTGATAGTGTATTAATAACGGATGATGTTATTAAAGCTATTGAAGATGTTAGTGACTTAGCTCCTTTACATAACCCTGCAAATCTTACTGGTATATTTGCTTTCCAAAAAGCACTTCCACATATAAAAGGTGTTGCTGTATTTGATACTGCATTTCATCAAACAATGGAAGAAGAAGTTTATTTATATGGTGTTCCATATGATTGGTATGAAAAGTATGGAGTTAGAAAATATGGATTCCATGGAACTAGTCATAAATTTGTAAGTTTAAAAGCTGCTGAATTACTTGGTAAGAAACCAGAAGATGTAAATATTGTAGTATTACATCTTGGAAATGGTGCTAGTTTATGTGCTGTTAAGGGTGGAATAAGTGTTGATACTTCAATGGGTTTCACTCCTCTAGCCGGAATATTAATGGGTACTAGAAGTGGAGATATTGATCCTGCGATAGTAGAATATATCGTTGAAAAAGAAAATAAAACAGTTAAAGAAGTAATAAGCGATTTAAATAAAAAATCTGGATATCTTGGAATGAGTAGAAATTCAAGTGATTCTAGAGATTTATGGACAGCAACTCACGGTGGAGATAGACAAAGTATTAAAGCTATTAAGAAACAAGTTAAAATGATTTGTGATTATGTAGCTTCTTACTATGTTACTATGGGTGGAATTGACGCTATTTGTTTCACTGCAGGTGTTGGTGAAAATGCTATATTTACTAGACAGTTAATTGCTAATAGATTGGCTCCTTTAGGAGTTAAACTCGATATCGAGAGAAATTACGTTAGAAGTGTTGAAGCTTTAATTTCAGCTGATGACTCTAAAATTAAATTGTTCTTATTACCTACAGATGAAGAAGTAATGATAGCGAGAGATACATTAAGATTATCTAATACATAAGGAGTGGATTTTACACTCCTTTTCTTTTTGTGATATAATATAATAGACGAGGTGATTATATTGAAAATTACAATTGATAAAATTATAAAAGAAAAAACACCGAATTTTCATATTGGTGTTATGTCTTGTGATGTTTTAATATATGAGAATAGAGATATTGTAAATCTAGTGAATGATTGTGAAGTAGAAATATCAGAAAACATTGATATAACTGACGTCATAAAACTTGAAACAATTAAAGATGCTAGAGACGCTTATAAAGTATATGGTAAAGATCCATCAAGATATCGATTAGCTACTGAGTCTTTGTATAGAAGATTAGCTAAAGGTAATAGTTTATATCGAATCAACAATGTAGTTGATTTAGGTAATATATTATCACTTAGTTCTAGAAAAAGTGTTGCAGTACTTGATTATGATAAAATTGAGGGAGATATACTTATAAGATTAGGAAATAAAGGTGAAGAATATTACGGAATAGGTAGAGGTAAATTAAATATTGAAAATGTGCCATTATATGAAGATTCAATAGGACCTTTTGGATCAACAACAAGTGATACAGAAAGAACAATGATTACTGATAGTACTAAAAAGATATTGCTGTTTATTATATCTTTTAGTGGTGATGAAGATTTAATGTATGAACTTAAATATGCGAAAGAATTATATGAAAAATATGCTAATGGAGATAATTTTGAATTGAATGTAATGTGAATACTCCCCCGCTTAATTTAAATTTGAAGTGGGAGCTTCATGGGTTATGCGAACTAACGTTCGAAAAATTACC
>LGVF01014071.1_pt1 | contig 23106 bp, 12 predicted proteins | sample 469901 | NCBI WGS metagenome assembly LGVF01 (sample SAMN03893561, study PRJNA290197) | marine sediment metagenome | material: sediment; isolation source: combined push core samples #3730, #5133, and #5579 collected at Hydrate Ridge | place: Pacific Ocean: Hydrate Ridge
AGTATTTTTTTGACCAGTACCATGCGTAACGCTATCTCCAAAAGCTACGTAAACTCGTTTTTCTTCTTTTTTAAGCTTACATAATTTAGCATTTTTCTCTAGTTCTAATCCTAAAAAATGAATATCTGTCATTAGTGGAAAAGTAATTCGATATACAACTGCTTTACCTTGATACTTTGAGTATAATTCAATTTTAATCTCAGCATCTTCAACGTATTTAAAGTTTTCATCCTTATCAAATTCGCCATCTTGAAATACGTTAAAAAAAGCGTGTTTTGGATTTCCTTTTGCGGTTTTTAGTTTTACGATAACTGATGGACTTTTTGTTTTAAATTCAATATAAATACCTGTACCCGTACGTGCTTTTAATGGATTGAATAAATTGCTTTTAGTAGTTCCTGCATAGACTTCATCTGAATGTCGATGGAGTATCATTTCATCACCTTCCATTTTAATGAAATTACTACCGTAAACTTGGATGTTATCACTGTTTGGCTCAATGTGTTTACCTGTAAATGTTGCCTTTTCTTGCGCAAAGTTTAGTGTACTAATTGACACTAAAAATAAGGTAATAAAGAATTTGAAATAGTTCATTTTATAAATTTAAGAATTAGTTTTCCATTGTTGTAACTTTTCCAATAATGGCACCACTTTTTGTATATTTTCTTTTGAAATATCGTGCTGTTTTCTAGTATCTTTAGCGATATTTTTTAATTAAACACGATTTTACCAATTCCACTTTGTGGATTGATATATTAGAGTTAATAACCAAATGTTTTCTCCTGCTCTTTTAATAAATTAATAAGTTTAGCTTTTAATTTTTTTGCCGTATCAGCATAAGCAGGGTCATCTTGTAAAGAAGTTCTTTCTAAAGGATCCTTTTTGTAATCGTATAGTTCAACTCCAACAATTTCAGGTTTTTGGTAAGAAGGTGTTTTATGAAAATCTCCTTTTAGCCAAAGTGTATATCTATACCTTTTGGTACGCATTGAGTAACCCATTACATTTTTACCACGTGGATACTGACTCAAGGAAAAATCTTTAATCTCTATCTCAGGATTTTTCATTACCGGCATTAAACTCTTACCTTCTAATACTTTTGGGATTTCAAATCCTGCATAATCTAAAATTGTAGGATACATATCTACTAATTCAGCCATAGTATTCGCTCGTTTTCCTTTTGAATACCCTGGGGCAACAATTATTAAAGGCACCTTTGTTGCCTGCTCAAAATTTGAATGCTTTGCCCACACCCCGTGATCACCTAGATGCCAACCATGATCACCCCACATAACAATAATAGTATTTTTATCCAAACCAAGTTCTTTTACTTTGTCTAATACTTTACCTATCTGGGCATCTACATAAGATACCGACGCTTTATAGCCATGTATTAATTTTTTTTGAGTTTCTATATCCAATGATCCTTTATCAGGAATCCCTGCATAGGCACGTAATTCCCCCCAGGAATGGTAAGCATAGTCAGGAGAATTCTTAGCGTGTTCTTGAAAAGATGCTACATCCATATCTTCACGTTTATACAAATCCCAATATTTCTTAGGTGCCGTAAAAGGTAAATGTGGTTTACTATATCCAAGTGCCAGGAAAAAAGGTTTATCAGATTTACTTAGTTTTTCGAGTAATTTAATCCCTCCTTCAGATGTTGCCCCATCAACATAAGCATTATCTGGTATATCTAAGTTTTCTGTTGCAGGATTTAACCCTTGTTTTTTAAGAAATTTAATTGCTTCCTTACGTTTCATTTTCTTAGCCTTAGCTATTTTCATTGCTTTAAAAGTAGCTGGGTTTTGGTATCTTCCATAGACTGCAGGATAGGAGTAGCCATCGGCATAAACCATATCATCTTTTTCTATATATGGTATTGTCCAGGAAGCAGGATCATTATTCTTTGCTCCATGCATCAGTTTTCCAAGACCTACAGTTTCATAACCATTATTTTTTAAAAACAGGGGTAAAGTAATAACATCTGGATTTACATCACGCATATTGGTTTGAAGATCCCAAACTTTTGTCCTGTCTGGTCTAAGTCCACCAAAAATACTTATTCTCGATGCTGCACAAACTGCCTGCTGACAATAAGCATTGTCAAAGACTACTCCTTGTTCTGATAATTTATCAATATTTGGAGATTTGATATCTGTTTGACCATAGATCCCTAACTCCGGTTTTAAATCATCCATCGAAAAGAATATAATATTTGGTCTTTTATTTTGTGCTTCAATGCTACCAATAAAATGGAGTGCTATAACTACTGAAAAAATATATTTAATCATGGTTTTAAATTATTAATTATTTGTGAGACTCTAAAAAATTTATTTCAATTTTTTAATTAGTCGAACTAATCTCGCTTTTTTAGCGGGATCTAGGTTAAATACCTCGACCCTTGGGTTGATTCCTATTAATGGGTTCAGGGCTTGCCCTGAGGTTTACTTTTATTAAAAATATTCATTTTTATATGCTTTATTGATTAAAATTAAAGGGTTTTTGAAAGAAAACTTTGATTGATTTATTACAAACCAATCAAAGTTTCTTAACCAAACTCACTCAATCTAATTAATTCACTTAATTGTTTATTTCTTTTTATCTTCTTTCTTTTTATCTTTTAGTATTTGTTCTTCTGTTCTAATAACTGCACCAATATCCTGTCTCCAATCTTTTATTAATTTTAAAAGTTCATCTCTTTTTGAAGGCATCTTATTTGCAAGATTTTTTATTTCACCCATATCATTTTTAATATTGTATAATTCAAGTCTATTTTCTTCATAAAAATCTATCAACTTAAAATCTCCTTTTCTTACTGTTGTATTTGCCCTGTCACCTGTACTAACAGGTCTTGGCACTGGCGAATGCCAAAAAATTGGCCGATCAGTATTATTGAATTGTTTTCCTGTTAAAGTGTTTTTAAAACTTTTTCCATCTAAGTGTTGCTCAGGGCGTAATGGCAATCCTGTCATTTCAAGCAAGGTTGGATAATAATCTGTACCCGTAATATAATAATCTGTTTCTGATTTTTTTGTTACACCTGGCCATTTCACAAACATGGGTACACGAACTCCTCCATCATAATTATGCCCTTTCCCTGCTCGTAATGGCAGGTTAGAAGTAGCCAATCTTCGCTTGTTTCCTCTATTTGACAAACCACCATGATCTGATGTAAATACAATTATTGTATTTTTGGTTAAACCTAATTCATCCAGCAGATCCGTAATTTCACCAAAACTATCATCTACACTTTGGATCATACTGGCATAGATAGCATTGTCTTGTTTTGTTTTTGTTTCACCCGTGCTACCAACTCTCAAATAGTCTGGTCCCGCTGGAACTGGATTTTTCTTAAGTTTGGTTTTGTACTTCTTATTGTATTTATCCTTTCCTTCAAAAGGAGTATGTACTCCGTAATGAGATAGGTAAACAAAAAATGGTTTGTTTTTGTTCTCTTTTATAAAATCTAGAGTTTTGTTTGTTAAAATATCAGTAAGATAATCTCCTTCTTTACCGTCCTCTAAACCTTCAATTTTTTTAGCATGATGATTTTTGTTTTTTGATTTATTATAAGGATAGAAATAACTTCCTGGTGCTCCTGCATGTCCTCCTCCAATATTAACATCAAATCCTTGATCTTCCGGATACACTTCAGCGGATGCTAAATGCCATTTACCCGCAAAGAAAGTTGCATAACCTTCTGCTTTAAATGCTTTTGCAATTCCAAATTCTGATCCTTTTAACTTTCCCGAATCTTTCCCACCTTTTCCTGGAATACCTTCTCTGGCAGGATATTTACCGGTAATCATCGCAAAACGAGATGGAACACATCTTGGATGTGCTGCATAGGCTTGATTAAATTTCATTCCCTCATTTGCTATCTTGTCAATATTAGGTGTTTCATAGAATTCAGTCCCATTATACCCTACATCTTTCCAACCAAAATCATCTACTAAAAAGAAGATCACATTTGGTTTATTTTCAGATATTTTACTTTGTGCATAACCTGTTAGGACAATAAAAAGAGCAAGTATATTTATAAGTTTTATCTTCATAATTATTTTTTTAATGGTTTATTAATGTTTTCTTCGTTATAAACACGCTCAATAACTACATCAGTCATAGCTCTCATTTCATCCAAACTCATATCATCATTGAACTCTTTTTGCAATTCCTTAATTCGCTTCTTTAAAGTAGCTGTTATTTCTTCATATCCTTCTTTACCGTACAAATTATCCATCTCATACTTGTCATTTTTAAGATCATATAATTCCCATTCGTCCATATTGTAATAAAAATGGATCAACTTATATCTATCTGTTCTTACACCGTAGTGGGGTTGTACCATATGCCATTTTGGATATTCATAATAATGGTAGTAAACAGCATCCCTTGTTTTGGCATTTTTATCTCCAATTAATTGTTCTTTAAAACTTGTTCCCTGCATATCTTTTGGAATTTCAACTCCTGCGAGATCCAATAAAGTTGGAGCAAAATCAATATTCAATAATAGTTCTTTATTCTTGGAATTTGATTTTATCATTTTAGGATAACTTATCATAAATGGCATTCTGAATGATTCTTCATACATAAATCGTTTATCAAACCAACCGTGTTCTCCTAAATAAAAACCTTGATCGGAAGTATAAACAATAATTGTATTTTTATACAAATCATTCTTTTTTAAATAATCTATCATTTGGCCAACAGCCTTGTCAACACCTGCAACAACTCTTAAATAATCTTTGACATACGTTTGATATTTCCAGTTTTTTAATGCTGTCCCCTTTAAAGTGTCATTAGGCGTCCAGAATTCTCCTTTATTACCATAAGCATTCCAGGTATTTAGTTCCCTTTTTGAAAGACCTTTTGGTGGCTTTATTTTTAGATCTTTACGATTCATATGGTTTTCAATTTCCATCCACTGCTCACTTGCTGCTTTTCTTCCTTTATAATCATCATTAAAATTTGGTGGATGAGGCAGATCTCCATCTGTAAACATATTTTTAAATTCATCTGCAGGTTCCCAGGGTCGGTGTGGTGCTTTAAATTGATACATCAACATAAAAGGTTTACTTTTATCTCTATCCTTATCCAACCAATTCAAAGCATCATGAGCTACTTGTGCCGTTGAATGTCTTTTGGTTTCACGAATGGTGTCTTTTCCGTTTTCTAAATAAATGGTATTGAAATAAGTGCCCTGTCCACCCCAGTTGATCATCACTTTTGAATAATCAAATCCGGTAGGAACAGTTCCTAAATGCCATTTTCCAATTACAGCAGTTTGATAACCTGCTTTTTGGAATAGCTTTGGAAATGTTTGTTGTGTGCCATCAAAATCTCCTCCTTTTTCATTTTTAAAAAAACCATTTATATGACTGTATTTACCGGTAAGAATAGCAGATCGGCTAGGACCACATATTGAATTGGTATTGTAAGTATTCATCATCAACATTCCGTGATCTGCAATTTTATCAATATTGGGTGTAGGTGCAACTTCTGATAGCCAGTCTTTATACGCACTAATAGCAGCGACAGCATGGTCATCTGCCATGATAAATACAATATTTGGTTTTGTAAAACGCTTTGAATCCTCTTCATTATTTCTAGTTTTACAACTAACTATTAAAAATAAAAAAACCAAAACTACTATCAATTTATCAATAATCCCTGCTCTCATAATTATTTATTGACTACTATTTATTAAAGTATTTTTTATTGCAAAATAAGCTGGCTTAGGTTTCATATTTTCATCATATAAAAAACGGTGGTGATTTTTTCCATCTCCGCTGTCAACTAGCCCCCAAACATTGAAACTTACGATACCTGTTTTTCTATTTTCTAATACGATTTCTAAAATTTTTGAATAAGCTTCAGCCTGTTTTTTATAATTTTCAGGAGTATTGTCCCCGGGTTTCAAATGGTAATCAAATTCTGTTATATGAAAATCTAAATTATTTGCATGTGCCCAGTCAATCAATTCCGATAAATATATTAAATTCTTGGGATCATCAACAACTCTGGAATTAACTTTTAAATGTGCCTGCCAACCAAGACCGTCAACCCGATATCCTTTTTCTCTTAAATAAAGAATTGTTTTTTTTACTTTTTCCCACATTATCGGTTCCATACCTCCATGTTGGTTGTATACCTGACTAATTTTTGGCGCATATTTATTGGCAATTTCAAATGCTTTTGTGATATAAAGAGGTACTCCATTTTTATCATAGCCCATTTTCACCCAAGGATTTTCCCATTTTTTTACACCGGGTTTATCTTTAAACCAGTCTCCATTTCGCTCAATAGTTTCATTCACTACATCCATCCATTTGATGGTTTTTATATTATTTATTTTTTTGCATAAAGAAGTCATATACTCTGTCATATTCTTTTCCAGTTCTTTTGCTGTACGATTATCTGCCTTTGCCCATTTGGATGCTTGTGGGCTTATTGGTGAATGAAACCTTAGATCAATCTTATTCTTGTTCCCAAATTCGATAAAACTTTCTATTCTGTCCCATCTCCAAACTCCAGGCTCAGGATGAATATAGGTCTGTTTTGCAAAATTTCTTGAAGTTGCATAGGTAAAATCTTTTAAAAACAGTTTTTCAACTTTGGTTCCTAATTGTTCAAAACCTAGTGCGGTGCCAACATAAACCGATCCGTTTGAATAATTATTTTTCAATATATCTTTTACACTTTCGGTTGATACCCATTTTCTGGTTGCTTTAGCATGTTCTGCAATAAAATATTCTTCTGTGTACTTGATCAATTTATCTTGAATTGATTTGTATCCTTTTTCACCAAAATGATTTGTAGTTTCTAAAGGATCATTTTTATAATCATATAATTCTTGAGCAACAATATCTTTTGAAGTAATTTTATCTGTACTATGCTTTTTATTTCCAATCCAAACGGTATATCTGTATTGGTCTGTTCTAAAACTATAACCCATGTTTTTTCCACGACTTATTTGGGTTACAGCATATTTTTTAACACTTTCAGTTTTTCCATTTACAATTGGAGCTAAACTTTTCCCATCTAAATTATTAGGAATATCGAGTCCGGAAAGTTCACAAAGTGTAGGGAAAATATCGACAAATTCAGTTGGGGATGATATTTTAATACCTTTTTTACTTCCAGGTGTATAAATCATCATTGGTGATCTGGTAGCCTGTTCAAAATCACTGTGTTTATTCCACATACTATGATCTCCCAGATGCCAACCGTGGTCACCCCAAACAATAATTATCGTATTTTTATCTAAACCGGTTTGTTTTAGTTTTTTTAAAATTTTTCCAACCTGAGTATCTACAAAGCTTGTAGCAGCATAATAACCACGGATCAATTTTTTTTGAGTTTCCTTATCTAATGCTAATAAATTTTCTTCATTTAATACATACTCAATATGGTCATCCTTATAACTTCTCAATTCATTTGAAGTATGATAAGCTAAATTAGGTCCATTTTTTGATTTTTTTTGATAAGTAGCATAAGGTATTTTGCTTTCATCATATAAATCCCAATAAGTCTGTGGAGCAACAAATGGCAAATGAGGTCTTTTAAATCCAACTGCCAAAAAGAAAGGTTTTGAAGAGTTCTTACTAAGCTCTTCAAGTAATTCCAATCCCTTATTTGCTATAGCACCATCCATATATGCATCATCAGGAGCATCACTGGATTCAAATGGTGGTTTGTATCTGTCTCTAGCATATTTAGTAGGGTTTTTAACACCTTTTTCTTCGCCTTCTTTTATCAATGCAGAAATTTTAGCTTTAATTTCTTTATTTTGATAATATCCAAAAGCAGGTTTTCCATAAGCCTTTGGATATTCCAGGTTCTGTTCTCTGTAAAAAGGAATACTCCATGATGGTTTGTCAATTTCTTTATCTACACATCTGGGATCATATATTTTACCAGTTCCCAAAGTAAGGTAACCGTTTTCTTTAAAGTATTGAGGAAGTGCAAGAATATTTGGATTAATATCTCTCATTCTTGTTTTTAGATCCCTAACTTTAGTATGATCAGGACGTTTACCGGTCATTAAACTTGCTCTTGAAGGACCACAAACAGCCCACTGGCAATGATTATTTAAAAATACAGCAGCATTTTCAGAAAATTTGTCCAAGTTTGGTGTAATTGCATAAGAATCTCCAAAACTACCAATGGTTGGTTTTAGATCATCAATTGCTATAAATAATATATTGGGTCTTTTATCATCTTGTGCATAAACTTTTGACATCAAGACAAAAACCATTAATAAATAAATGAAATACTTGAATTTCATAGGCTTAATATATTAAAATTTGGTGAATCAATTCTGATTGAATAAAAAAATAGAGACCGTCAGAAAAATAACGGCCTCTATCTATTATCAATTATTAAAACTCTTCAGCTGCAAAGGCTTTTGAAACTTCTACACGAATCTCATCAATAAAGAAACCAGCACCCTTTCCAGTTGTAGGTCCTGTTTTTTGCACTCTCCAATTTAAGTAAACAGAGGCATTACCGGGAGTGATTACCACATCTTGAAATGGCACAACATTCAAATCGCTATCCACATGAATATCACCCCATCCACTTACACCTGACCAATCATTAGGTGCCATAATAGTGGTCCAGTTACTATTATCAAAAGTTCCTGTTTCTAGATCTGAAACATCATAACCACTTTGAAAAGATCTTTCATACCAGTCTAATCGATCATCACCCCAGCCAAAATCTTCATTAAAAGAAACACGCATTTTTCGCCAATCTGCCTGCATAGCCAATTCCAATACTAGAGCAGCATCTACAAGTTCGTCAGGAGAATTTTTTCCATCATCACTTAATTTTGCTGTAAACAGATCTTTTTCCTTACCGACCTTATCATTAATTGTATTTTCAACTGTAAAACTTTGTGCCGATCCATACAAATCATAATGCATTAATGCTGCATTATATGCATTTGGATCAACAGGATCTTTTACATTATTGAAATCTTCAGTAAATACAGGATTAACATCCCAATGAGCTTCCACGGTCAAGCTAAAGACATTTTCAAAAGTTACTACTGTACCTGAACTATTGGTTGCTATTACACCTAGAGAATAAACTCCTTCTGGAATATCTTTGTCCTCGCGTACTTTAATTCTACCATCATTTTTAATAATCACCATTTCATCTTCAATACCCTGTGGCAATATAATTTCCAATGTGGCAACAGTCATACCATTTAGTTGAGGTATTTCGGTTTGATATTCTGTCCAAGGTGAAAGTACAACATTAGAAAGCGGAGTAGTTCCATCAGCCTGCACATACTGAAGTGACGGAGCTTCGCCTACGGTTACAGTCAAAACATCAGCAAAAGTTTTTGACCCTACATTTGAATCAATAATTACAGTTAGTTTATACACACCTGAATCTGCATTGGTGTCTTTTGAAATTACACCTGTATCTGCATCAATGGTAAAACCAGCAGGAGCATCTTTTAAACTATATGTTACGTCTTCAACAACATTTCCTCCTGTAGAAGTATCTACATAAGTAATTGTAGCTATATCTAATTCATCAAGAAATTCAACCTCAACTACATCGGTTGTAATAGTATAGTCCAGAGGAATATCAAAAACACCCATAACAAACGCATTAGTTTCAAGAATTGTTCCGTTTACATTATCTACACCGATATTGAAGGAATAAGTTTCTCCTGGAATTATATCCCCTTTAGAATTATCAATAGTAATTATACCCGTTTTATAATCAATAGAAAAATCACCGAGACCTGTTGAAGTTCCATCACTTAATTTTACATCTTTTATTGAAAAACCATATACCGCATGATCAATAGTAAAACTTGGTGCATCCGTTACAATTTCCTTTTGATACGGATATGTATCTATATTTGTATAGGTTAAACCTATATCTCCATCAATAACATATTGGTTTGTATAATCTATTTCATCTTCTTCACAAGAATAAAAACTTGAAAAGAAAAAAAGACCAAAAATTGCCAATATAAATGGTTTAAAATATTTTATTTTTTTCATCTTTAATTTATTTTTTAGTATTAATAACCCGGGTTTTGATCAGAAGCATTTATTTTTTGATTTCTACTTATCTCATCACTAGGAATAGGTAAAAACATTGCTCTAATATGGTCAGGATAAATCAAATCAAAACTTTTAAAATCATCTCTGTTATTATGAACATCAATAAAATTTGTTTTAAAGAAGTCGTAACCTCTTCTGTGTGTATTGAAAAAATCTTGTCCTTCACCTAACAATTCATATTGGTATTCTCTCATAATTGCTTTTCTAAATTCATCTTGACCTAATCCGGCCCAATCTGCAGGTTCAGCCGTTCCGCCACCAGTTGCTCTAGCTCTTGCCAATACTTCATTTACATGTGCATGAGCTTCATTAGACTTTCCTATTTCATTTTCAATTTCTGCAAGCATTAGTAATAAATCAGCATAACGATATTGTACGTAATTGTAATTATTAATATCTGAAGTTGCAGATAAATCTTTAATAAAATACTTATATAGATAAGGAAACCCTTCTGTATCTTTTTTTCTGTCAGGATCCTCTGGATACATTAGTTTCGTTGTTCCCTTTTTGTAATCTACATAACTGGTTTTAAATGTAAGATCAATTCGTGGGTCATTTGGGTATTTAGCCATATGCATATCTATAGTTTCAGGATTAGGCCGAAAACGTTTCCATCCGGTACCAGGATAGGCTTTACCTTCAGAGAAATATCGTGTTAATCTATTATTATTTTCTACATTAGACTGAAGTTCAAAAATAGACTCACTATTGTTATTTGCTGTACTCTCATCATCCCACAACTCTGCATAATCAGGAACCAAACTATATTCTCCAACGACTTGTATTGCTTCATCATAGGCCTTTTGCCAATTGGGGCTACCATTATCATTTCCTGCCATAGCCATATAAACTTTGGCAAGCAACATATTGGCAGCGTGTTTACCAGGTCTTCCACTTTGTCCTTTTTGACCACCTGCATCAAACATTAAATTTTTAGCTTTTTCAGCATCCTCAATAATCAAACTATATACATCATCAATACTTGCTCTTTCTTTATGTAATGTTTCACTATTAGCAGGCTCCGCATATAGAGGTACTCCACCATAATGACGAACCAGATTAAAATAGGTATGAGCTCTTAAAAAATAGGCCATACCAAGAATATTATTCATAGTTGCATCTTCGGAATCTGCAGGTGTATTTGCAATAAAATCATTCGCTCTTGAAATAGCAGTATAACATCCTTGCCAAAAATTTGTTGGATAATTTTGTGTTGAAGTTGGCTGTAAAATACCAATATTTAATCTGTCACTTTTTTTGCCAGGATAAAATAATCCAGTCATATGTAATGCCGCACCATGAAACTCAGAACCATAGTAGTTATATCCTGCAACAGAACTCAATATACCATTTAAAGCAACATCTGCTGTTTGAACATCACTATATACACTATCATTAGATAGATATGGAGGATCTTCTTCTAAATCACATGATGTGTATAGTACAGAAGAAAATATCGTTAAAATTATTAATTTATATATATTTTTCATAATAAAGTTTTTTTAAAATTTAATATTAACACCAAGTACAAAACTAGAAACATTAGGAGTTCCTACCCAATCAACACCAATAATGGTTCCATCATATAAATAACTAGTAAGCTCAGGGTCATAGCCACTATAATCGGTAATGGTAAATACATTATTACCAGATACATAAACTTTTAAGTTATCTACAAAAGCCCTTTTATCAAGCTCTAAATCATAACTAAGTGTTATATTACTCAAACGAAAGTAAGTTCCATCCTCAACTATTCTATCACTTGGATCTTCAGAACCCGGTATAGAACCAATTCTTGGATATGTGCCAGTTGGGTTATCGACAGACCAAGCTTCATAATATGCTGCTGGTCTAATATTTTTACTTGATGAAGTCAGTGCTACATCTTCCAATAATAAATTTCCATTTAAAATATCATTACCATAGGTACCGGTAAACAGCATATCTAAGCTAAAGTTTCCAAGTGTTAAATTTGAATTGATTCCATAAGTAAAATCAGGATTTGGATCTCCAATATTAGTAAGGTCATCACCATTAACATTTCCATCATCATTTAAATCTACAAAAATAACATCTCCGGCTAAGTTTGTACTACCTTCAAATGTTGGTCCTGCATCTGCAGCTTCCTGTGATGTATAAATTCCATTGGTTTGATAACCCCAAAAAAGACCAATAGGTTGACCTTCAATAAACGCATTTGCAGGATGTTTAAAATTATTACTAGTAGATACATTATTTCCTAAATAATAGGATGCGCTTACAAGCTCCCCATCAATATAGATATCACTTTTAGGTAGCTCACTTAAATCAATAATCTCGCTTTTGTTAAAAGAAATATTTCCTCCCAAAGAAAAAGAGAAATTATCTGAATCTACCAGGAGAGCATTCAATGAAAATTCAATACCTTCATTTTGTAAACCTCCTCTATTTATTAAAAAACTATTAAACCCTGTAGAAGTTGGAATTGGTGAATTTATCAGCAGATCCGTTGTTTCTTTGTGATATACATCAACACTTGTCATAAGCCTACTGTGAAAGAGATCAAAATCTAATCCAAAGTTGGTTTGTGTAGTAGTTTCCCAGGTTAAGTCTGGATTTGCAATATTTATTGGAGCAATACCTAATACGGTAGAATTACTTGCGTCAGAATAATTTGAAGTATTATAGTTATTATATGTTTGATAAGGTTCGACTGCCTGATTTCCAACCTTACCCCAGCTAGCTCTAAATTTTAAATTACTAATAGTATTGGAATCTTGCAAGAAATTTTCGTTAGACACTGTCCAAGCAAAAGATGCAGACGGAAAATAACCAGTACGATTATCTTCTCTAAATTTAGAAGATTGATCCGCTCTAAGGGATGCATTAAACGCATATCTGTTTTTTAAAGTATAGGTAAAACGACCTAGATAAGAAAAAATATTATCTTTAAGCCCTAAGGAAGAATGAGGTGTTATTACTAACTCACCCAATTGTGGACTTTTTTCTCTTAAGTTACTTATTGGAAATTGACCAACTTCATAAATCGTATTATCGGTAGTAGAACCATCAGCTGTTATTCCAATTGTAGCATTTAGTCTATGATTATTATTAAAACGTTTGTTATAAATTAATAAATTATCTACAGTATAAGTGATTTTATCCATATCAGATAATGCCAAAATACCGTTTGTAAAACTTCCTTTTTTTGTTTCAGCACCATACCATCGAGATCTTCCTTTTGTACGGTAGTTAGTTCCAGTGTTTAGTTGATATTTTAAATCGTCTGTTATTTTATACGTTAATCTAACTGACGCATTTATCCTTTTTTCTTTAATTTTTTCTTCATATCCTGCAAGCCATGTATAAGGATTATCTTGTATATCATCAGGCTCATCAACATCTTCCAATTCTCCTCCAATTAAAGGGTTGTATGTAATCAATTGACGTGTAAAACTACGGGTACCACCACCAATGTTAGCTCCCTGAGACATATTACCATTAGCTGCATATAGACTTATTCTAGTTTCTAACTTTAATCTATCTGATATATCATTTGAATAGTTAAGTCGTACGTTTGCACTATTAAGAAATGTATTTGGAACAACACCATCTAAGCCATCTAAGCCAACAGAAAAATAATAATTAGATTTTTCTGTTGCACCACTCATATTAAAGCCAACGTTATTAGCATATCCTGCTTGGTAAATTTCTTCTTGCCAGTTAACTTGTGGTAATGGATCTCCCGTTGGAATACCATTTGTCATGAGATAGACGTTGTTATCATCAATGTGATACGTAGTTTCAAATTCTCTTAAAATCCGGGTGTGGTTTATGAATTGTGCATATCCAATAGGATCTAATACATCTATTATTTTGGTCACCTGCGAAATAGTAGATGAGGCAAAAACATTTATCACAGCTTTACCCTGTTTTCCTTTTTTTGTTGTTATCAAAATAACACCATTGGCACCACGGGAACCATAAATTGCAGTAGCAGATGCATCTTTTAAAACCACCATACTCTCAATATCCCTTGGGTTGATTCCTGTTAAGCCATTTTGAGTTTGTTGTGTTTCATTTGCATCTGAAGTTGCATCAATTACATCTTCTCCTGCAGAATCCATTATTACCCCATCAATAACATACAAAGGTTCATTATTACCTCTTAAACTATTTGCCCCTCGTATACGAACACTTACTGATGCTCCTGGAGAACCCGTATTGGAACTTACCATGACACCTGTTGTTCTACCCTGTAGCAAAGAAGCAACACTGTTATATTGAGCCGCAATTTCGGTAGTTTCTTTTACTTCAGTCAATGCTCCTGTCAAATCTCTCTTTTGCATAGTTCCATAACCAACTACAATTACTTCATCTAAAGTATTGTCATCCGGTTCCAACTGAATATTGTAGCTCTTTGCAGGAGTTAATACCAGTTTATAATCATTATATCCTATAAAAGATATAATTAAAGTGGTAGCGTCTTCATTAACAGCAATTGCAAAATTACCATCAAAATCGGTGGAAACTCCCTGAGTAGTTCCCTGAATTAAAACACTTGCACCGGGAAGAGGATTTTTATCTTCATCAAGTACATTTCCTGTTATCTCTCTGCTTTGCGCAAATAGAATCATCGGAACAAACAATGCCAAATAAAAAATTTTGCTTTTTTTCATATTAATATATTTTGAGTTTACATAGACAAATCTAATGGCAATTAATAGATGTGCATAGGGTGTTATGTTTTTTAGTTGGGGATATATGGGTATTTTAATGATTATTTGCCAAAGTTGTTTAAAATTATTCCTGTTATGATCAATAAATAAAGGCTTATTGACTCTTTTTGGTTTTAAAATATGATTGGCTAAATAATATTCATTTGACCTTGTAAAAAGCACATATTACCCTAATATTTTAATTAATTCTCAATAAATTGCTATGCTTAACAAAGTTTTACCAGAAATAAATAATTTGGAATATCAAAAAGCACTTTAAATGAAAAAGATATTAATATTTGTTATTTTAATTAATTTTTTATCGGCTTATAGTCAGGATCAAAAACCAAATATTCTTTGGATCGTTTGTGAAGATATTAGTCCAACACTTTCCACGTATGGAGACCATACTGCCAAAACACCTGCATTAGATAAACTCTCAAAAGAAAGTCTGGTTTACACCAATGCCTACGCAACAGTTGGTGTTTGTGCACCGAGTAGATCTGCAATTATAACAGGAATGTATCCTACAAGTATGGGTACCATGCATATGCGAACAGGCAAAGATGTATTCTCCTGGGGTAACAGAGTTTATAAAACAAATATAGGTATGGATGATATTGAAGGAAAACCAATTAGGCAATACGCTACTGTTATTCCGGATTTTGTTAAATGTTTTCCCGAATACCTTAGAGCTGAAGGATATTTTTGCTCAAATAATGCTAAAACCGATTATCAGTTTGCTGCCCCTATAACTGCCTGGGATGAAAATAGTGAAAAAGCTCACTGGAGAAACCGACCAAAAGATGCTCCTTTTTTCTCTGTTTTTAATTTCGGAACCACACATGAAAGCAGATTGTGGAAAAATGTGGATAAACCTCTCACCGTTTCTCCAAAAGATGTAAAAGTCCCTCCATATTTACCCGATAATGAAATTTCCCGTAAGGATATTGCCCGGCATTACAGCAATGTGGAACTATTGGACAAAGAAGTTGAAAAGATCATATCACAATTAAAAGAAGATGGCTTGTATGATAGCACTATTATTTTCTTTTATAGCGATCATGGCGGCCCACTGCCAAGAGAGAAAAGGGCAATTTTAGACTCTGGTTTAAAAGTTCCTTTTTTTATAAAAGGCATTGGTAATACAGGAAAAACAGATAGATTAATTTCGTTTGTTGACCTGGCTCCAACTATTTTAAGCCTGACCAATATAAAACCACCCAATTATATGCAAGGTAAAGCCTTTTTAGGTACTTATAAAGAAAAAGAAAGGGATTATGTTTATGGAAGTTCTGACCGTTTTGATGAAAGCACTGACAGAATTAGATCGGTTAGAGATAAACAATACCTTTATTTAAGGAATTATTATCCTGAAAAAACAAGGTATAAGGATATTAAATACAGAAAAAGCATTCCAACGATGAATGACATGATTTCTTTAAAAGGTAAAGGGCAATTAAACGATACGCAAATGATCTGGTTTCAAACAAAACCGACCGAAGAATTATATGATTGCTCCAAAGATCCTCACAATATTAAAAATATTGCCTCCGACCCAAAATACAGGGAGATACTGAATAAAATGAGAGAAACATTTTTTCAACACAAGCAAAATTATATCGATCTTGGTTTGATTCCTGAGGCACAAATGATCGATATGATGTGGCCAGATCAAACACAACCACGTACAAGTAATCCAAAAATGACACAGAAAGGAAATATATTCTCTCTTTCATGTGATACCAAAGGCGCATCTATTGCGTATAAAATAGCAAATAATCCAAATGAAAAATTTGATTATAACGACCATTGGAAACTATATAATAAACCGCTTACTTTTCAAAGTGGGAAGTACTATTATGTGATTGCTGAACGAATCGGTTTTAAAGAAAGTGAAACTGTTGTTTTAAAAATGTAAAGGGTAAATAAAATCACTATCTCTCTTATTTATCCATATGTTATTTTTTTATAAATTAATTAAACCATAAAAACTATCTACTCTAAAGGATTAAACAAAAACACTTACAAATGAAAAAAACAGATTTAAACAAATTAAAAAAAATAGTATTTAAACATCCTCTTTTACTTTTGATATTAATATTAATTTTCAATAGTTGCGCTGTAAATAATAATCAAAGTGCTTCAGTTCCTAAAAATGGTGATGTTTACAATCCTATTCCAAAAATGAAATTATTGAAGCGTGAAAATGGTAGGAAGACTAAAAAAATGCATTTTTTAGTTTTTGGAGACTCTAAAGGCACTGTATATTTTAAAGATGTCTTGAATCGAGCAGATTCTTTACAACCAGACTTTTGTTTGACGACAGCAGATTTGGTAAAAAAAGGTGGAGGAGAATCAGGAAAAATAGATTATAAACAATTAGACGATGATGGTGGTTGGTTTATGCGTAAATACCCAATGTGGCCAACAGTTGGTAATCATGAAGAATCAGGGGGAACAGATGCAATAGATAATTTTTCAAACTTTTTTGGCATAAAAAAACCCATGTACACTTTTAAATATGGAAATGCAATATTTATTGCATTGCCTTGGCCTAAGATAAAAGATGATAAGAAAAAATTAAAATGGTTAGAAAAAAAATTAAAATCAGCAAAAGGAAAACATATTTTTATTTTTAAACACCGTCCAGATTATGATGTAGGCTCAAAAAAGTATGAAGATGTAGAAGGTATAGAAACAACAACAACAAGATTGTATGATAAATACAAGGTAACGGCAGTTTTTAGTGGTCATGACCATATCTATTATAGAACCAAAAGAAATGAAACCAACTATATCATATCGGCAGGGGCAGGTGCTCCAATATATGCTTTAAAAAGAGAAAAAGACGCTATTAAAGGTGATGTGTATTATGGCAAGCGTTTTAAAGAAGATCTTAAAAATAGTAAAACTGAATATAAATTCGTCGCTGCTGACGGAACTGTTACAGGCATTCCTAAAGCTATGTACTATGTACTTTCAGTTAAGGTAGATGGAGATAATGTTTCAATTGAAATGATTGATTCAAAAACCGGTAAAATATGGGACAAAGCAACTATTTCTGGTATAGAAACCAACATAAGTAACATCTTAATAGCAGCACATCGTGGTGGCTATGAGAATGATTATAAAGATAGGGCACCTGAAAATTCAATTGCAAACATTCAAAATGCGATTAACCATGGTTTTGCTATATACGAATCAGATGTTGAAAGAACGTTAGACGGCAAATTTATAATTATGCACGATCCAACAATTGATAGAACAACTAATGGAAGTGGTGAAGTAGCAAAATTGTCGAGTGAAGAAATAAAAAAATATCACTTAACTTATAAAAATGGCAAAGTAAGCAATGAAAAAATTCCTTTTCTGGCTGATTTTATCTCCAGAGGTGATGGTAAGATAATTTTCAAGATCGACTTTAAACCAGAACTTAAATATTTGGATGATTTAATCGAAGAAATTAAGGATCTAGGACTTCAAGATAGAGTGATTTTAAGGTTTAAATATAAGAAAGAAATTGCTAAAGATTTATCAAAATTCAATTCAAAAGAACTGCCTTCTATCCTTTTTAGAGTAAAAACTCTAAAACAGTACAATGAACTTAAAAGCATTCTGGATATAAAAATGATTTCTATTTTTGAAAGGAAAGAATTTACACCTGAGCAATTACAAATAATTGATATAGCATCAAAAGAAAATATTATAGTTGAAGCACATACATTTAACAACGGGAAAAAGAATAGAGAAGAATACTGGGAAGAGCAGATAGAATTGCCAATTACAATTTTTCACACCAATAAGCCAATTCTATTTCAAGAATTTTTAAAAAAGAAATAGCTCCGGTGATTATTCATGGGAGTTATACTTTTTTTCCTTTTAAAAATAAAACAGCTATCTCCATTCTTCCTATAGCACTTTTATTTTTCTCATTTCTTTTAGTCGCTAAAAAACACAAACAATTTCATTAAAAAACGATCTTTCATTTAGCTTTTTTTGTTCCGGTACCGGAACAAAAAAAACAACATTGCAGACATTTTTTTGCTTCATTTATTTAAGTTTTTTGAACGTTCTATTTTTGGAAAACTACAATGATAATTAGATTTCTCCTACAGTTGTGATAAACCCAATCAAAAATGGCTGTTGTTTGGATAATAGTACTTATAATCGTGTATATTTGTGTGTATAAAACGAATTGTGCGTCATACAGAAAGAAACCGAAATAAGAAATATGAAAATATCTATGGCAATAATTATGGTACTTTTAATAGTATCAAGTAAAAGTTATTCTCAAGAGACCTTAGAAACAACAATAAATGCGTATGCTCCTGAGGGACATCATTTTCAAGGACATAATAAATACTCTTCTCTTGCTACTTTTAATGGTAATATCTATGTGTTCTCAATGGATAATCTCCGCAGACCATATATTAATAAAATAGATGAAACTGATAGTGACAATATTGAAACAGCTCTGATAGACACCAATGAAACTGATATATATCGGGTTTTTGATGATGCCCATCATCGTTTTGCTATAGGTATTGATCAACTTGGGTATATTCATGTTATTGGTGATATGCACCACGGAAATCTTGGCAGTAAAAGAGATGTAAGTGTAGATAATCCACTTCCTGAAAGATTTAATGGTTCCATTGGAGGTCAAATGTATTGGATATCTGATAGCCCTGAAGATATTTCCTCTTTTTCATTTGTTGGATTTGATTCTCTTAGAGCCATTCCTTGTAACGGATTAACTTATGCTCATATTGAACCAGATCTTAATGGTAAACTATATATGGCTGGTCGTCAGAGCGTACGTGCCCCAAGACAGCATATTCCAGGAACAATGGGACTCTCACTTTGGAGATATGATATAACCAAAAACTCATGGGAGGAATTGGGAGGGATTTCAGCTAACAATTATGACTTTACAGATCAAGATGCTGTTTTTCCAAGCATTGTTTGGGAACCTCACGGATACGGCAGAAAAACGGTGTGGTATCAAGGATATTCTCATAGTATTAAATTTGACCACAATAACCGATTACACCTTCTCAGTCTTGTTAATGCTGATGACACTTATGATGGTTCAACACATGTTTTATATGCCTATTCTGACGATGGTGGAGATACATTTTTTCGCAAAGATGGCTCACAAATATGTTCACTTCCAATTAGAGCAACTGGACCAAATGAAAATTGTGGTACAATACTTATGTCCCAAGGATTTCCAGATGATTTTTATGGAGAGTATTTTGGTGTTTTTTGGGATGAAAATTTCAATCCCGGATTTCAGTATAAACAAATTCAAACTATGAAAGGTCGTTATTGCTATTTTGATGCAAATTCCCAACAATCAATAACATCAGATTTTAATATCCCTGTTCCAAACCGACACGGTGATCATTATAGTTTAAACGACGGTTCCATCGTTTTTATTGGAAATAAGAAGATTTGTATTAAAAGTAGTTTTACTGATATTGGTACAGAGTATTATCCTTCAAATCCAAATATTCCTAGTGGTGGTAAATATCTTCTACGAGAAATAGATGATGCAGTTCTTAGAGATCGGAATATATTAAGAGGCTTGTCGATTAAAGATGGACGTGGGATTGTTATTTCTATAGATCTATATAGTATTCCCCAGCTGCGTAAAGTCTCCCGACTTTGAGCCATTATTCAAAATACTCTTTTTCTAATGAAATTATTTCCTTGTAATCAAAATAAAATAGCTAATTCCATTATATTCCATTAGCCATATTTATTTTTTTACTGTCTTTTGGCCGCTAAAAAATACAAACAAATTTCATCAAAAAAAGATCTTTCATTTAACTTTTTTCGGAACTCAAAAAACAATCATTCCAAGAACTTTTTTTTCTTCATTTATTCAAGTTTTTTGAACGCTTTGTTTTTGGAAAATTACAACGGTATTACAAGCTTCAAAAATTCTTTTTTCGCTGATAAAAACTCAGATTGAATACTCATCGTAACGGTTATAAGGTGTTCGTCATATTTTTTCGCTGTTTCAAATTTCAAAATCCAATTTCATAAACTCATTGTCTTTTAAAACTCTACTCTGCAAAAAATATTTCCTCACTCACTTTTTTCTTTGTTTTACAAAAAATAACCTAATTATTTTGGATTCGTAATTTTTGTAAAAAAACCAAAACTTTAAGGTCAAAAACACAAATTTCAATTTATTTTTTTAGTGAAACTCAATTTTAAAGAGTTTTTAAAACGAACTGAAAATTATTAGTTGCCCCGAGAACTATACGGTATAATCATGCTACCTGTGCTGTACTTTTTTCAGAATTTGGCAGGATCTAAAATAAGTTAAGAACTCTAATTAGCAAAAAATCAAATCAAAATTCTTTTGTTTTCTCCCACCGGCTGGCACTGCGCTACGGCTACGCCTTATTATTTTTCCCTGTGGTCAAAAGGATCTAAATAGGAAACATCCTTTTCCAAAACACAAAAGGCCAAATAAAAAAAGTGCAGCAAATTTAAAATCCGTATTAATATTTGATGCCTTTGTTATGTAGTAAGTATCAAATATTAATCGGATTTCCTTGTATCGCTTTCTTTTTTTATTTTTTGTCCTTTTTTCGTTTTTTCTTTTAAAAAATAGATTATGATCTATTTGAAATATAGTAAGCTTTTCGTATCTTTACAATTCATTATGAGCCATTAATTTGGCAGCAACCGAGTGTAACACCACGGTGCTCTTACAATGAGCCTTTACAAAGGAAAAATGTTACGAAACTTATCTTTTCTAAAAAGCTTCCCGTATTCATAGTGAATTAACCTTTAAAAATTATTTATTATGAACAAAGCATTTGAGTATTACGACAGATTTATGAAAAGATTAAACAAACTATCTGATGAAGAAATTGTAGATGAATTTAACTATGAAGTAGGTAATGGCGGCTGGGGAACGGCAAGAGCAAGCTTTTTGGGAGCATTGCACGAACAATTTAGGCTTAGAAATTTAGATTATTCAGAAATTGGGGATCAGGGAAGCTACTCGTTATCGAGAAAAGTGGAACTCGTTGGAAAGAAATTTAAAGTGATTCCTAACTCAGAACCAAAAGTATTAAGAGGAGGAATCTTTAAAGTTGAATTCAATGATGATTATGAGAATGGTTATAAATTAACTCCATTAGACAAAAGAAGTACCCTGTTTTAATAAATCTGATTTAACAACCTTGATTATATAGGGTACTACATCTTTTTACAATTCATTCATTTCTCTTCTGGGAAATGAATGGATTTAACCTTGATCTCTATGATCTCAGCTGTTAGAACATTGATGTGATTCCATGTTCTAATACAATAATATAAAATCAAATAATTGATCTGATTGTCTGCGATAAGTATTAAAAAACATATCTTTGTGCAGACAATCGGATAATAAATGGAAAAACTAAGTAAAATATCAGACTGGGTAAACCAACAACTGGCCAAGGGGAAATATAGTTTCACCCTTGCTTATTTGCATGATACAATGCCTGACAAATCAAATAATTCAATAAAATTAGCATTAAAGAGATTGGTAGATAAAAACAAGATCATTTCTGTGTACAAGGGCTTTTATATAATTATCCCTCCTTCTTATTCCAATTTAGGACTATTACCTCCAACCATGTTTATGGATGATTTAATGAAATATCTGGGGCGACCATATTATATTTCATTACTATCTGCAGCTGCATTACAAGGTGCTGCACATCAACAACCTCAGATTTATTTTGTTTGTACTACTTTACCAAGCATTCGTGACACCAACAAAAGAGGTATACAAATAAAATATGTGAGTAAAAGAAATTTTCCAAAATTGCACCTTATTCAAAAAAATACAGAAAGTGGCTATGTGAGCCTATCAGATCCTGTTTTGACTTGTTTGGATTTGATTAATTATCATAAAACAATTGGTGGTCTTAACAGAGCATCAACAGTGATCAATGAATTATCTGAAGAAATAATTGAAAATGATATAACTATTGACTTACTTCAATTAGCACCTTTCGCCGATATTCAGCGATTAGGTTATTTATGGGAATATGAATGTGATCAGGTAAAATTAGCCAATGCATTATTTAAGATTCTAAAAGAATCTTTAGGTTCTATAAAGACCTATAAATTAAACCCGTCAAAGGGATTACAGAAGCAAAATGTGAATAACAGATGGAAAATTAATATGAATACCAAAATTGAAATTGACCAATGATACCCAAAGCATATATTACTGAATGGACACAATTTGCTCCCTGGAAATCTAACGAGCAAATAGAACAAGACTTAGTTATTTG
>LGVF01081396.1_pt1 | contig 23085 bp, 40 predicted proteins | sample 469901 | NCBI WGS metagenome assembly LGVF01 (sample SAMN03893561, study PRJNA290197) | marine sediment metagenome | material: sediment; isolation source: combined push core samples #3730, #5133, and #5579 collected at Hydrate Ridge | place: Pacific Ocean: Hydrate Ridge
AAGAACGTGATGCGGCTCGAATCCGTGCCCTCGCAGCAGTGGCGGAGTGTGACCGTCTTAGGTCTCAGATCTTAGATTTTGACAAGGTGATAGAAGAAGTGACGATCCGCGCCGAAAGAAAAAACTATATGACTAAAAAGTTGATCCGTGCGATAATTTTGATGTGTCTGGTATGTGTAGTAGCGATTATTGCGTTACAACTGATTGGGTGTACTACCACGCCATCTGGAAATTCGTTTATCAATGAGATTATTTCAGTAGATGGATCTTGCGTAGACGAGAAGATTCAAGCCAAAGTTGAAGCGCAGCATCGAAGGGATCAAGCGATTTTAGAGAAGCAACGAAAAGAGTGTGAAGCATGCAAGGCCAAGTTGAAAAAGTATGGCCCTGTGGCTGGGTGCTCTATTGGTTTGGATGCTACGCTTAGTATGGTAAAGCGTATCTTGGTTGCTAAAGGAGTAAAGGATCCAATAACCCTGGGTGTTTTAATGGGTATATTCAGACTCGAATGTATTAGTGCTGAGTTAAAAGAAAATATTTATGATACACCACGGAAGAGTGTCTACTAGTTCAGTCTTACAGTTGAATACATAGAAGGAGGTCAACTATGATGAATGAGAAACTAAAACTGCTGAAAGGGACATATTATCCATGTGAGTGTATAAATTTTTAATGTCCAGATGAGACAAACCAAGCAACATGGTGTTGCGATTTAGGAGAAGATTCAATGAGTAACAAGGATCAGATTAAAGAATTTGCAGCGGAAATATCTGTAATTGGGGAGGAGATGATTGATCTAGCGATGAAGTTAGAGAGAGTGCATGTCAGGTTGCGCCAGTTTGCTATGTTTGATAAGCCAGCGAAAGTTATCAACGCAGTAAGAGCATTACCGGTTGAAGATAGTGGCAAGCGGGTTAGTAAGGAGACTAATAGCAGGAAGAGAATCATGTGGCCGGAAATTGTAGAGCTGATTTTGGAACACGTGAGAGCGGATGGTGCGACTGGTCCAAGTAGGTTGGCTGATTTCTTGAAAGCGCAGGGTAAAATGCGTAACAGAAGTAGTTGTTCAGGGTATTTGGGTAAGATGGTCAAAGAGGGGTTCTTGGTTCGTGTTTCGTCAGGATGGTACAAGGCCAAGTAAGGGGAATGGTATAAATCATTAAAAAGCGGGGAAGGGCATGGTGAGAAGGAACAGAGCGTTCAAACTCTGGTAATTCACTTTTAAATCTAAAGTATTTTGATGAAAGCTCTGGAAATATGGTATAATAGTGAAACTATAGATAACAAACCGTACCATTGTTGTTATTCCGACGACGATGATAGGAATAACTAACCAACAGGAGACAGAAAATGTCAACAAAGAAATCGTACAAGAAAACTACAAGGAAAACGTCAGATTTAAAGCGTAAGGCGGCGACATCGGAGTTTGATGGGGGCCTACTTCCCTGGATGTCCTATCATACCGGAGAGCTTGAGGCACTCAACATCGAAGCTACTGACCACCTCAGGGAATTGAACGTGATGATGGATCAAATTATCAATGCGCTCAAATCTGATCACATTAGTCTACCGCCCAAGCCGGACGATCATGACGATGAAGCTATGAAGATGCCGAGTAACGCTCAGACATTCGCTGTGCTAATGGACCAGCAAACCTTTCATCTCAGGAACACGATGCGAATTAACACTGAGAAGCTGCAAGGGCGTCTCGGGACGATCCTTAATATCCTGCTCGGTAAGGACGACTCCTGATGGGCTCCCGGGAATTCGAGCCCGAACAGGGCACGTGCGAGAACTGCGGTCTCAAAAACGTTGCTGTGTATGACATTTATGGGGATATCTTTTGTGCCAACTGCATGGCAGGAGGAGCGAATCCCGAACCCGAGGATGAGACCGTTGTTTGCCACCATCGGCACGACGATTTGAAGGTTTTGGAGAACGATTTGGTACTATGGGTGCTGGAACGTTGGGACGCAGAGGTCAGTAATTGTCCGGCTCAGAACGTTCACAGGCAAACCCTCGATGATACGTGGCGCCAGATTTACCGACGTTTGACAGGTGAGGAAATGCCACGTCCACCCATCTCCTCACTAAACACTTTGATCAAAAAGAAGTAGACGCTGGACGCTTCCCAGATTACAACGGGCCCAATGGTCCGATCTACAAGGCGCAATGTCCTCATGGAAAGTCCCTGGGCAACGATGATTGCGGTCCGTGCGACTTGGGAACGATGGGGCATTCAACGATCCACAAAATGTTTGATAAAAGGCCCTGTCCAGGTACATGTGTCACGTTGGCTAGCGATTTTGAAGACGTTAGGGTGGCGCTGAGACGGGAGAGAGCTAAGTATGATTTTATAATGCGGAGATACGAACAACTGTTAGACAGGTTGACGATTCTGGATGAATCACTCCTTGACAACGCTTAAAAGATGTGTTACAAAAGAAAGAATAATAAGGAGATAGATCATGAGTAATGATAAAATCACAGTACATTGGCAAGTGCATGGACAGGGAGAGATGGAAATTAACTCAAACGACGTAGAGGGTATGTCCCCAGACGAAATTGAGGGATGGGTGATGGATGGGGTACATATGGAAATTATAGAACAAGGTAATTACCACATTAGCCTCAGTGGCCTAGAGGATGCGTTGGAAAAGCTCAAGGAAGACTAAAAAATGAGAGAAATAAAACTGCGATGTCCAGAACACCAATTTATCCGATGCGTGCATTGTGCCGAACCACTCGCATATCAAGGCACTGATCAAGATGGATACGAGGTGGAGACTTGCAATTGCCAGGACCAAGCATATCAAGACACCGAAATTCTTACTGGCCACAACTCACGCGAGAAATGCGAGAAGCCAGAGCAGTGGGAGACGCTGGATAAAATAAAGAGACTTCGGATAGGTATCCGACTCGCGCTTAGTGCCCACATCCCTGGTAAGCTGACTGACGCTGAGAGGGTAGAACTTAATGCCTTGTTGAAGGAATTCGATGAGTAGTGAACTGAAGCCATGTCCACTGTGTGATAGCGAGGCGAAAGAAAGACCTCAGCCGAGCGACTGCAATAAGTGGCCTGTGTATCGTAACAGATGGCTTGTATATTGCACCAATAGTGATTGTGGGCTAAGTTATCGAGGAATTGAGCGTGATGCATGGCAAGCCCTTCCGCGTCGAGATGACATTTTGCAAAAAGTGTGGGTTGTCCGAGCTTTAGACGGAGAGATTGATTATATCTCTGCAATCAAGCCAGGCAGGTTTCAAGATCACAAGATAGTTCAATTGCACCCTGTTCAGAGATACGGCGTATCACAAGTATACATCGACAATCAGGAGATGGATGATGAGTAAACCCAATGAGTGTTCTAGGGTAGCTTGTCTAAAAGGAGAACACTGTGAGCGAGAAGCCAATTCGTACAATGGCAGAGCCAAAACACGAGACATGTCTCGTTTCCGCAACCTGCAAAAACTGGATCAGCAGTACCTGTATAAACGACGACGTAATAGCTCGGTCAGTTGCGAGCTGGGTCGATCAGTATTGGAATCCAGTTGTCGGTTGCTGGGGTGTTGGTGGGAATCGGAAAGCTCCGAATCGCTGTGAGTACTGTTATGCCCATAAAATTGCGGGGTGCTACGGACATAGTGATGCCGAGAAAAATTACGAGCCAGCGTTCCATCCAGATCGACTGGGTGAGCCCTCGACGTTTGTGACAAAGTCAACGATATTTGTTTGTCCAATGGGGGATTTATTCGGTCCGTGGGTGCCGAATAAATGGATCGAGGCCGTTCTTGGTGTTGTAAGTCAAAACCTACAACACACATTTGTTTTTCGCACCAGGTTTCCGGAACGATATTTGTTCCTGGATTGGCCTATCAATGTCAATCTGGGAACAACGGTAACCAATTTGCCGGAGTGGATTCATTGCAATGCAACCATGTGTCGGGTACAAGACATGATCGCGAGGAAAACTCATTTAGCACTGGAGCCCTTTTTGTTCGACACGGGGTTGGACGATTTTCTCTTTGATCGTTGGTTTCCTGAATACATCGTCGTGGGACCGTTGACTTGCCAGAAAGAGGAACACAAGTGTAGCGGCGAAAAATTGTCGATCTTGCGAGAAAAAACAGAAAGCAAGGATATAAAAATATTCCTGAAAGAAGCTCCGAGATCAAAGATAGGTGCGCCGCCAAGCCACGAAGTTTTTGTTGGTCAGGCTGGCTGTTGACAAGGGGAAGATCATGGGTAAGGAAAAGCTAATTCGCGCCACGGTACCAATGTGCCCAACCCCGGGGTGCAGGGCGGAAATGGTAACATGAGGCGCAGTGAGGTGGAAGTGTGAATCGTGCGAACTTGTTACTCCTTACCCGAACTAGGGTTATCGTGCAGACGAGACGGCGCAAGAGGTAGTGAGGGAGATGGAAGAGAAAATGGCGGGAGTTCAGGCGATTCTTGATGCAGCTTTTGAGGTACCGAGATACAATTGGTCGGATGTAGAGGAAATTGACGTTACGGGGCAATACATGGAGGTGATAGGTGCTATTGAGGATGCTGTTGCGACATATTTTGATCCCGCCTCGAAGAAGACAATCGATCTCGAAATACGGAGGGGATAGAGGAAGACCCAGAGTGAGCATGTCACCTTTGTGGCCGTCGCGGAAATCTGTCTTTGATAGATGGTAAGTGGGTGTGCTCGTTGTTTGCGGATTGTGGAGCGAAACTTGAAGGAGTTGATCATGAGTAGTGACTTGAAACCGTGTCCTCTGCCGGATTGTGGTGGCGTCGCGGACTCTACGTATCCAGTGAGTGATAATACGGACTGGGTTGGATGCTCACGGGATGGGTGTCCATTGAACGGGGCCCCGATGCCTCGTGATGCCTGGCAATCCCTGCCCCGTGTTTCTGATACAACAGTACAGGAGGTAGCGAAGGAACTGCGGGGATATGCACAGGATATTGATGAGCATGACGCCGCATATCTATCTCCAAATATGCTTACGCGACTGGCGTTTCGTCTTGAATTAGCAGCAGAACCACGCATGCCGGTTGAAGTATGGGTGTGTGCACAGGGGATCTTTATAGATGTCGTGTTTGATGTATGGGCTGAAAAACCACAGCGGTACAAGGGCAAAATCCAATGTGTTCCTGTCCACGGTGCTGCGCCCAAGCAAGATGAGTACAAAAAGAAACAACTCATTATTTGCGACGAATGTGAAAAGCTTTTAACAGTGGAGGGTAGACTGCAGCAGACACAGACAGATCTCGCTCATACCCGTAAGAAATGTGCAGCACACGAAAGGTATATTAAGGGATTTGAACAATGCCAGCTCGACTGCAACTTGTACAAAAAACCTGAACAGTGGGAGGCGCTGCATGAGAAGATCGTGAAGCTAGAAGAGGGTATTGAGGAGGGTCGGTTGCGGGCGCAAGCGCCGATTGAGGTATGGGTGGTTTGTAATGTGAGCAGTGGGCGGGTTATCCAGGGATTTTATCGCCATTCAGACGCGATTGTCTCCATGGAAAAGCGCAGGGACCGATTGGTCCCATATAAGGTGTTTATCTATGGGCTCCCAGATGCCAGTGCGGGTTGCGACAATTGCAAAAAACTCAAAGTTGCCCTTGATTCAGTTAACACTAAAGTTATAAAGTTGATGAGTACGGTTTCTAATTTAGAGGCCACAATTCGTCAATTGAATGTCAAGATCTCGGAGTTGGAGTTGGTTGCCCTTGACGCTAACGAGAGTGTACGGCAAAGTCAGCGCGAGACGTTTGATGCACGCGTTGCAACCTCAAGGGTGAGGATGCGGTTCGACGCGGCCCTGAGAGCGTATGAGGGCGCATCCAGCACGGCAGAGGCCTACCGGGCCCTAGCGGCTTATTCCGACGCACTGGATCGGTGCCATGATGACAGGGTGAGAGGGTGGAATTATGCGACTAAGGTTGCTGGGCAACTTGATACGCTGCGACTGAATTCACTCAAAAATAAAGTCGACCTAAAATCTACCAAATCCGATCTTGTTACATCCAGGGAAATGCTACATGAGAAAGTAGACGAGATGAAACAGAGCGGGGACATGTTGCAACGGCGGATTCAGTATTTAGAAGATCTTTGTATCGAATGGATTGGACGAGAAGAAGATTGGCAGCGACTTGGCGAGCACACTCGGGTAGAAGTCGATGCTATTAAACACGCGGGCCGCTACCTTCGGGCGTGCAAGAGAATACATCGGGTGTGGAAGTTGGCACGAGAGGAGTGGTCATATTGTGAAGACGAAAATGGCCTATTCAAAGCTGACCTTAAATCTGCGCACGTGCGCATCGGGGAGTTGGAGAAGCAATATAAAAAATTACATGAAGGGGCATGTGAACGAGCTGATAAAATTGAAGCCCTAATTCTGCAGTACGTACTGGTTGGGCCGGACGACACCGGGGATGCAATTGAACAGCTAGGCAAAGCCTTATCAAGACTGATCAAAGAACGCGACGCAGCGCTTGGGGAGGTTGAGAGGCTAAAAGAAGGGATACGTGAGGCACTCAACACCAAGGGAAAGGGATGGATCGCAGCGTGCCGAGGAAAATTGCACACCTTGTTATATGGGGAGATCGAAAAAGATGACTGAAATTAAAACCCTACTGATTTTTCTGGTGAGCTATGCTGCTGTGGCTTATGGGATGTACCATGCTGGTAGGTGGCGCAGGAGATGGCCTGGTTGGAGTTGGACACAGATTAACCGTTACAAAAAACAGGTTGATGTTGAGCGTGTTCGAGTACAATGCCTGGAGGCTGATCTCGAAGAGATGGAGACGCAGCGGGACCAGTTGGCTGGCTACGCTGACCAACTGGAGGCGCGGACCGCTATCAAATCCAATCCAGAATCTGTGCAGGGTATCTGACGATGATTGATGTATAAGGCAGTTTTACGATTTTACTAATTGGTAGGAGGACGATAGTATGGTGACATTAAAATTGAAGCGTGAGGGACCAGGATATTACACTGGATTTTCCCAGACAGTCCTAGATGGTACTACTATCGAAGTAGAGGTAGAAGTTATCAGGGAAGGGTATCCCTCTAACAGTGGCGAGTGGAAGCAGATGTGGACCTTCGGTATTACTGACGTCGATCCACATGGACTCACTTTAACCCATGGTGATGAAATATATGCTAAAAAGATTGATGCTGTAAATGGACTAAAACGTGCATTGGATAAAACTTGGAAGATGACTCAATGGGGTATTGTAGCAGAAGAGGACTAAAAGGCTGTTAGTTCGGCACCTACCTATCATCTAAGTAGTTATTACTTGGATAATTCTCATCGTTTATCTAAGTAATTTTGTTGCTTGACATCGAGGAGTTCCTTCCCTACAATACTTCACTATGAGAATTGCTAGGAGACAACGTGACACCATCATCGAAGAAACTCAAGGGACGCTTCTTACAATGAGGGCTCCTCTCTTACAGTGGTGGCTAAAAATGAAACCTCTTTTTTCCCCCCCAGAAAAACTGAAATAAAATCATGGATACTTGTATAAGAAAGACGATTGCTACCATGAAATAGATTTTCTGGCGAAAGTTATTTGAGTCGATTTGAATAGGTAGTAAAAGTGGCTTCGGCAGGTAAGCCATTACTCAAGGCTACCGTAATAAATCATCTGCCACTTTTAAGGAGAACCGCAATAAATGACTACTAACAGTACCGTTGTTAATAAACCCCTCAGTCAAAAGGCGTTGAAAAGTAATAAGAAATTCCGTTTGTATGGTAAAAAGAATAAAAAAAGTTATGGTCTCACGAGGATCCAGGCCCTCAGAGATATTCCTGTACATAAAGTAAAACAGGGTGATCTCGGAGGTTGGGTACTGAACGAGAGTAATCTGAGTCAAACCGGAAATGCGTGGATCAGAGAAGAGGCTCGTATATCTGGATATGCTCGTGTATATGGAGATGCTTTAATATCCGAAAATGCTTGTATATACGGGTATGCTCATATATACGGTAATGCTCTGGTATACGGTAATGCTCAGGTATACGAACACGCTCGTGTATATGGAGATGCTGAAATATTCAAAAATGCCCATATATTCGGGCATGCTCGTGTATACGGACATGCTCTGGTATACGGACATGCTCGTATATGTGGATATGTTCGGGTACTTGGAAATACTTGGGAAAAGTCCCCTTTATATATACAAGGAACTCGTGAAGCTTTAACTACTTCGAGTCACACCGAGATTACTATTGGTTGTGAGACTCATACTTCAGAGGAGTGGTTGAAAAGATATGAAGAGATTGGAAAAGAGAATGATTACTCTGACGAAGAAATTAAGGAGTACTTTTCTCTGATCAAAACTGCTGAGAAGTGGCTTCTCGATATGAAAGAGGAAATGACAAAAATCTAGGTTTTCAATATCTCTGATCAACCAGAATCCTTGTTTCAGCGGATAGATAGCTATGTAACCAGAGATAGATGATCAAAAAGATAAGGAAATGGTAACGATGAGTAGAAATTTTATGGATGATAAAAGTAGGTTATTGGTAGTCGATACTGGGGAAGCGCATTCCACTTCAGAAAAAGAAGCGCACCGAATTATTATCGATGCGTTGATCGACTACTACCGAGCCGCACCGATTTCGTTTTGGCGAACGATGAGGAGGCTCAATATTCATGTTGTTATAGGCGAGTCTGAAGAGTTGTTGGTTCCTAATGTTCCTAGACTTCTCTGTCCCAATTGTGGCGTGGGAGATCCGAAAAGGGACTCACTATGCCCACGATGTGTTGATAAAGAAGAATCAAAAGACTTGACCAAGTAATTGGTGTAAAACATAATTATTATGAGTGAGAAAATAACAGTCTATCACACTACTGACTCCTACACAATTCATAAAGGTCCAAAGGCTTTATGTAGGACTTGTAAACAACAGAGGAGTCGTAAGACACTTGTTGATAATAAAAAATCGGGAAGTGCTGGAGGAAAGATAAGTGGTAAAAATCGTAGCAATCCTCCTCGAAGGTGCAAGGATTGTAAGAAGCCGATCCATCGTCAAAGTAAAAGTGGTAGGTGCCTACCGTGTCTTAGAATACAAAGAAAGAAAGATGCAGTGACGAGGAAGGCTCGGGCAAAAAAGAAACGCTGTTCCGTCTGCAATAAGCCAATAGCTAGAATTAACAAAACAGGATTGTGTAGAAAGTGTTGGAACAAAGCATCTAAGACTAAAGCGGGTAGGCAACAGTTACAAGCTTGGGTCAATGCTGCGGTCTTTAGTAGAAATGCTACTCCCCGAGATAATGATGATGGTAGTAATGATACTGATGAAAAATAAACAGATTATTGGAACGTAACAGGTCGGTTCCTTTCGTTCCAGAATTTTAGGAGAAAATTATGAATCGTATTCACCCATTACATTCAGAAGTACCAGCACCAAATATTATTCGTACAGAAGATGATCAACATTGGCAATGTACGCGGTGTGGAGGCATAGATTCTTGCTCATGTCTTGGTGGTATGAACGACCCTATTTGTGATTGCGGTTGGCCCGCTTATGCGTGTCAGTGCATAAATGACGATGATAATGGTGAAAAAGAGAATATAGAGGAAGAAAATACAATAGATGTTTTAGACTTTGATGAAGAAATATGTTCTTGGTAGGCTCGTTCTGAGGAAATAAATTATGGAAGTTGTTGTGTGTTGGAAATCAGTAACAAGTCCACCTTTCCAATGTGGTTGGTACCTTGGGATGCTTTTGCCTTATAATTATGAAAATTCATCAATAGACAAGATTCAGAGCTGGCAAAATAAGTTTGGGTTTACTATAGTTTGGTTCAATCCCGAAGCGATCGATCACTGGTGGCGGGTACAAACCCACGCTAGAGGTGTAGAACCGATTGGTCATTTAATTACACATTGGGCCGATCCAGTGATACCTCCTCCTATTAACGATCCTCCTATTCCGTCGAGGCAAAAACCGCTGTGAAGGCCGTGGTGGGATAAGGAAGAAAACGCGGATTAACTGCTTTTTATCAAATAAAAGGAAATAGTCAATGTCTACAGTTAATTACGAAGATTGTTCGGTTGAGCATGAAACGGAAGAAGCTCTTCTCATCAACATTCCCGAAATATCGGATGAACCGGAATGGATCCCCAAGTCTACCCTTGACAAAAGTGCATCTGAAGTGCAAAAATTGGGTGATGAAGGAACACTTGTGATTAAAGAATGGTTTGTAATTAAAAAGGAGTGGGTATAATAACTATTTTCTAAAGAAGTGATCGGTACATTACAGGAGGATTGCTATGGATGGTCAGCTTTTTTGTCATTACACGGCTAAATATGGGGCTATTGAGTGTCCAGGTTGTGGAAAAAATGTTCCAGTGTTTGAGCCTGAGGGAGAGATGGTAGTTATTATTCCTCATATTGGTCGCGGAAAAATGAATTGTCTTGCTTCTGGTAAGAAGATTCATATAAGTTATGTAAAGTCTGCAGTTTGGATTGAGTAGGAGAAACATAACGGCTAAAATCCTGATAATTACATAAGAAGAATCGGTATAACACAAAAAGGATACAAAAATGACTGACCTGACAAAGAGAAATCTTCCCTTAGTTCCTGGGGGAACGCCTGCTATGACGATACTCACTTTTTATCGAGAAGACTCTGATTATAACGGTCCTTGGGAAGCTCCTATCTACTCAATATATGCTAATGACAATACTACAGTGGTTTTCTTTTTGACGGAAAATGCAGCCGAGCCTGTGTGGAACGAACTGCGTCAACGTTATGAATCAAAGGTAAAGGCCGAATCTATTTCTGTAGGTTCCGACTACAATCTGCCTGCAGGTACTATTACCAATATTGTGAGTACAGATATATTAGGTTTTACTGGAGTGGAGAATGAAGAGTCCTGTTTTGGAGGAGAAGATCCCCCAAAGAAAGGAACAATTAAACTATGACACCGGAACAACGACTTCGGATCATGCCTGTTAGTTGTCGGGGCATTTACAAAGCAGCGATGACGGGGAAGAGCCGGGCTAAGGCAGTCAAAGCGTTTTGTCAAAAGTGTGTAGGATACGATCGCAAATCCATTCGTGACTGCACCGATCCGGGCTGCCCCCTTTATCCCTACCGTCCCCATCGACTTAAAGACTTTGAAAAAGAAGAGGAGGAAGAGGGAGAAGAGGACGTGGGAGAGGATGTAGATGAGGAAGAAGAAGATGTTGTTGTTAAAAAAACTCCTCCAATCCCAATTCCGATGAAAAAGAAGAAGTTGAAAAAGAAAAGGAAGAAACAACCATCATCGTTGTTGCATCGTCGTAGTAGTAATCGGTTCGAGAGTCGTCGACGAAAGAAGTAGTAGCACTTGAAAGAAACTTGAACATAACCAGGTATAAGGAGTAACTGATGTATATTTTGCAGGAAAAACCAGATAAGACTGCAACACTGGAAAATGGTGAAGTCTTCACTCCAATTACAACTTTGAAAGATGAGTACGGTGGGGTGCTTCATATTATGAATGATGATCACTGTTACGTTTTTGCTGTCAAGAAAGAAGAGGGCTTTCGTATGACTCCTTGGTGGAATACCGAAGCTGTGAAGGTTCTTCAAATACTCCCATTACCAAGCTAGTCAACTTTTCTGACTCTATTATATAAATAGGTAGGGATTGAAAGAAACAATAGTGCCTGAAGTTAATTACGACAGGAGAGGTAATATAATTCTTGACAACGTTTTAAAGAGATAGTAGTCTGGTTACTTACTAGCTATATCCTTATTTATAAAAGGAGCTTTCTCCGATGCGTGTTTACAAGTATGGTCTTCTACCTCCCACTCTGAATGCTGAGATGGTTGGTGACCAGATCCAACTAGCCCACCGCTACCGTAACCAACTCATAGAATTGGAACGGACACGTAGGGGTAAGATTCGAAAATGGGTCGATCAAGATTCTGATGTAAGAGTAGCTCTGATCGCAGCGGAAGAGGCGAAAGAAAAAGAGAAGACTCTGTACCAGATCCTTTCAGAAGTAAACGCCAAGAATCGTAGTAAAAGTAAGACTGATCCAAATCTCAAAAAAGAATATGCCGAGGCGAAGAAAGTCTACAAAAAGAAGTTTGACACACTAAAGAAAGCACGTAGCAAAGCCCTAAAGGCGAACAAGGAAAAAATCGACGAAGTCAATAGTTGGCATAATGAGGAAAGAAAGAAAAAGCGAGCGAACAGCAATGTTTTCTGGGGTACTTACACCATTGTCGAAGATGCAATGAATCGATCCGCGAAGCAACCTCTTTGGGACTGGATCGAACCTAACGATCCCCGCTCCGTAAGATTTACTGGAGAAGGTAGGGTCAGCGTACAACTTCAAAAAGACTCTGATGGTAAAGTGGGTATGGCAGAGGCCCATGTGTTCGGAGGCAACGATTCTCGTCTACAAATCGATCCAGTGGATGAGAATGCGTGGTACTCTCCTTCTCGCAGTGTACGTCGAAAAAAGTCACGTACCGCTCTACGAATAAGAGTTGGTTCGGAGAAAGGTCGAGATCCTATTTGGGCCGAGTGGCCGATGATTATGCACCGTCCTCTACCGGAAGGGAGTAGAATAAAAAGGGTTACGGTTAACCGACGACATATCGGTCCTCGTACCGAGTGGACCGCTGACTTTTTTGTGGATGATAGTAAAACCTCTCCGACACGAAGTAGTGCCCCAGTAGCAACGGGATCAGTGGGTTTAGACGTTGGCTGGCGTCAAATGGACGATGGTTCTCTCCGAGCCCTGTGTTGGTACGAAGGTGAAAAAGGTCGAACAGGAGAGTTCCGGCTCTCCCCCAGTTTGATCAGCGCTCTTCGTAAATCGGACGAGTTGAGATCTATTCGTGACCAAAATCTTAACGCAGCTCTTATTGCTGTTGTTGCTCACTTCCACAAAACTTTGATGCCTAAATGGGTGCGTGAAGTTACCGGAAAAAAAGAAGATCGCGTCCCAACCAACGCACAAGCGTGTGCCTACTTAGCTAAGTGGAAGTCCTCGGCCCGGTTAGCAGCTTTGACGAAGAGATGGAAAACGGAAGGAGTTACTGCAAAACATCAGGAAGCTTATAACGCTTTGGAGAATTGGCGCTACCACGACTTCCACCTCTGGCAATGGGAGTCGAGCCAAAGAAGAAAGGCGGAACGTCGTCGAAAAGATGAGTACCGCAACTTTGCCGCAACGCTATCGAAGCAGTATCATACACTGGTTATAGAAGATTTTAACCTCACAAAGATCATAAAACGAAAAGAATCAGATGACGACAGTCCTGATAACCAGAAGAGTAGGGGTAACAGGAAACTTGTTTGCCTCAGTGAGCTTCGAGACGTACTAAAAAATGCTTTCGAGAAGTGTGGTGAGGTTAAATTTGTCGATGCAAAGAACACTACGCGCATCTGTTCATTCTGTGGTACACTTAACACTTTTGATGCCGCAGCCAACCTTGAGCATACCTGTACGGGTTGTGGTGAACTGTGGGATCAGGATGAAAATGCGTCGAAAGTAATTTATTACAGAGGCGAGAGATCTAATGGTGAGAAAAGATCTGGAGGAGATACGTGTAAAAGAACGAATCGAAAGAAAACTAAGGAGTAAGAAAATAGAGCAATAAATGCGGTAGTGACGGTATGTAATAAACGATGATAGAAATAATGTTGTTTTTGAGAGATGCCTTCACATACATACAACACCTGCTCGACGGTTTACAAGTTGAGACATTGCTTATGGTTGCGGTGCCAAGGGTAAGTCAATCACAACACCTGCTCAGTGGTTTAGGAACTGAGACGTTGAGGAGTTTGCTCTTACATACAACACCTGCTCGACGGTTTACGAGTCGAGACGGATCTCAAGGGAACCATTGCATTCTTTTATAATACTTGCTCGACAGTTTATAAGTCGAGACCTCCTAAGAAAACCCACAATACTTGCTCGACGGTTTACGAGTCGAGACAAAAGAGGAGCTGCCTGAAAAGAGAATTCCTTGACAACAATTTCTATAATGATATACTGATTGCTGTCATATCTATCTGGTTGTAAAACTACCCAGAGGTTGTATATGACGTCCCGGATCAAAGCTGAGGGTAACATCGTCGACGCGATGTTAGGGATCCTTCCTCCACGGCCAAACGAACCTGATGAGATGGAAGATGAGCAAGAGTTTCTAGCCCACAACGCTCGGGAAGGTACGGTATGTCCTCTCTGTGGACAGTTCGCTAAAATCTACCCACGCAAACTCAACTCGAATATGGTGGCTTTTCTTATCTCACTATATCATAAACATCGCTATACAAAAGATTGGGTTCACCATTCCGATTGCTTTCATGTCGGAAGAGATTATCCCTACGTCGCAACATGGGGCTTGGCAAGGATGAAGCCTAACGACAGTGATTCGTCCAAACGAGAATCGGGTTTATGGAAGACGACGAAGAAGGGACGACTCTTTCTCAAAGAAGCTCGGTTCGTTCCTTCCCACGTTTTCATATTCAATAATCACGTTGTCGGTTGGTCCGCTAAGAAAATCGATGTTATAGATGCGTTGGGTAAAAAATTCCATTACAAAGAACTGATGCATTTTAGAAAGGATTTAAAATGACTACCAACAACATCGTTATTAACAAACCCGTGAGTCAAAAGGCGCTGAAAAGTAACAAGAAATACCGTTTATATGGTAAAAAGAACCATCGCGGTCTTACAAGGATTCAAGCTCTACGAGATATTCCTGTACATAAAGTAAAAAAGGGCGATCTAGGGGGTTGGGTAGAGAAGGAGAGTAACCTCTCTCAAACCGGAGATTCGTGGATCGGTGAAGAGGCTCGTGTATTTGAAAATGCTTGTGTATACGGTAATGCTCTAGTATCCGGTAATGCTTGGGTATACAGTAATGCTCAAGTGTTCGGTAATGCTCAAGTGTTCGGTAATACCCTGATATCCAACACTGCTCGTGTATCTGGTAATGCTCAGATATACGAACGTGCTCGGGTATACGAACATGCTCAAGTATCCGGGGATGCTAAAATATCCGGATATGCCCGTGTATTCGGATATGCTCTAGTATATGGAGATACTCGGTTACGTGGACATACCTGGGGATATGGATATACTCGGGTCAAGGGGGATTCTTGGGAAAAATCTCCTTTATACATCCAAGGAACTCGTGATGCTTTAACTACCTCAAGTCACACTGAGATCACTATTGGTTGTGTAACTTTTACTGTAGAGGAATGGTTAAAGAGATATGAAGAGATTGGAAAAGAGAATGATTACTCTGATGAAGAAATTGAAGAGTACTTTTCTCATCTGAAATACATGTCTAAACGTATGGAAAGATTAAAGAAGGAGGATCCATCATAATGTCTTCTCTTGCATTGTACGTTTGCAGTGTCTACGAGAACGGTAAGTCTCATGCAGCCTGTCACGCCAGCTACCAGAAACAAGAGGTGTTCAATACCCATACCGCTCCCGATATGGAATGGCGTCAAGGACGAAGCATCGGACCGCTGTTAGGCATTACTCTCTGGGGAGTGAAAGAAGCGGTTCATCTCGGTTTCAACGACGTTGCGATCTATTACGCTTTTGACGGAGTGGAAAAATGGGTAACTGGGGGGTGGAGAGCTAATAAGGTTTATACCCAAAAATATCAAGAGAAGATGCGGGAATGGCAACAGAACAATGTTGTTTTTAGCTTTGTTCGTATCCAAAAGGATCACCCCATTTACGAACAGATCCAACATATCTGTTTCGTCGCTACGAAAAAGGTTAAACCTGAGTTTCAGGACCTCCTTTTTCATGTCGATCCTTTTCCTCCCACACCTCCTAAAAACGCGCTGGAAAGTCCTCACCTATGTCCGAGATGTTTAGATGCGGGAGAGTTTTCCAAGCCTATTCACCTGCGTTCCGTAGATGACAGAGAGCTTGTGTGTCCCACCTGTGCATTACACTTACCCGACCACGAGAAGCTCTCTTACGATCGCTGGAGAGACTGTACCAATCCTAAATGTGGAGCACCCTCATCGCTAAGGGCCAGGATCATTTTAGGCGACGAACACCCCAATTTTGCATTACAATGTCCCTTCTGTTTCACGACTTTTGTTTACCAGCTTTTGACGCCGTTCTGGGCTCGATTATGGGTGGAAAAAAGTGAGTCCCGTGTTGTCGATTTACATGAGTCTATTCTCGAAGAATTGATGTGGCGGATCAAAGAGAAATACGACGAAGAAAATGACAAAAAAGAGACTGTGTTAAAAATGTTTTGACCACTCTTCCAACGAGAACGATTCGTCCCAGTTAGTCCCCGACGTTGTAAAATCAAGGCTAGAAAGAAACGATTAAATACTATGTGGATAATGGAGATGCTGCTACAAACTTTTCTAGTAAAACCTTTGTCACCTCTCTTCCTCTCATTTTAGGTTGTTGAGATTCTGAGAGGGATCTATCTCATTTTTACGAAACATATCAAAGCTTTGGGATTTACTTATGATAACAACTAAGAAAAAAGTGGTACGTCGTAGTAAGAAGAAAGCCGCTACTGCTAAAGCTACAACTAAGAAAAAGAAGATTGTCACTACGGCTACAGCTAAGAAAAAGAAGGTTGCTCCTCCTCTTCCTCCTTCTTCTAAAAAACCTCTTCATCAACGTCGGTTAACAAGGAGAGCGAAGCAATTTCCAGAAGGAACCTTCGACCCCCAGTTAATGGTACCTACGATGCGGTTTATGTGTCTTCGTTGTGGAGAGTTCAAACATTTTGTCTGGAACGATGTGAGAAGAAAGTATGTACAGGAACACGGGGGTTTACCTTGTGAAAATTGTGGTGATAACGATCCTTCTGATATAAATACTGAAAACTAAGGACAAGTGCTAATGAGTAAATCAATACTAATAGTATTTGTAACCCTTACTCTCCTATTCTTACTAACTGGAGGTTATCAAGCAGCGATTGCTTTTTGGATCATAATAGGTATTGTATCAACACTTGTATTTATTATTATAGGACTAGAGAAGCTACTGAAAAGAGGAAAAAGGTGACTAAATGAATTTTACAGGAAATGATTTAAAAGCACTTCGCAACGGATTGTCTCTGAATGAAGAGGCTTTCGCAAAACATCTAGGACTGAAAGTCAAGCTCTACCAAAAAGCTGAAAAATTTCGGGATAAAGTCATTCCGATCGATGATGAAGAGTTCCATTCACTTTTTAACAAACTCTGCTACGCCGCTCCTCAGATGATCATAATTCGTTTTGAGCATATGCAAAAGATCCAACAGGTTCTTCAAATCATAGCCCAAAAGTTGGAGAAAGTGGACAAATGGTTGAGAAGTGTGGAACGTCGGCAGGAGAAAAAAAGAGATAATGAGGAGGAGGTAGAAAAAGAAGGAAATGATAAGGAGGATGAAAAACATATTCTTCTTCGAAGTGGTGGTTTGGACAAAAGGTCTGCTTTCCCAACAGAAGATAATGATTAGATTCAATGACGAATCGTTGTTGTTCCTTCCTGCCTATTTACCAATAAAAGTTAGCTAATTTTGTGGAAAGAATAGATAGAAGAAGGTTAATCTTTAATAGATAGACAGGTAGACGATAGATAGATACAACAAGGAGAAGAAAATGGACGATCAACGATTGCAAAATATTATTAACGTTGTAGCTATTACGTGTTTTATACTTGTTACCGTAGCGGCATGCAATATCGAGAAATGCAGCCTACTACAAGGCACGTTGGAGACAAAGAACGAACCTTACAAAGGTAAACCTGGAGTAACAGAACCTTATGCGGACGAAAAACCTAAACTTACCATTGGACCAGGAAGTTGCGATCCCTACACAAAGCATTGCAATTATTTCCCCCTTGCCCGAGTTGGAATACACAACCCCACGGGTAGCCTCATTACTGCTGAGGTACATTGTACCTTCTTTGTGGGGGATTGGAATGCGGGAAAAAACGAACGTCAAGGAGTCAAAATAAAACCCTACTCCACTAAATATGTTGAGTTACAACAGAACCTAGATGTAATGGCGGGACAAGGAGGTTATATTGGAATATCTTGTACAACTACGTTCAAATAACTTCTTGGTTAATGTCGGGATCATTATTTGCTGGTTCATGCTTCTAGGTATGGTGGCTGCAGGTATTTACATCATCAATCTCTTCGACCTTGCTCGTTACGTAACCTCGGCTATCGCTGCTATCTACGTCGTAGGTATCGTGTTTATAGGAAATGAAGTTGATAAATGGTGGCGGCAAAGAACGGAGAGACAACGACATGATGAGGGTAAATCCACTACCAATAACAGTTAGAACAGTAACTAGCCTAATTGTCGATTGGTTTTATGACCATCTTTCCTTCTTTTCCTTTCTTATCCCCGTCACTGGTGTTCTTTTCCTCAGCCTTCTTACTGGTTGCCCTCAGACCAGATACAAAGGTTATTTTCTCAACGTCACCAACTACGATCTCAAAGACGTGAAGTGGAGGAGGACTCTCAAAGGGATTAGAGTTTATGGTGCTTCGGATAAACTCCGTACCGAAATTGATAAAAGAACAGATGAGTTGGAAAGTTGTCTTAAGAAAAATGGACTGATCAAAGATATACGAAGAGATTGGTTTGCTGTATATGTACCTTCTGATTGGTACGTGAGTACTTGTAGCAAAGAACAACTTATTCCTAGCCGTGTTAATTATAAACTGTGCGAAGCAAAAGGACTTACAATCCCTGTTCTATGCCGTAAAGTTGAACGGCCTACTAAAGAATGTCCGTGTGTATGTAATGTGAGATCCTGTATTCAAAACAGTTGGATCATTGTTACGGCCCCAAATTTGAAGTTGTACAAAACAGAATTGGCCCGAATAATTTTGTACCCAAGAGCCAATGCTCCTTGGGCCGATAAGGATGTAGTGTCATGTTTGAGGTGAAAGATAAAATTACGTGGTCCGTACTCACGCATTTTTTAGCAGTCTGTGTTGGAAGTGTAGTCATTCTTATCTTTACACATTACGAAGCAATTAAGTCTTCAAAAAAGCAAGAGTATACTCAAAAAAAGTTAAATGCCTGCCGTCAAATACTCGCTTCTAAAGATGCTCAAGTTGTTACTGACCTAATGAAAATTACTGACCGAACAAACGCCATTGACAAGAGGCTCAAAATTATGGCATCATTACTATATCGAGATGCCGATACTGTTGCTGAGGTTAAATGGTTCGTACAATATAGCAAGAGGCTAGAACAACAAGGCATGATCGGTTGTACTTATCGACGCAATAAAGAAGGTAAGTTTCGAAGGTGCAAGCCCAAGTTCAACATCGCTGATTGTCGAATAAAAGGAGAAAAATGGATTTGTCCCTCTTCGAAATAGCATATTGTAATTACCTCCCCCACCTTTTAATCAACTAAATAACATTTTCGACGGACGATAGTGATGTAAAACAGAAATATAAAAGGTTGTTAAATAAATAAATGAAGGAACAACCATTATTATTTGGAGAAAACATATACATGTAAGAAAGAAATATGGCAACTCTTAATCATACCATAGTCGATGTACTTGCAAAACTCAACTTCGACGCTTCTACTGGGAAAGTCTATCGAATGTATCAAGGACCGGAAGATAAAGAAGGTCCTAAGGAGTATGAGCTTCCTTTAACCGACTCCTATTTAAGAGTGCCCTTCGATCCTAATCTTGAGTGGCCTGACTTTTTCGCCGAAGATGCTGAGCACTTTTATTTCCCTGTACCGCCACTACCTGGAGAAAAAATTACGGTATGTAAAACAAAGAGAATGTCTCGCCAACTTTTCCCGCTCCATACCATTCGGGTTCGACACGGAGATAAAATAATTCGTCTCAGCTTTTCGAAACAACTTGTACTCGATGTAGGAAATGTGGTCGATAATGATGATGGAATAATTGTGGCTTATTGGAAAGAGGCTCGTATTGCTGCTATAGGTGACTCTGTAGACTCAGCGATAATTCGGGCAGGAATTAACATTATGAACCGTTTAGTAACAACGGTACGGCAAAAGGAAGATTCTTCTTCCTCTTATACGGTTCGTTCCGACTTACTTATTACTAAGCTCCTTCATCAAAAGGGTATCAACGTTGCAGTTCATTGTGTTGATCTTCCTTCCGACGAAGATCAGCAACAGGGCACATTATTACAACAAGGGAACCATACTGATATAGCTCCTTTTCTTAATAGATTTAGTGCTGATGATCATACATTACAACAAGAACAAGATCAGGAAGAAATGACTTATAACAGAGACAAAGATCCCAAATTCAACTAAAGAATGGAAGAACAATGTCTCTTATCTCAATTCGAAAACTACTAATCGATCACAGTTTTGATTGGGAAAACGGTGTAGTTGTTGTACCAGGAAACAACGCTGAGAATATCTTCCTTCCCCACACTAGTCCCGCCTTGGACCGACAGTTCGACATAGAAGAAACGGCACAAACAGGGGTCCCTATTTTTACTGCAGAAGATCCTGTTTCAATGTATCTCTTATGTAATCACCCAAAAATTGAAACTGCGGTATTTGAGAAAGTTTCGGTCATGGACTTAGAAGGTGTTGCTCTGGGGGGCATCCAAGGCTATCCTTACGGGCCTAGACACGAAGGACTCGACCTCACTTTCACTAAAAAACCTCTTGAAGTATTTGTAACTCAAGGAGAGTGTTATCCTGCTATTGCAGGTTGTCCTGAGATCCATTTCTATTTTACTGCAGAGGACAAAAAAGAAGTGATGGACCTGTTCACGATTCATATGATTACAGGTTATATCACAGTAAGGAATAATAGAAATCGTAGTAACGAAGAAAATGAGGCTGTTGTAAAACACCGAGGATATATGAAAATCTTAGAACGTTTATTTTATGACAAACTCGGCGTGGAAGAAACAATATTATTCTCAATAGAAGGAGAGAAAAGATAATGGGAATGACGACAAAAACAGGAACGGCGACGACGACGACGAGGGAGGAACGGAAACTTTTAGAAGACGCGGCAGAGATTATTCGACGTGAGTTGGCAAGTGGGCAAGAAGTTCGTATTCGAGGACTCGGTCGGTTTAAAGTAAGTCGTATAAAAGTTAACATGGGTATTCCAGGAGAAAATAAGGGTGAACAAAGGATAATTGGTATTGTCCGGTTTCGTCCTTTCGACCAACTTAAAAAATTCGTGCGCGATACCATCACCGTTGAAGATGAAGGTGATGAGGGTGATAATAGTGATGTTGTTACACAGGAATCTGTGGAAGACTTTGTTCCTCCTCCTCTTCCAGTTTCCAAAAAGGAAATTGTAGTTCCTTCTTTTCCTATAATTTATCCCCCTCCCATTTCTAAAAAAGAAAATCCCGAGCCTACACCTCCTACGAAGGAGGAGGAGGATCACCAACCTGTCCGTCGTAAAATCAATTGGTGATTGACTTCCTTCAAAAGATTATCTAATAAATTTTATTACTAACGAAAGTAAATGTCATGAAAAGAACTGTAAAAGATGACCTTATCCCCGGCTATACCCATGGTCTTCATTTCATCGTAGATAATACCGATACATCCCCGATTCGAAAGATGCTTCTGAAAGACGTCGTTATTGAAGATGCAAGTCTGACCGAGTTGACTGAAGCTGGACCTTTAGTTCTAGCCAACTACATTCAGAAGCGGAAGACAAATAATGTTTGTAACATAGTATTTCTCCAGCTCGATTCGAAACAGGCAGATCGTGAATTGGCTGAAAATCTTTCATGCTCCACCCCAGCTACTAAATTAAGGGATCTCTTTCCTCCTCTTTTAGAAGAAGAGGCGGATTCTATCGTTTATGTAGTAGATAACACAGATATGGTACTGGCAATTAAGCATAGATGGTGTCCCACAGATGTTTATTTGTTATAGATACTACGTCGCACACATCCAGAAGTTCCTACCTTCATCTCCCCCCTCTTTAATAGCAAAACACCTTAAAAAATTTGATAGAGTTCTTTGTCTATCGATATAGAGAATAAATTTTCTCTTGACAACACTTTAAAGATGGGGTACTGTATTCTTAACTAGATAAAGAACACTAAAAGGATAAGCAAATGATACCTCCCCTCCTCAAAGATTTACATACGGACCTACGCAAATTCTTTAACCTGGAATCGGACACTCTATGGCGTGGGAAAGACGTGGTAATATTCGTTGGGCAAAACGGTGCGGGTAAGAGCATGGTACGTCGGATGCTCAAGGTAGGTGCGCAGGAGCGGAATATCGCAATCTACGATTTTTCTCAGGAACGTAGGTGTAGTGGGGATTTAGGAACAGCAATGATTTATGGGGACGAGACATGGCAGAGTACGGGTTTCATTTCCCTAAGTACGTTCCAACGAGCATTCAAACAAAAGCCGGGTAAAGATTTTTTATTAGTATGGGACGAGCCCGAGATAGGACTGTCAGAGGAAAGTCTACTAGGCATGGTGGAGGCATTAAAAGAACAGTTAGAGAATCCTCCAAAAAGACTGCTAGGCTGTATATTTATGACTCACTCGCGATTATTCGTACGAGAGTTACAGGATTATCCTGGGCTGGCCTTTGTCGACTTGGATGGGCAGTATAAAACTGCAAAGGAATGGTCAAACCGCAAGGTGAAGGCTGCGGACATTCAAGAAACACTTGATTATGGGTTTGCACGGTTTCGCACGTTGACCAAGATGCTCAAAAAATAGAATAATCATAAATAGATAACTTAGCACACAAACTACAAAGATTGTGAAATAAAAGATATGAGACAAAGTGCAGGACCAGGTAGCCCGATTAACTTCCAGTGCTCGAAGTACCGACGTGAAAAACGTTGGGCCTCCCGTTATGATAACCCTCTATATAAGTACTACAACGAACGTGGACGTGTGGATCGTGTAGTACTTACAGGCAGAACGAGACAACATCAACATAACCGTGGATTACGCCACGGTCTCACCATGTTCGAATATCGTTGTAAGGATTGTGGTCATTTGGGGCTTTGCCTCATAAACCCCTGTTGCCTTTTTAATGTTTCGCCTGCCTAAAATTATCCGTAACTTCCTGAAAATGCAGGAAACGGTTGCGGTAACCCAC
>LGVF01000394.1_pt1 | contig 23025 bp, 19 predicted proteins | sample 469901 | NCBI WGS metagenome assembly LGVF01 (sample SAMN03893561, study PRJNA290197) | marine sediment metagenome | material: sediment; isolation source: combined push core samples #3730, #5133, and #5579 collected at Hydrate Ridge | place: Pacific Ocean: Hydrate Ridge
GAACCAGTCCCAGCGTTGCCCCGGCCAGGGTGAGACTGTGAGCAAGGGTAAAGGCGGTGACGGTTACAACCAGGCGACGTACACCTTTTACCAGAATCAGCAGGGCAAGAACGAACGTGAGATGGTCGATACCTTCAAGGATGTGTTTGAAACCAAGTACGAGGTAGGTGCGGATCACATCAAATTGACTTGGTATCGCGGGGATTGTGAAGGAAGAATCCCCCGGAGTCAGGCGGCGTGATTCAGCGGTGCCGTCGGTAAAATCGAAGCGGACAAGTACATCAGTCGAGGTCTGATCGAGTCCATCTATCCGGATTAAGCCACCTTCAAGTCCGCCTGCGCAGTGTGTGCTCCAGCGTGCAAGGTATGCCATACCATCCCAGACCGATTGTGGTGGCTGCGCCTGGTCACAATTCTTGGGCAAGACAGCAGAAATTGCCATGGGCTTTCCACGACTCGCAGGTTTTTTCCATAAGATCGAATATAACTCAGTGTCGACAAGCTGGAGTTCGAAATAACCTGGCTGCAGCGCATGACCATAGGAAATAGTAGTAAAACCGGTTATGCTGATGAGAAATGCTGCCAGTGCGAGTAATTGTCCCCGTACAGTCAACATTAGCGATTTTCCTTATTTACAATTTTGCCTGTATCTTTGCTGCGGAGGATTTCGACGGTGTAACGACTGCGCCGTTCGGCATAGTCCTGTGCGCGATTATCTTTTGCTTTAGCCGTTTGCCAGTTTTTCAATACCGTAGCGTGGACTTCTTCAAGCAGCGGCATATGGGCGGGCAGGTCGTCAAGCGTGCGCACCAGATGTGTACCGTAAACAGATATGACAGGCCCGGCCCATTCTCCTGGTTCAAGCTGAGCAATCTGACTGTAAAACCCCTCGCCAAACACACTGTCAATTGCGTTCGGTCGTGACAGTTTGAGCTGTGCGGGCAGAAGTGTACGCTGACCCAGTGTGTTTGGATCTTTTGCCGGTTGTGACTGGAGTGTCTTCAGGGAGAGTGAAACGGTGTCATTGGACGGAGTCTTGCCAAGATAGATTTGCTCAAAAGCAAGGCGGGGTTCACTCCTGTAGCCCTGTTTATTCGCTGCGAAATAGGCCTCCAGTTCTCCTGGGGAGGGTTTCTGCAGGTAGCTGCCGGTGTCGGTTAAAAACTCCATTTTCTGCCGCAGCCGGCGACGGACAACCGCATCATTTTTATCCAGTCCAAGCGCCAGCGCATCACGATAGTAAACCTCCGACCTGACTTCCTCTTTGATCAGGTTGTCAAGTTCCCCATCCGTGGGCATACGATTCCACACCCCATTATATTCAGTCGTTAACTGGCTGATTCGTTCAGGGGTAATAAGGATCGTATCGACTGAAGTTGTTCCGGCGTCATCGATAATGGAATACAGCAGGAAAAACAGGCCGCCAATGGCGATGAAATGAAGCAGCGGTTCCCTCAGGAACCGCTGTAATGCAGGATTATCCATCCGGATCAGGATTCAGGAGTATACCAGATGGGTGACGTGTAAGCCCGTTCCTGGGTTGAGACGGGTGCTCCCTCCGGTAAATCAATACCAAACCTGAAAGCATCATAGGTAGACCAGCGAGGTGTCGGGATTTCCAGAACCCGTGCATAGTAAAAAGCCTTTTGCTTCACATCAAAATCGGGATCGGTCCAGATCGTACTCAGTTCCGATGCACCGATGGTATTGGTCCAACTTGCAGTGGCAGCGTCAACGGTGTTGCCGACAGCCGGCAACTTGCCGTTCTTGTCCTGCTCCCTCTTATCCGACCAGGCAATGTCATACACTTTCTCATGGGTTGTGCCGTCGGCATCAAGCCAGCCTTTCACAATCTGGATACGATCGAGATTGGCACCGATAGGATCACGCAGTGCGTAGATCATGAAGTTTGGCGCGTCAGCACCCTCAGGTTTAACCCTCAGGTCACCGCCCATTGGGACTCCTTTCTGATATCCCGCATTGGCCGGAATCCGGGAGTTCATATCCTGGTCGGTAAATTCCCAGCCGCCAAACATTCGCACAGACATCCTGGGCCCGGTTGTACCATAGACCTCCTTGCGCTGCATCGCGTCAAATATAGCTTCACGACTATTGTCGGTTGCCCAGACCGCAGCAAGTCCCGATGCGACCATCTGCCAGCCTACTATTTTTCCCTTGTCTGTTTCCATGAAGGGATGACTCATCCGGCCCGGACTTGGTTCGTAACCGGAATGTTTGCCGAAGAAGTTGTCTTCTTCAGCGGTTGCCAGCGACGTATGGCTGTCAGTGGCGCCAATCAAACCGAACTTGTAGGGATTGGTGCCGAGGCTTGCCTCGATGGCCATGCCGCGCTTCAACGCTTCCCGGGCGTATTCACCAGCCAGCATATCGTTGGTTTTTGCCACTGAAGCATCGAGATTGGCTATATCCCAGGTTTCGTAGTCAGCAAACTCGTCATCCGGCGACAGGAAGGGATGTGCTTCGCCATCTCCTTTCATCTGTGTGGTTTCATAGAGCGGTTCCCACTTATCACGCTGGGTGACATAGGTCTCATCAAGCTTGGTGCCGTTCCACTGCGCTTCAAGGGGAAACATGATACCATTTGACAGGTTGCCGTTGTGCGCGATCGCCAGCACTTCGCCTCCGGTCTTCTCTTCGTAATTGCTAAGATACTTCCACAGATCCCTTGGATCGGGACTTCCCTGGGGCGCCGTCATGGTGAAAGGTACCACCTGTCTGGCTCGGGTTGCACCATCCCGCATGATAACCACCCGGTGCATGTTATTGCCCTCTATCAATGAAGTCCACTCAAAGCCGATAAATGCGGTAAACCGCCCGGGATCATTGAACGTCTCGGCATCGTCGATAACTTTTTCCCACAGATTTTTGAATGGTTTGGAGCCGGGCGAATAGAGAGCAAACATCTCCGGATCCATCTTGTTATTTGAGAAAGTGGTGATTAAATCAAGAGATGCCTTAACCGCTGCATCACCGCCTTCTTTGAATGCTTTTATCCATCGAGCTGATTGTTCATAAGCCATCAACTCCGGCTTCCCTGCAGCAATATCACCAAAGAATCCCATCCCATCGGAATGATCAGCCACAACCAGCCAGTCCAGTGGGCGGGACAATCTCACCGCCTGACCTGATGAGGAGATAACCTCTTCCCCCCGGGCGAACCGGTAGGCTTCACGGGGAGACAGGCGATTGCCAAACAATCCTGCATCCATTGACAGTGCAGTATGGAGATGAGAATCCCCCCACAGCGGTTTTTCAGGGATACCGCGCCTGGCGTAGGGTGAATAAACTTTGCCTGTATAGGCATTGGACAGTATGTCTGTTGTCGGCGTCCAGCCATCGGAAGCTGCTGCAGGCTGTGAACTCATTAAAATCGTAGTAAATAATGCTGTTACAAGAGATCTGGTGATATTTTTTCTAAAAAGCATAGTTATCTCCAGCGTTTGATTTTGTTTGGAAGGTTGACAAACTCGTAAAACCCAAACTATTCGCCGTCCCGTCATTCCCGCGCAGGCGGGAATCCAGTTATTTCAGTATGTTCTGGATCGAAGTCTACACTTATCTCCCGCCTGCGCGGGAATGACGAAGCAGGGGACTATTTACGACGCCATCAAGATTAATAATTTATATTGCCTGTTAACTGCATTTTTATATTGAAGCCATAGCAGTCTGCCTTGAACGTTTAATAGTAACCATCTTTCGTTTAATTGCTATCAGGAAGCTGCTAAAAATCCAATCTCTTCGGGATATGGTTGTCACTTCCAGAGCGTATGCTATTTACTATTCAACGATAGAGCAAGTCATCACTTATCCGGAAAACTGAACATTCACCTGAGGATTGGTTTAAAACCGGAAATGTCAGGTCGCTGCTGGCGCAAATAATACCATCTTCTCTTTAAATATATTGTAATGACAGGTTGTTATGTTAATTCTCTGATGTGGTGCACTATTTGCATATAATATTGTAACGTTGTAACGAATGTTCCGTATTTGCTCGTTTAGATGGTTTGTTTTTCATTGGAACAACCTCTACTACACTCAACAAATTGTGCATTTATGAGCTGTGGTTCAGCGGCATATTGTCAGGGAGAAAAGTATGAAAATTGAATTTACAGGCAAGCTATTTTCATTGACAGTCTCCGCTGATATTTACTGCCTTATAGCCTCAGTATATACTATCCTGGGAGTCTTTGAATCTCTTTATGCTGCTATAATGTGTCAGGATACGTGGGGTGAACAACCATGACCTTGAGTATTCAGAATCGAAGAAAACAGCAACGGCATCAATTTACCGACACTGTCACCATCTGTCCGAACGGAGTGAGCCAGGTGATTGATATCAGCTCTGGGGGAATTTCCTTTAGATGCCGATGTGAACACTGCCTTTCCAAAAGATGGAAGATCGATATAGTTGATACCACGGGTATCCATCTTCAGGAGTTTCCCGTGGAAAAAATCTGGGAATCAGTAGAGGATCAAAAGAGATATGGTTCAATCTATACGGTGACGGTGGGAGTGAAGTTCAATGGCCTTTCTCCCAAACAGTATTCAGCCCTCTATCAACTTATATTCAGATAGTCTTTCACCCCTGCCTATTTTTCATCGTTTTCATTCTTGATATCATTAACCAGTCGCTTGAACTCCGGGTTGCTGCGCAATAATTGGCGAGCCGTCTCAACCAGGTTGTCCACCTCATTGCCGGGAAGGGAGAAGCTGGTAGCTATATTATTGAACAGCAGACGTTTTTTGGGGTCATGGATGGATTCAAAATCAACCTGGATAAAATAGGATTTGATCTGTCTGTCAGGTGTTGAAAGATCAGCAGTCCACTCCTTGAGACCGTTATCCACCAGAATAAGACTTTCCGTATTATAGCGCTGCAATTGAGCGTCACTGACTGCGTTAAGAACCTCGGCCACAGGTGGTTCATCTGCCGATTGTTCCATGGGGTTTTCCGGCTTTGTCTGTGCATTCACCAGAAGCACAACGATTTTATTTATCTTACTTTTGCTAAATTTTTGAGATGCTCTGCCGGTACTTCCAAGTAGACTTACCCGATCGTACAGGGCGCGGATGCCAAGGTTGTCTGTTATCCCTCCATCCACGAGGTGAATGTATTTTCGCTCTGTTTTATTGAAATACGAGTCAATTGCGGTAACCATTTCAGCAAGCCGGATATCATTCTCAGCATTTTTTCTGATATCTGCAAACCACTCAGGGGATTGCAGCTCACAGTTATCGTTGTTTTCCAGGACGACAGGGGCAAAAGCGATTGGTACGGCAGATGAGGCCGCCACCGCCCTGGCTATTGTAAAACTGTCATAATCTGAGCATAACAGATCAAAATACCCCTGGGTGAACGAAAATCGGCTGCCAAGGCTCAAGTCAGTGGCATTGATCTGGATATATGGACCGGCACTGGCTTTGAGGTCAGCAAATGTACTGCCTTTGAAGATATAGGTGTCATAATAATTAACAGCAAGTTCGGTTCGGTCAAAACCAGTGGTCAGCATCTTCCACCAGTTAAGGGGATTAAACAGGCCATTGATCAGGACTTTCTGAACATTGTTTTTTAGAAAAACCTGTTCATAATCTTTAAAAATACGATCGCCGAACAGTCCATAATAGGCAGAGGTGAAGCTGCCGCCGGATACAGAACTGATACTGTCAACCTCATCAAGCAGTCTCTTTGTCTCGCTGCCTTGTTGGTATTGAGTGTCACGAAGTTCTTTCAGTACGCCATAGGAAAAGGTAGCGGCTCTGGTGCCACCGCCGGAAAAACTTAGCATCAGCAGGACATCACCACTATCTTTTGATAGCGGCATGTCCAGTTTTTCAATCCAGCCCTTTATGGGTTCACGGGAAATGATCTGTTCATTGTCTACCCTGGAATAAAACGCACAGCTATTCAGGGTCAGCAAGAGCAGCATGGTCAAGGCCGTCCATAGAAGGGGCAAAGCAATAAATGAGCAGCGATCAGAGTTCAGGGTCTTACCTCAAAACCCTGCTGAGAGAAGGGTAGATGGTTAAAATTTTACCTCCACACGTCGATTTTGTTGCCTGCCTTCCTTTGTGTTATTTAGAGCGGCAGGCTGACTCTCGCCGAACCCTCTGGCGGTTAATCTATTGGGGGCAACTCCTTTCCCTACCAGGTAATTGACAACAGCCCGGGCCCGATTCTCGGAAAGGTTTTGATTGTACGCAGTTGAACCTGTGCTATCAGTATGGCCATAGAATTCAGCTGTTACTGATGGATTGCTTTGGAAATATTCAACCCATCGATCAAGTTCGGGTATAAAAGGTTCTTTGATGACCCACTTGCCGAACTCAAAGAGCACATCAGTAACCTCTAAGGTCATAGGCAAACCGGCTGCCTGTTCCTCCGGGGTAGTTGTCTTTGCGGATTCGGTGGTTGCCGATTGGTGCACGGTTTTATCTTTTATAGCTTCAGATTGTGGCATTGACGATCCACCCTGCTTCAGGGTGTAATGAGCCGTTGCATCATCATATTGGCCAACAGTAGATTTAACGCCACCCTGAGGATTTGAATAAGTTTTTGATCCTTCGTCCTTGCCTATGGTGTAATGTGCTGTTGTGTTTTCATATCTACCTGTTGTGGACTTAACTCCATTTTGGGGATTTGAATAGGTCTTTGTGTTTTCATCATACCGTGTTTCCGTCGTAGTACCAGCACATCCGCTCAAGAAAAAAAGAAGGAGAAGGATAGCTGGTATAAGCCTATAACAGGAAGGAGTAAGATTGGTTTTGTTCATGACGACCCTCATTTGTGTTTTTCGTTATCAACTGTAGTGATGTGATTATTCTCACTTTTCATAATCCTATCTTTTTTTTGCTGTTTTTTCCAGAAGAATTATTTTGACGACTACTCGGAAAAGGAGAGATTTACTTCCTTTGTATTTGAAGTAACTGACGAATATCATTGATAATCATGTCTGCCTGAAGTCCAGCTGTCCGCTTATCGTTTCTGTGCAGGCGCAGAGAACGCCTGTCCCCGGCAAAAAGAGCTGTTTTCCAGCCTGCCCGGGTGGCAGGGAAGATATCTTTCAGCATGTCATTACCCACATAAAGGACTTCATCCGGCGGGATGCCCTGCAGAGAAAGAGTAGAATTGAGGTGTTCGAATAAGACGGGAGAAGGTTTTCCCTCCAGTTTTAGATAGGACCAGAGGGTTAAATCCGGGTCGAAACCAAGATCTTCCGGTGATTTATCAGTTAGTACCTCGAAAATTATCGGTGTATAGAACTGGGCATTGGAAATAATTCCCAGTTTCATTCCTCTCTCTTTCAGGGTGGCAACAGTTTCAAGCATACCCGGCATGGGCCAGGTCGGGTTAGTCCGACATTCGTAGGAAACAGCGAGTTTTCTGATGCTCTGTTCGTGTTCCGGTACAAGATGTAAAGCGCTGAGAACCCTTTGCCACACCTGCAGGATATCGATTTCCGGATAAAGGCTCCCTTGCCGTCGCCGTTCCTGATGACCTTTTTTGATTTCAGTCTGGTATAAACGAATACCGCCTGCAGCTTGCCGGGCAATATCCTCCCGATTCCATCCTCCATCTGTAAGGGCCTGAACAAAGGCCTGTTCATCATCTACAGCAGAATCAGGTCCCACATCTCCTGCTTTTGATATTAACAGAGTGCCATAGAGATCAAAGATAACCGCATTGACTGCCACAGGCTTCAGGTGTACAGGATGCCCGGTCGCGACCGGGGTAAGGGGGCGGACAAGTTTTTTGATCAAGTCGATACATTCAGACCGGGTGTCCATCTTAATCCACACGCAGCAGGGTTAATCGTTCAGGAGCCAGGAAATGATCAAGCAGGATTTCACCATCGAGAGAAGAAAGAGGTTCTACAGTACTGGCCGCCAGTTGTTTGTATATATATATCAAGCGTTCTCCATACCTTTCCAGACTGTATTTTTTCATGAGTATGGAGCGATTTATGTCAATATTTGCAGAGTTGTCCATCGGCTCCGGCAGGTGTGCAGGAATAAGTTCAGCAGCGCAAGCAGGATCATGGACAATTCTACGTAATATATCCTCCTGCATCTTCTCATCAAGACACCCAAAGTCGATACAGTCATTCCTGATCCATTCTCCCAGTACCCGGTCAAGACAATCCTCTGTCGGTGTTCGCCCATAGGAATGTAAGCGCTTTTCCTGCGCCGCTGCTGCGCTGACAGTGATCCTGTCGATTCCAAGCCATTCAACAGGCAGATCCAACCGCTCATAAAGAGACGGCAGCATGATTCCATCCTGTCGAAACTCCATTGTTATCTCAGGTAGATCGCGGCCGCAGACGGGCCTGTTAGCAAGCCACGGTTCAAGGAAGGCCATGCCGAACCCTTCTGCCACACTGGTGGTGACCAGTGTCCTGGCCTGCTGGAGCAACTCCTCAAAGCTGCAGTCTGCTTTGGCAGAAAGTTCAAACTCAACCGGCAGTTTCAGCTCTGTCGCCAGTCGCATCCATGCTTCATACCGGGGGCGTTCCTGGGGATTCTCCGGCCCCATGGTGGTGGCAAAACGGTGCCCCTCGGGAGCAACGGCTGACCAGAGGAGAAATTCGCCAAGGTTTTTTCGGCGGATGCCTCGCGTGGGATAGAGCCAGAGCTGCTGGGATGTTTTTTCCTTATACTCTGCAGGAAACTCTTTTCTGCCCAGCTGAATACCATTAGGCAGCCGGTGAAGACAGTCAGGCTCTGCTCCTCCATTGTTTAGAAAGGTAAAGTCCCGGCTGTTCAGAACTGCATAATGTATATGCGCCGCCTGTGGGTAGAGCAGGCGGGACATCTCTGTCTTTTCACCGTGAGCCATCTTTTCAAGCATCATATGGTAATTGGCAGGTCTCCCGTCTTCGGCAAAATCGTGTATGTGCAGGAGAAGGCGACACCCTTTACCTGCAAGATTCACCAGCGCGCCGGGAAGTGCCATATTTTTACCGAGGCTGTGGTTGTGTATATGCCAGATGTCAGGAGGAGCTCCCAGCGCATTTACGGCAGCCTTCTCCATGGCACGGGCAAGCTCTTTTGATGAGATACGCGGCCGCGCCGCTTCATACTGCAAGCCGGGAATAATGCGATATTCGTATATCTGGTCGTCAGCCGGGGCTTGGCCGGTTAACACCACCAGAGATATATTGTATCGGGAAAGAGCTTTGGCACTGTGCTCTATTGCTCTGGTTACCCCGCCGCGCTGCAGATGATAATGGACTATGGCAATACGCATAGGAGATTGAATTAAAGATACCTGAAGTTGGAGTTTATTTATTACTGTCAGCGATCAATGCCGATTTTTTCCCTGTAAGCTACTATTTTCAACATGGGTGGTCTTTCTTCTTCATAAATCTCATGAATAACCTGTTCATAGCTGTTATCCAGCGCCTGAAACTGGCGGAGATTAGCTGTCAGTTCAGGCAGGTTGGCAACAATCCCCCTGTCCTTTAGTCGTTTACAAAAGGTGCGCAGGATGCCAAATGACATCTTGCCCAAATCCCGAGTTTCCTGGTGCCGGTGCACACGTTTATCAAGATCGGTTTGGGCGAAAGCTTCAAGTCCATACTCGTAGTAGACATCAATCAAATGTGAGGTCTCAACCCCGTAGCCAATAGGGAAAGGAATTCGCTCAAGGACTTCGCGACGCACTGCATATTCACCGGAGAGGGGCTGAATAATGGCAGTCAGTTCGGGGAAAAAGAGGGAAAACAGTGGTCGAACCAGGATTTCAGTTACCCGGCCACCGCCGGTTGGGCGAATACCCTGAGAGAGAGCCAGGGGCCGGTCATAAAATGCTTTCACATATTTTATTTCCGACTGGTAGATAAGGGGAGCTACTATACCGTAGACAAAGCGTGGGTGAATATTCTTTATATCTGCATCCACATACACAATAATATCACCCTGCAGTTGATAAATGGCTTTCCACAGGTTCTCGCCCTTGCCCCGCTTAAATCCCATTACAGGGAGGATTTCTGCAGATTTGTACACATCGGCACCAAAGGAGGCCGCTATTTCAAGTGTACGATCTGTGGAACCGGAATCAATAACGGCAATTTCATCGAGCAGCGGATACCGATCCTGCAATTCAGATTTAAACAGCACCACTTCTTTGCCGATGGTTTTTTCTTCATTGAGGGTAGGAATGCAGAGTGAAATCTTAAGACCTTGTTTTTCTTTTGCCTTGATTAGTTGCGGCAGGTCAGAGAACTGTTCATGGTGAAAGGTATTTGACTGCAGCCATTCGTTAATGTTAATCATGGCAGGCTCCATCAATGGCCATCAAGGCGCCAATCAGTTGTGCAATCCCAGTGATAATCGGGTCAATTTCAATATATTCATCACCATAATGGATGTTGTCACCATAGGTCAATCCGAGTCCGATGGCCGGGATTTCGTGCTCCACGTAGGATGTTATTATGGGGGAATAGATACTTTTTTGAGGCTGGATGCCCAGGGCAGTCATGACTTGCCGGGTTTTGGCTACAATGGGATGAGAGGAATCCAGTCCGCCGGCCTGAGTACGGGCAATGTCCTCAAGATGCAGAGAAACGCCTTGTTCTTTACCCATTTCTTCCAGCATTGAGTTAATCTGACCGGTTACATCTATTACCACTTGATCATCATCGCTGCGCAGTTGGAATTTCAGTTGTGCATGACGGGCCGGTATTTTATATGACGCCCCACCTGAAACGGCGCCAAGGACAAGGTCGGTATGACTTTCCACCGGCAGGGTAAGCCGCCCAAGCTGGTAGATTATCTGGTTGAGTATTTCAATGGCACTTTTATGGTTTACCTTACGGTCAATATTGCATGAGATCATGCCTCCAAAGGATGCCATGGAGCGGTAATGCAGTCGGCCTAAAGGGATGCCTTCAACAACGATGGCTGATTTCACCGGATATCTGGAGTTGGTAAGAAAAAAACGAATCCCGCATTGATTACCCTGGTCTAAACTGCGGCTGGTACCTAAAAGCAGCAGCTTACTTTGCAGCCTGATACCAAGTCCTTCAAGAATAGTCGGCAGGGTGGCCAGTAATGCAAGGCCAAGAGAATTATCAGCCACTCCGGGACAATAAATTTTTTTCACATCAACGGTACAGGTATGGTTCTCACTGGCCGGGAAGGGCGTATCTGCATGGGCGGTGAGTAGAATGGCCTGAAGGTTATCAGTCCCGGGGAGAATTGCCTGGGCATTTCCCACCTCATCAGTGCAACAGTTCATCAGGCCATATTCGTTAAATCTCTGTTCAAGAAACGATATCCGTTCCTGTTCACCAAAGGTGGGTGCGGGAATCTCACTTATCATCACCACATTGGCAAGCAGCATCTCCCGGAATGGTACAAGTTCTCCCGGCAGGCTGTGAACCCGGCTGATTATTTTCTCTATGTCAATATTATTCATGAAGGTTTTCTAAGCACTTAATTTGTTCACTGTCGGCCATAATCGTCCTCCAGTCGTTCAATGTCGTCCTCGCCAAAATAATCGCCAAGCTGTATTTCAATAAAAACCACATCCACGTTTCCATCATTCTGTACCCGGTGCACATCTCCCCGTTCTATTTCAACTGATTCCCCGGGGTCGAGGTCGATAATCGTATTATTAAGGGTGACACGGGCGGTACCACCGACAACCAGCCAATGTTCACAGCGATGTTTATGTCGCTGCAGAGAGAGCCTCTGGCCGGGTTTGACAACAAGACGTTTTACCTTATGATCCTGTTCGTCCGCCAGGATGGTGAAGCTACCCCATGGCCGATGATCCGTCAGTTGAATAAATTTTCCCCTGGTGATTGTCATGGTTTGATCTCCCGAATTTAAAACTCAAGGTGGACTTAACCAGCAGCATTGATAAGGTTCCAGCTCAACTGTCTCTGCCACCTCCTTCTCACCAATGAGATCCCGGGCGGTTTGGCAGCCCGAAAGGGCCGACCCAAGATCGGTTAGCTGAACCTGCTGTTTATGTCCGGTTATATTATGCAGGCAGGTGACGGGCTTGCCATCTTGAGGGGTGCGTAAAACAACAAAAATCGAGTCAACCGTTTCAATGATTTTTTGTGGTGAATCGGGATGAAAAGCAATATGTTGAGCCCGTTTTGTCAGCAGATCCGTATAGCTGGAAAAAATCCTGGCGGTTATGCTCTCAGGATTCTCAAGGAGACTGCGCAGTTCCTCATCCTGCCAGCGACCACGGTTGATGGTTCTGTTTTCTCCCGTCTCAGCTACACCTTGATGGTTGTTGCGGGAGGCTGTCAGGCTGTGAAAATAGATTGCCGGAATTCCCCGGAGACTGAGCATGATTGTCTGTGAACAGAGAAAACGAAGGGATTGACGGTTGAGATCATCAGGGTTGGCAGGATCTTTCATGGCGTCAAAGTAAGTGATATTGAGCTCATAGGGAACCTCCCTGCCGTCCTCTCCTTTCCTGCTGTTGACAAAGCCGCCGCAGTCACGGATTGCTGCAACGAGCTGCTCTATTTCCTCTTCTCCCAGCAGTCCTTCAAGAGGACGGACACCTATTCCGTCGTGGGAAGCTGTGAAATTGATAAAACTGCAGCCCTCGGGGGGTGGGGTCAACTTATTGGCCCACTTGCGCAGATGACGGGTAGACCCGGAATGTATGGTGTGGAGAATGAGTGGCGGCAGGCTGAACTGGTAAACGAGATGCGCCTCGTCACTGTCGCCGAAATAGCTTATGTTTTCCTTATGGGGGAGGTTGGTCTCCGTGAGCAGCACAATCCCCGGGGTAACGTTGTTCATTATATCGCGCAGCAGTTTGACTATCTCGTGGGTCTGGGGCAGATTGATACAGGAAGTGTTGATCTCTTTCCAGAGGTAGGCAATGGCGTCAAGGCGGATAATCGCTGCACCGTGGGAGATATATCCGAGCAGGATATCGACCATCTCCAGCAGAACATCAGGGTTGGCGTAATTGAGATCGATCTGGTCATCGCTGAAGGTGGTCCAGACAAAGCGCTCCCCACAGGCAGTATTTACCGGAGTTAACAGTTGACTGGTACGTGGACGTACCACCATGGACAGGTCAGCGTCCTGTTCCATTTCGATGAAATAATTGCGGGCCGGGGCAATGCCGCCGATATAATCCCGAAACCAGTGAGAGCGGCTGGATACATGATTCAGCACCAGATCGACCACCAAGTGAAAATTATCCCCGAGAAGGCTGATGTCATCCCAACTGCCTAGGTGTGGATCAACTTTGCGATAATCAATGATGGAAAATCCATCATCAGAACTGTATGGGAAAAAAGGTAGGACATGCACACCGGAAATAATTCCCGCCAGGTGATCATTTAAGAATTGGTGCAGGGTCGCCAGGGGAGCTTCTCCATCTGCGGTGATCATGTCTCCATAGGTTATCAGCAGGCAGGATTTTTCATCCCAGCATGGAGTTTCCGTACTGCAGCTTTTTTCAAGGTAATTGTATCGCCCGGCGATCAGGGACAATCGCTCAAGGAGCCGGTCGAGCTGCTGGTCTCCATACAGTTTTTCGAGTCTGGCTCTTAAACTTTCTTTAAACGGTTTAAGTAATCTCCACATCATACCAACCTCCAGTTTAATGTCGACAGGTGGGAGGACAGGGCATGTTAAATGCCGAATTTTACATTACTGAACAGTGTCTGCAGACAGTAATGTAGAATGGGGTAGCCGTAAAATTTTTTTGCAAGGTTATAGTTGTGGTCAACCATTTTCAACCGGTATTCTTTATCGTCAAGCAGGCGGCGTGCCTCTGCAACAATTTTTCGGTTGACAAAGCCATCCATTACAGGGACTCGGAAGTTTTTGGGCTCGATATCCCGCACCCAGACCGGATAGCGATTCACGATGATCGGTACACGAAAGTAAAACGCCTCCAGCAGAGCATTGCCGAATCCCTCATAAATACTTGGGTACATGACAAGATCAGCATGGGGATAGAGATCATGCAGCACATAAATTTTCTTACCATCCCCATTAACATGACGATGATCCCCTACACGATCGCCAAAAAAACGGAGGTCAACTCCCTCAGACTGTGCAAGTTCTGCCATCTGTTCAGGATAATCGGAGCCCTCATCCCCAGCGGAATGGGAAATAATCAGCTTGCATCTTTTGTCTTTTAACCGCTGCACAAGTGCAATTGAGTGCTCGATGCCCTTACGCGGAACAATCCGGGTCGGCTGCAAGATTAACTTATCGTCGGGCTCAAGCCCCATCTCCCTGCGGACATCCTCTCCATAGTCATCGGTCTCATCGGGGGGATGGTCAAAATCAAACACATTGGGCACAAGCATGGATGAAATGCCCTTGCGCAATGCCAGTTCTTCCCGGGCACTTTGATTGATCACTACATGCTGGAGATGGATATCCCGGGGTGGGAAAGCCATGTCCAGGAAATCCGGTACGTTATTGACCTGGAACCGGCTTCGTTCCCAGTAAAAGTCATGGTGGTGAGCTATGGCCGGCATCATTGTTTCCGACAAAAACTCAGTGAGTGCCATACCAAGAGGCAGGTGCATAGGTATGGCCAGAGCATTCTGAATAATGAGCAGGGTAATATCAAACTGATCTACAAAATCGTACAGCGTGCCTTTGAGGTATTCCGTCAGGTCATGAATGCGGCGGGTGACATCCGGGGCGCGATGAGTATGGCCCCATACGCGGTCATTGATCCACTGGTTTTCAGGATGGCCGAAATAGGCTTCGGGCACGCACATGGAGACGTTGCTGTCGCGATCCAGCACACCGCCGTACCAATGACTGACAAGCTGATCCTGCCACAGGACTTCCGCCCATTTGGCAGACTCCAGGGAGACGCCGTCTGTCCCGGCAAAACGGGTGGAAATAAAAGCGATCTGTTCGGGCATGGTTGGGATCCTTGCATATCTTTGAACTCGCTTTGACAATAATGAAACAACAATTCCACTACTTTATTATAGACGAAAAGAGAGGGAAAAGTCAAGAATTTCGGACAAACAGATGGGTGCAGAATGTACAGATAAACTGGATCAGACAGCGGCTTTCCAACCGGATTGCACCGAAAAACGAAAGTATGCTACAACCACTTTTTTTCTTACAAAAGCAAAAAAAAAGTGTAGGATTTACGAGGTAAGAAGTAATATTTTTGGGCAATTTTTTGGACAATGTCGTGATTGATAGATGTTATCAAATTCCAATTCGAGGATAACAAGGATGAAATACCGTAACGGAGTCGTATGCATAGTGTTAATTTCCTGCCTGTTGGTGCTGATCCAGGCGCCAAATTCTCAGGGGAAACCGAATGCATCCATGAAGTTTTCATCGGTTCGTGAAGAAAATCCTAGAGCTGGTGGTCAGGAAACTCTCATCCTGCCGTATGCTTTTCCTTCAGATTCGATGGGAACAACTATCGGGGTTGGCGGTTTGAGAAAAGGATTCTTTCAGGACCAATTATTGCTTGCCGGGACTCTTTTCGGCAGTGCTGATTCAGCCTATGGTTTAGTACTGGGTATGTGGGACCTTGCGGTGTTACCATCTTCGGATCGGTTTTATTTTTCTGCAATAGGGTCAGCGGGCCACTATCCGAGACAGGAGGCATATGCGGAGGTGAACCCTGTTCATGGAACTCGGGCCGGGTCAAATGATTCAGACAAAGATGACTTTATTGAGAAAGAAGGTGATGATAACTGGTGGGAAATGAAACTGGAGTATGTTTTACCCATTGGTGCAATGAGTGATAGTGGAATGGCTACGTATAAATTGAAAAACGGTATACTGGCGTCGGGGGCAACTGGTGGGGAGCAGTGGAACCCGCTGGCATCCGGAGCCACCGTGCTGCTGTTGAGGCAGTTTAATCGCTATCAAACCTATGAGACGAAGGTGGGGGATCTTGAAGGTACTATGCATCCTCTGGAGTTTGGTCTTCTCTACAATAATACAGATTTTTATTCCAATCCTTCAACGGGCAGCAGCCAGTACCTCTCTTTCACCAAAGATTTTGCCTGGCTCGATTCGGAAGAAACCTGGACATTTTTACAATTTGAAGCAAGTAAATATTTTTCCTTCGGTTCCTCTGATCATGCACGTCAGCGAGTGGTTGCGTTAAATCTCTGGACCGGAAGTTCACCCTCCTGGGAAACATCCGTCGATGAAAACGGGGATGAAATTATTTCCCATAATCCTCCCTTTCTTGAAGGCGCAAAACTCGGTGGCTTTTATCGATTCCGTGCCTATCCCAACAACAGGTTTAATGATCGATCCGTTTTATATACAACAGCCGAATATCGCTATACTCCCAAATGGAATCCAATAGGGGAAGTCTCCTGGCTCAGGTGGCTGAAAATGGACTGGATGCAGCTTGTTGCGTTTGTTGAAGGGGGACGTGTGGCTGATGAATATTCCGACCTGTTCTCCGACTGGAAGGGAGATGTAGGTTTTGGCTTCCGGGCAATGATGGCAGGTGCAGTGGTTCGGTTTGATTATGCTGTCTCAGATGAGGGTTCTGCTGGCTGGGTAATGTTTGGACAGCCTTTTTAGTTTTTTTATGAAATCATGTGCTATCCGGAAGGAAAGGGGTCGGGAGGGGTGTTAGTACTCCTTTGGTGGGTAGAAGAACCAATAAGCTATTTTAAAAGGCACACAACGGGGGCTTATGGATTCTAATGCAAAAAAATGCGGCATGATTCCGTATATAGTTCCCTTTGTCCTTTATCTTCTCTTTAGCCAGGTTGCTGCGAGTTATAGTGAATTTTACCCCTGGCTCTATATTGCCACGGTAATCATGGTGAGTGGGGCGACCATTTATCTCCTCAGTGGCAGAGACTTATTCAAACCACATAGAAATGTAGCACCAGGCATTATTGTAGGGCTTGTCGGTATATTTATCTGGATACTGCTCTCCAACTCCCACCTCGACGAAGCTGTTATCTCACTTCTTCCTGCCTGGCTGCAGCCTGACCCTCGGTTGGGGTTTAATCCATTTGTAGAAATTGATGGACCATTTTTCAGATGGCTGTTTATTTTGGCTCGCTTTCTGGGACTGGCTCTGCTTGTGCCTGTGGTTGAAGAAATTTTCTGGCGGGGATTTCTTTTACGATGGGTGATTTCAGCAGATTGGGAGGAGCAGCCGATAGGTGTCTTTACTCTTCGATCTTTTTTATGGATTGTGATGCTTTTTACCCTGGCCCATCCGGAATGGTTTGCTGCAGCAATCTATTGTATCCTGCTCAATATTTTACTGTACTGGAAAAAAGATTTATGGCTCTGTATCGTGGCTCATGGTACCAGCAACCTGGTTCTGGGAATCTATGTTCTGCTGACAGGTTCATGGGCTTTGTGGTGATCCCGGACAGGTTCCTAGTAGGGAGTGTCCGCCAGAAATCTGCTAACGTCGGCATGCATATCCTGAACCTGTTCTATTGAAATATCATTCATGGTGTTCAGGGCTGCATTGCCGCATATCTCAAGCCAGGTGATGATCTTTTTGTGCTGCTGTCTGTCGTAGAGTTTTTTCTTATATGCCTCTCCAGTGAGCTGGAGCGGTTTCTTAGGGGTTGCCGATCCCGATTGTTGGTTGGTGGTGTTGATGTTGCCGGCGAGGCAGAGATTTCGTAGATGCTTTTCAATGACCGCACCGATCAGTATGAGTCCACTTTGCAGATTGCCTGCCTCTATATGGTTCTCTGCCATAGCCATAAATTCAGCCAGTATCTCTGAAGTAATTGAGCCTCTTGTGGTTTCGACCCAGTTGTTTTGCAGTTCAGCAGTGGCGGCAGAGAGTATACCGAGCCCTCGTTTAGTCCGACTGGTTCCGGGACTGGTTACTTCTGATTTAAAATGTTGATAATACTGACTGTTGTCACCAAAAACCCGGCTCAGGAAGGAAAGTCCTGAAATCCTGAAATCGTGGAATTGCTGTTCGTTTACAAAGGTCTGCTGTTGATACCCTTTGCTTTCCGTGGTGAGAACCTTCTCTCCCATTGCAATGACGGCCTGTGCTTTGGCGGTCAGATCTTCTCTATTTTTCATGATTTAGCCACTCTTGATTGTATCGTAAAAAAAAACCAACTTTGTCATTCCCCTCTGACTCCTGGCGTGGACATTTATGAAATCAAATGTCCATCCCATATACTCTGTTCTGACAATTTTATCACCTTGCTATCTATTTTTCTTCGCTATCATCATCGGCTGTATCCCCATCAAAATCATAGAGTCTTATGGCTGCCAGGAGAAGGAAAAGTATGGCAGCAATTGGTGCAAGTCCAGGCGCGGCCATTGCCATATTCTGCAAAGTCTCATTGGACAGCTGCAGTTGAGGAGCGAAATATTTTAAGACGCAGTATGAGAAGATTGCCAGCAGTACACTGAGCCACCATGGAATCCGCAAAAAGTGAGGCACCGGGGAGTAGCAGTTCTTTTTCATGACTCTTCCTCCAGTACAAGTTCGACCATTTCCCGTACCTGGGGGCTGTCATCGTTGAGGAGTTTCCGCACATGGGATAATGCTGCACCGGTACCTATTATTCCAAGGAGTGAAACCGCTTCACCGCGAAAGAGAGATTCTTCAGAGTTAAGCACTTCCACAAGTGACGGAATGGCCAGGGGGAGCTTGTCCGGCTGGATTTCTACAAGTTCCTCAAAAAGGACCGAGAGGCCAAGGCGTACACTGAAGCGTTCATCACGCAGGAGCTCTCCTGTCCATTCGTAGTACTGCGGTTCACGCCGAAACATTGCGACAATGTTCTCAACATGCCCCATATCAAGGAAATCAGCTATTACCTTTTTCAGATCCTGGTCGCTGACTTCGGTTTTTGGTCTTTTCATAACACCCATGAAATGAATTTCACAACAAAACATGAAAGTAATATAATCCCTCCCTGCCTGGGAGCGAACATGACTTTCATATAAACTTTACACATTACCAGTTGGACGATGGTGATACACTCTCTATTCCAAAGGATGGCCATCTTTCAGATCTATTGCCACCAGTTTCGCATAATGACTATCTTCCCTCAGCAGCTGGTCATGGCTGCCTTGTTCGACAATTTTGCCGTGACTCATGACTATAATTTGATCAGCACGTCTGATTGTTGAAAGCCTGTGGGCAATGATCAGGGAGGTTCGTCCTTTGAAACTGTCTGCGATGGCTTCCTCAAGAATATTCTCGGACTCAGTATCTATGGCGGCGGTAGCTTCATCGAGTATCAGGATTTCGGGGGCCCTGCAGAGCACTCTGGCAAACGCCAACAGCTGTTTTTCTCCGGTAGACAATTCCTGACCGCCTTCTCCTATAAGGGTGTCAAGCCCTCCGGGGAGTCTGTTGATAAAACGTGTCATTCCGGTTCGCTGTAGAATTTTCTCTACTGTTTGTCGTGAACAGCCGGTGTCCAGAACGATATTGGCAAAAAGAGTATCCTGCAGGATGAAAACATCCTGATGAATGACACCGATAATGGTTCGTAATTCTTTCAGATCCAGATCAGCTATATTTATGTCATCGAGAGTGATATTACCCTTTTGGGGATCATAGAAGCGCAGCAGTAAGTTGACCAGTGTGGTCTTTCCCGATCCGGTAGTACCGACAAGTGCTATGGTCTGGCCGGCAGGCAGATTGAGTGAGATATTGTCAAGAACCGGTGTATTTTTTTCATAATTGAATGAGACATTGGTGAATTGCAGTTCGCCTTTGAATTTCTGAACCTTGACAGGATTGGCCGGTTGGGAAATCCTGTTCTCTGTATCGAGCAGTTGAAAAATTCGTTCGGCTGAAGCCATTGCCGATTGTACGATTGAGTATTTTTGAGAAAGTTCACGTAGTGGCTGGAAGAAGAGTCGCATATAGGAAAGGAAGGCGACAAATTCCCCAAGAGTAAGTCTCTTCTGAATGACTTCACCGCCGCCATGCCAGATGATAAGCGCAATAGCGACCGAACTCATAAATTCTGTAAGGGGCATAAAGGTGCCAAACAGTTTAATCTGCTGCAGCGTCCGATGCAGGTAACCTTCACTCAATTCATTAAAAGTTTTTTTACTCGACTCTTCCCTGCCAAAGAGCTGCAGGATACTGATTCCGGCGATGGCTTCTGCTAAAAAGCTGTTGAGTTTTGCCAGCTGAGTGCGGATTGCTCTGAATCGTTCCCTTGCCAGACGGGCAAAGAAGACGGTGATGATCAATGCAATCGGTACAAACAGAGTCATGGTTGTCGCCAGTTCCGGGTTTATCCAGAACAGCAGGATCAGGATGCCGATCAGCCGGAGGAAATCGTTAAAGAGAGTGACGATAACCGAGGTGAACATTTCATGCATGTTCTGGATATCATTAGTTAATCTGGTTACAAGTTTTCCTGTGGGATGAGTGTTGAAGAACTCCATATCGAGTTCAAGAAGATGCAGGAACAGTCTCTGCCGTATAGTGTGCATTATAGACTGGCCGATCCATTCGAGAGTCAATATCTGGCTGAATGATGCCAGAAAAAGCAGAGCTATAAAGCTGCCATACCAGATTGCTGTTCGTCCAAGTCCGGAGAGTCGCAGTTCTGTAGAGAGGAGTTGGTTGGTAATATAATTGTCGATCCCGTTCTGCATCAGGTAGGGAAGGGAGAGTGTTGCCCCGGTCACCAGTAAGGAAAGAAAGAGGGCAAAGGCGAGGAGGGTACGGTAAGGCATGCAGAATGTGCTGATTCTGCGCCAGAGATGGATGTCGCCGACAGAACGGGGCGGTCCTTCTTCTTGGTAGCCGAAATTCATCATGTTACCCTGAGCTCCCCGTCGGATTGGGATCGCATCTGTTTTTCATACATTGAACGATACAGCGCATTTTCAGCCAGAAGCCGTTCATGGCTGCCAATATTTTCCACCTGCCCGTTTGCAAGAACGATGATACGATCGGTCATCGACAGGAGTTTGGTTCGATTGGAAATGATGATGACCACTTTGTTTTTAAAATAGCGCTTAAGGCCGGCAAAAACCTCCTGTTCTGTTTCCACATCAACTGCCGAGAGTCCATCGTCTATAAGGAGTACCTGTCTGTCGCAAAGCAGTGCCCTTGCAAGAGCCAGCCGTTGTCGCTGTCCTCCCGAAAGTTTGACTCCCCTTTCTCCGATCAGGGTCTGGTATCCTTTTTCAAAGGAGAGAATATCTCTATGGACGGCAGCGTTCTGAGCGGCCATTTCAATTTCATCCTGTGATGCATCCGGACGGCCAAGTGAGATATTGTCAGCAATTGTATTTGAATAAAGTATAGGCTCCTGGCTCACATATCCGACCTGAGAGCGGATCTGCGACAGTGGAAAATGATTGACATCGTGGTCTGCGAAGAAGAGCTGACCATCATTTACCGGGTAGAGCCTGGTCAGTAGTTTGCACAGGGTCGATTTGCCTGATCCTGTACGGCCGGTAATTCCATGTATGCCGGGGCCAAATTCAAGAGTAATGTTTTTTAGCACAGGAAGTGGGGTCGACGGGTAGCAAAATGACAACTTTTCCAGTCGAAAACCAGGTTGATCGCTGTCGGAGGAGGGGCCTGTTGCGGGATCAGGTACCAGAGCACTGCTTGAGACCAGGTCGTGGATTCGACCAAGTGAGGTTGCTCCTCGTTGTACCAGGTTTGCTACCCAGCCGATGGCCATCACCGGCCAGATAAGCATATAAAGATAAATTATAAAGGCGACAAAATCTCCCAGGGTGATCTGGCCTTCAATGACGAATTTACCACCCCAGAAAAGAACCACAAGCATTCCTGTGTTGCCGACCAGGGTAGCAATAGGGCTGATCAACCCCTGGATTCTTGCAACACGCAGATTAGCCTTTACATACTGTTGTCCAAGGCGGCCGAACTGGTCGGTTTGAAACTGTTCCATAGTATAGGATTTTATCAGACCTATGGAAACAAGAGTTGATCTGGAAAATTCCGTCAGCAGGGAAAATTGAGCCTGTACCACTGAAAAATGTTTATGAAGTCTGCCTGAGAGAAAACGGGTGCTGACCGCCAGTAAAGGCATGGGTAGGAGAGCCAGAAATGTGAGAAACGGGTGGATGGCTATCATAAATCCAATAGCGGCAACCAGCATAACCAGGGCATCTACTGCAGCAACCATTCCCATGCCGCAGGCCATCTGGACAGCCGACAGGTCGTTGCTGGAATGGGCCATAAGATCCCCGGTGGTTCGCTTTTCAAAAAAAGGACCATCCATTTTCAGAATATGGCTGAAGATGTGATTCCGTATATCTCTTTCAAGAAGACGGGAGAAGCCGATAATAAGGTAACGCCAGGTAAAACGAAGGATTACAACAAAGAGGGCTATCAGGATGATCAGGAGACCAAGCTTCAGCAACTCAGGTCTGCCGGTTGTGCCGGAAGTCAGACCGTCGACACCGGATTTGATTATACGCGGTATTACCAGTTGCAGGAAATCAACCAGGAGCAGAGCAGCAAATCCGGCCAGGAGACGCCAGCGGTGCTTTCTGTAGGTGCCACTCAAAAGCCCCAACATCTGAGAAACTGTGGCTCGCCGCGGGGTGGTGCCTTCATCTGTATGAGGTGGCTTCTTCATGTGATTTTGACAGGTTTCATAAGCAACCATTGTATATCCCGTATCTGCGATTGGCAATGTCAAAAGGTATAAACCGGACAGCTTCCCAGTGATGACTCTCTCGTTTTTTTGATGGAGATGGTTATTGTCTCCGGAGGATAAAAAATGAGATATACATTTGATTGGAGAAAATTGTGGAAACTCTTCTTGAAACCAGGGATCTGTCAAAGCTGTACTCCATTGGAGAGCGAAAGATACAAGTGCTTCAGTCTGTGTCACTTACTGTCCAGGAAGGCGAATTTGTTGTTATTTCAGGCAGCAGCGGTAGCGGCAAGACGACACTGCTCAGTCTTCTCTCAGGCCTGGACAGGCCAAGCAGCGGCAGGATCATTCTTGATGGTCAGGATATTACCGATTTAACGGAAGATCAGCTTGCACCTGTAAGGAACCAGCTTACCGGCTTTGTTTTTCAGGCCTTTCACCTTAT
>LGVF01361280.1_pt1 | contig 22957 bp, 37 predicted proteins | sample 469901 | NCBI WGS metagenome assembly LGVF01 (sample SAMN03893561, study PRJNA290197) | marine sediment metagenome | material: sediment; isolation source: combined push core samples #3730, #5133, and #5579 collected at Hydrate Ridge | place: Pacific Ocean: Hydrate Ridge
CGATAACCTGATAATAAAAACCACAGCAGCAACAACAATACAGGTGATCGGTTCGTCTTCAATAATTGCCGGTGTCGGTGCAAGCGGTGGCGGTGGAGGCAGTGGCAGTGGTGGCGGGGATATCGCCGTTGTTGAATCTGACATTGACGGTAACAACGCCCAAACGACAAACTCATTATTCTACGGCAGAGAAGCCAACGGGGTAACTCATCCAGTGCATGTAACTCTTGATGGTGACCTGATCACATCCGGTGGCGGGGGCGGGGGTGGAGATATCGGATTAATTGAATCAGATATCGATGGTAATGATGCACAATCTACAAACTCATTGATGTACGGCAGGGAAGCCAACGGAATAACCCATCCACTGCATGTAAATCCAGATGGCGATCTGGTAACTTCATCCACCCCGGGTGCAGTAATATATGGAAACCAGTCACCAACTTTGGAATGTGTGGCTGGGGATGCAATTGAATTTGACATTACCGGATTTGCAAGCATTGCAACATTACACCAACTAAAAGTGATTCAATTAACCCAGGGAACTTATAATTACACAGTAGAAATCTGGGAAAAAGACAGTGCGGGATATGATCCGGGAACTATTGAAGACCAGGATTTCAAGTTACTTTCGCGGGATATTGATACTCAGGTCTATTCCGAAAACATAGAGGACGGATTACTTTATCGCGATCAGGATTCAACTGATGAAGTACATTTAAGAATAATTAATAATTTGTTGGGTACTTCATCCAGATTCAATGTATCAATTGTAGGAATTGAAGGATAACATAAAATATGATGTTTGGTACTAAAGACACTGGACAAAGCCGAAACGAATGGTGGCTTTCTTTAAGCGCAAACATTCCTAAATTAGTTCCACCACCGCCGCCTGTGGGTGAGTTCGTATTTAGAATTCAAATAGATAATCCAAATGAAACATTTACATTACCGCTCGGGCAGTCTGACCAGTACATTCAGGATTTCACCGTATATTGGGACGATTCAACATCAGACGTAATTTCATCACATAATGATATTCATAAAACCCATACATATTCTGCGCCGGGGACATATGACATTACAATAGCCGGATCGTGTCAGTACTTTTGTTTCAATAATTTAGGCGACAAATTAAAACTTACACATCTGGTATCGCTAACAGACGTGGGATTTTTACTATTCAACTGTGATGAATGTCGTAATTTATTATCAATTGACAGTAGTTTTTCAAATATTTCCCGGGCTTTATCATTTAATCGGGGATTTAAAGCGTGTTATCAGTTAACGGTTCTTCCAACTGGTCTATTTGATAATTGCACCGAAGTACGTTACTTTGTTGCATGTTTTGAAGAATGTTATAAAATAAATATAATTTCCCCAGATTTATTTAAATATTGCCTAAAAGTTACTTCGTTTAACCGATGCTTTTTTGTCAATGAAATTGCATCAATCCCACCAGAATTATTTGCTAATAATCCCCTGGTTACAAATTTCAGTTATTGCTTTGCGGCCGGATGGCTCATAACTGATATTCCATCGGAATTATTTGCTAATAATCAATTGGCTGAATATTTTAACTGGTGCTTCGGGGAATGCATTGAATTAACAACAGTTTCGGCAGGTCTATTTAACAATTGCATAAATGCAAAATCATTTGAAAACTGTTTCTCACATAACGACAAACTTATAACCCTCCCAGAAAACTTATTTGGTTCTTGCACAAAAGCAACCACGTTCGAAAACTGCTTCGCCAGTGATGATAATCTTGCTACGATTCCATCCGGGATGTTTGATAACTGTTCTTCAGCATCTAATTTTTGGGGTTGTTTCCGTGGTTGCAATATAAACTCGATTCCTGCCGGATTATTCGATGGCTGTACTATAGCATCTGATTTCGGTAGTTGTTTTTTTGGTTGCAGTATAACATCTATTCCGCCCGGATTGTTTAATAATAATCCATTGGTTGAATATTTACACGGTTGCTTTGGAAATTGTACTAACCTATCATCTATTCCATCCGGATTATTTGATGCCTGTATAAATTTAACAAACCTCTACGGCTGTTTTGAAAATTGTACTTCAATTATCTCCGACCTCCCTGTCGATTTAATATTAAATAATCCTGATCTTGATGATTGCGAACGTATGTTCTATAACTGCCAAAATATGACTGGTAATGCCACTGCATTTATTGACCAGGCAGAACTTCATGGTGTAACAAAACATGGTGGTTGTTTTTACAATTGTACGTCCCTGGCCGATTATGCTTCAATACCTTCGGACTGGAAATAAAATAACTGGTGATAATTTATGATAGGAAATAACGACAGCGGACAAACCAGAAGCAGTTTTTGGTTACAAAAATTACATTCAAAAATAACATCAAGCGGCGGAATTGCGTTTTATGGAGAAATTACAACTGAAATAAGTACGACTCAATTTAAAATAGATTCAATACAGGGCCTGGGCACCAACTTATTGAATGATGCGTATTTTTGCCAAATTATACAAGCAAATACAGCAGCACCGGAAGGGGAAATTCAAAAAATATCTTCCTATGATGCAGATGATGGTGCTATCACAGTAGATATGCCATATAGCGATACGCCTGAAGTCGGTGATTATGTTCTGATTATTCATGAATCAATTGCTAAACTGTTCCTGGTTCCTGACGGTGTAACAACTCTTCCTGAATCAGTAGTTAGCAATTCCATACTTGCGCATATAATGGCAATTGATGGTGATATATCAAATTTTGATAATACTAAACATTCCCTTGAAGCCATCGGCAAACTTGCCGATAAAACTTCAGCAGGTAAGCTTCAATTAACTCCTACAACATTTGACCTGAATCAAGCGGCAACAACATATACACTATTTACCGGAACTGATCAGGCGGTCATCCTTGAAACCCTGGCATTTAGGATGTCGTATGCTGATATCTCGGGTGGCGCCCTGACATCAATCTCGGTGCATACCGATGATGCAACGCCTGCAGTAATCTTTGATACCCTGGATGGTGCACTAGCCAATCTAACCAGTGAAGCAAGCCTGGGCTGGACTGGAAAATTGTATATCCCACCCAACACAAATATCCAGCTAACGATTGCCGGTGGTGCCTGTGGCGCCATTTGTATCTGCAACATTGTTGCAGGGTATAGAGCAGTTGCAGATGGTGGTGTACTGTCATGAATGGTGTCCAGATCAACGGACGAACGGTTTTCAATAATTCGGATATCAACACTCCGGATATAGACGGTGGAATTGCAGATGACATTGTAATTGGTCTAAACACACCTGCGGCCGGTTTCTTCACAAACATAAGCTCTGGCGCAAACACAGTCTTTTTAGTTGACGGCATACCTGATCCGCTGCTGGGAAGTATAACAGACGTAGCTATCGACAAAAATTCAGGGGACATATACGTAAAAGAAACGGTTGTAACGACCACAACCTGGAATCCACTTGACAAATCGGAATATATTACATTATCAAATGGTAATTTAACGGCAGTATGCAACACAAGTTTTACTGTAGATTCAGTAAGAAGTGTTGTTGGGGTGCCATATGGTAAATTTTATTGGGAAATCACGATGGATGACCTAATGGCTGTTTACTCATCGGTCGGGATTGGAACGCCAGATGCAGACGTAAACGTAGCACCTGGATCAGATGTACATGGATATGGATATCGAAATGATGGCGGTTCCATACACAACGGTATATGGAGTTCGTTTGGAAACACGTACACAAACGGAGACATAATATCAACTGCTTTGGATATGGATAATAAAAAAATCTGGTGGGCTAAAAACGGTATATGGCAAAACGGAGGCAACCCGGAAACAGAAACCAACGAAGCATATAATAATTTAAATGGAACCTTCCATAGTATGGATTCTCCCGGATATACTGCAGGTGTTCAGATTACTGCAAATTTTGGGGAAACGCCTTTTGCGTTCCCGGTTCCACTTGGCTTCTCTGCCGGTATTGGTGCAACGGTATTGACGTGGGTAAAAAAAACCAACCAGACCCAAAGTAAAATAATTACACCTGATTCTCCAATTACCAATAATGTAACTTGGACTGATATTATTCCAGCTAAGTATGAATTAGAAAAAATCATTTTTGTCGAATCTGCTGGTAACTCGGCTACACTTAATCTTGGAACCACGGCAGGTGCAAATGACGTTTTCGCTAATCATGTAATTACTGCAGATACGATCACTACAATTGTCTTAAACAAAACGTTTTCATTATCTGATGTACAAAGCCTATTTTTAAATGATGATAGCCCAAGTGCATTCTGGAATGGAGCTTCGTTATCAGCGACTTTGTTAGTACAAAAGGTGATTTAATTGATTGAAAAAGTATTGGAGGTGTCTTAAACCATGCCAAGTAAAACCCAAGTTGTTATAGATGGTGGAAATGCAGATAACCTTGTAATTGGTTCAAACTCACCTGCGGCCGGTTTCTTCACAAACATAAGCTCTGGTGCAAATACAGTGTTCGTGGTTGATGGAGTACCAGATCCACTACTGGGAAGCATAACTGACGTTGCTATCGATAAAAATTCAGGTGACTTATACGTAAAAGAAACTGTCGTAACAACTACAACCTGGAATCCGCTTGATAAATCGGATATCATTACATTATCAAATGGTAATCTAACTGCGATTTCTACCACTGGTTTTGATGAATGCGCAGTTAGAAGCATTGCTGGATTATCACATGGAAAATGTTACTGGGAAGCAACATTTAACGGCATGATGAACTTACTCACGATAAATGGAATTGGAACTATAGATGCAGACATAAATAGGGTTCCAGGAATTGATATACATGCATACGGATACTTTTTTGATGGTCATAAGCAACACAATAATTCTATAACACTTTATGGAGATGAATACTCAGACGGAGATATAATATCTACTGCTTTGGATATGGATAATAAAAAAATCTGGTGGGCTAAAAACGGTGTGTGGCAAAATAGCGGTAATCCAGAAACCGGAATCAACGAAGCTTATAATAATTTAAATGGAACTTTCCACTGTATGGTTTGTCCTGGAATCGCGACAGATTCTCAGATTACTGCTAATTTCGGTGGATCTCCTTTTGCATATCCAGTTCCCGCAGGATTTTTTGCAGGACTTGGTGAATCTGTATTATTGTGGGTGAAAAAAATAAATGTCGGTGCAACAATTAAGCACAGAACATATCAAGGACCCGCAGATTATAACCCATCGATCCTAACAGACGACAATTTAATCGTTGTAGATAATTCTAATGATCCTCGAAACGTAATTATTTCAACTGAAGATGTACAGTCAGGTAGTCTGGATTATCCAAGATTTTTTTTAATCAAAGACGAATATCAAGAGGCACACCACAACAACATTACAATTTCGTTGGAAAGTGGAACTATTGACGGATCATCAAACATAGAGATTAAAAAAGATGGCGAGTCAGTTACGTTATATGTAACCGGAGTAAATGGATTTGTAGTGAATTGAAAGCATGAAAGCAGAAATAGTGGCTGGGATAGCTGTTCTTATAATTGGTCTGATAATCAATGAAATACGTATAGTTGATATGCGTTCCGACTATCAGTATGATCTAAGAAAATATCATTTGTTCCGATTGCATAACGGCATCAAGTACGAGCGATATATCCTGTTAGGAACTGCCGGACTTTATTCAATATATATTTTATCAGTGTGTGCGTTGGACAAATCAGCAATGTATAACGCTATCAATATCCAGTTTTTAGCTGTGTTATTCTCACTTGCTGTATATTGCTTTACATATACCAAAATGTTCATAGAGTTACATGAGCAAATAATGACAGCCACATTAATCATAAATTCGCTTTTTATGGTTATGATCTTCCTGGCAAGAACTGATGAGATTAATGTTTGTAATTTACCAACAACAGGGGTGTTCCTTGTTTTGGTATGCTGTTACACAATTCCCATAAAATTTAAAACCGCATTGGTTGGCGGAATTGCTTCTTCCTTAATTTTTATAGCAGTCCCGTTTTATTTCGGCTTCATTGAAGAAGCATTCCACGTAATCACTACTACAGTCTCACTTAATACAATATTATCAATAAATGCATACAATAATATTACTTGGTTCAAAGAAAACATTGAATCAACCAACCAAAAATGAGCTTTTTATCAGAAAATGTGGATGAAATCCTTGCGTTGTCCGTGGTAATTCCTACGATTATAGTGATTGGATATCAGGCAATGAATGCACAGGAAATCACAATGCCAATGGAGCCAGCTATGCTTATTTTAGGATTTATATTTGGTAAAAAAATAGTATTGAATAGGACATAAACCAACAGTTATTTATATTATTTATATAATCTATATTATTTATGAAACCTATATCTGTTTCAGATGAAATCCATAAATGGATTATGAACCAAAAAACCAGTGAACTAAAGTCTGCTGACTTGGTTTTCAGGCAAATAAAAAAAGAACTGGAAGAAATTAAAAAAGAACTGGAAGAAATTAAAAAAGGAGAATGAATAACATGAATAAAGACAAGCAAGGGGTTAAACTGACTGAAAAAGAGTTTGTGTTACTACAAGGTCGTGCTAAATGTTGTGAATTAAAGGAACTACAACTCAAAAAGTTACAATTAGAACTGATAATGCTCACAGATTCACATAATATTTGTATAATGCATTTAATGACAAAATATGGTCTTGATTCAACAAAGAAATACACTCTGGAAGGAAATAGATTAATCGAAGTCAAGGAAAAAGCTACAAAAATTCCTGTTGATTGATCTAAATGAAAAATTTGAATATAAAAAACAGCAGCAGTAAGCATTTTGTCGGCGTCAGCAATATGGTATGTACATATTACTGACAGTAATATTCAAACTACTGAATAAAAAACCGCAATGCACAGAACCGCAAACAGTAGACTTTACTATATGTCAAGCGTATTATACATGTGTATAATCATGTGCTTGTGGGTGTGCAGATGCATATTCTTATATGATATAGTCGTTTCGAGTTTACTAAAGCATAGAATCGAAGAATATAACTTACAGTAATTTCCAAATTGGAACGTGATAAATAAATGTTTAAATGCCCGATATGTTTGAAACAATCCGAACATGAAACTAGAATGGAAATCGACATTTATAAAATAAATGGTTTGTCCGTGTGTCCGTTTTGCTATCATGTAATCATGGCTTTACGAAAGTCTAAAAAGAATTTTAATGTTGAAATTCAAAAGTTCGATGGATAGATAAAATGGAGGACATAAAACATGCCTAAACGAGATATTGTAAAATTTGAAGACGAAAGATCTCAGTGGATTGGATATAGAGATACTGTATTTGAATGTGATAAAGATAAAATTATAGAGGATGATTCGGTCTTTTCATTAGAAGAACTGGCAGATTTATGTGATATGAAAGCCGAATCCAGGAATAATCATAGCCATGTGGGTACTCACAGACTGTTGGCTGCCCTGCTTCGGAGTGTGCTGTGTAGAGAGATTGCAACAGACATTATGCTTGAAATTGCCGAATATGGCGGTCTGGATGGGATGGTTGGTTGGGGGGGAGAACCTGACGCTTACGCTGATCTTGGAATCAAACCACCGTGGAATGATTGGAAATTAGCAGATAAACAACAATTGAGGTATGATTTATGAAACCGGGAGAACGAGCTGGCGCGGTTATGTCTATAATGTCAGATACTAAAACAATTAGACTGGCTGGATATGGAGAATACAAAGGTGATGAAATACCACCAAAAGGGATTATATTTATGGGGCAGGATTTGCACGAACTGAACTATACAAACCCAAGGATTGACCTAGATAACGGTCATGCGATCTGGGGTTGTCAATGCTGGTGGGGATCTGAAACGGCCATTAAAGACAAAATAAAATTGTATGAAGATAATGGATATACCGTTAATATAGTTGATCCTTCAGAATATTCCATGGATGGATAACAAGAAGGGGCGGTACTATTCATGAGAGAAATTAAATTCAAAGGAAAAACAATTGAAGGTAATTGGGTATTTGGACTCCTTTCGAAACTGGACAAACAAAAATATCGTAATATTAATCCAGGGACATATATCTCAAATTCAAAAGGCATGCCTTTTGCATACCAGATCATACCAATTACCGCAGGACAATTCATCGGATTGAAGGATAAAAACGAAATTGATATTTACGAAGGAGATAAAATATTAAAATTTGGTCAATTCACATCTGCGGTTGTATTCAAAAACGGTGCTTTTGGATATAGTCCGGATGAATATTTGGATTTCATTCCGTTGGGTCAAAATCATAATCTGAAATGGAAAAACGGGATCTCTAAAAAGATTGAAATTGTTGGAAATATCCATGATGAATAACAAGAGCGGGCGGTGCTATTTAAGATGGTTTTAGATGAATGGATGAAAGAACAGATGGAACAGGAACAAAAAGATAAAAATTTACTATATGATATAACAAAGTTTACTGATGATACATATTTCAAAGACATTGAATTTGAATTGGAAGAATCTGAAAACACAGTTAATTATAAAATTGTAGATGAACCTGTAGGACTGCGCCAGAATGAAGGGAATTATAATATTTGGGTTAATCAAAGTTGTGGGGAAACGGGAGATGATTATTCAGGTACAGTATGTATGAAATTACCAAATGGTAAATATTTAATGTGGGATTATTGGATGTGATTAATTTTAACCATATATGATAATAACAAGGGCGGGCGCAATTATTTTAATTTAAAATTTATGTTTGGCAAATATTAAACCATTGTCGGCAGACCTAGTACTTTTTTCATTATTACCGCAATTTAATAGTTCATTAACTCAGATGTGAGTGATATTATGAACTATTTAGACAAAACAAGCCCGGATTGTGCCCGGATTCCAGCGGCATTATATATAATATATTATTATTATACAATTAATTGACGGGAAGCAGGATTGCAATGTAAGGGAAAGCGACTTATACTTTTCAGTAAAATGTATTATCTGGTGATTTAATGGCAGCAAAAAAAGTATTCGGTAGATTAGATGGAAGTCAGACTGGCAGAAATTCCGGGGGAAGGGGAAGGAATCAAGTTGACGGTGATGGGTGCAGGCATCCCACTGTGAAACGAAATCGGAGGTAGCTGCCGGTGTACCGGGCTCCTCTCGGGCTCGGGTATTGGTCTGCCTGGTGCTTGGGGATTCAAAAACAAGCTTTCGTACCTCAAGCATGTTTTCTTTGCTTTACGCACAGAGTCAGCCGTTCGTCATTCGTTCCATCCGTTCGTACCTCACTGCTTTCACTCCTTCCTCACAACTGACACTGTGTTGAGAAATGTTATGCCGTGACCTGACGGAATGATTGCTCCTGCGTCACAATCATTCCTTCCCGGATGAGGCGCTTAGGCGCACGCTCGGGAGGGGGGCTGCGCTGGGTGGTGCTGCACGTTTCTGTTTTTTTAATTGTGCCCTGCGGCAATGTGTTTTTAGTTATTTTTTGTAAAATCGATAGCGGTAGGCTACGGTAACTATATATACTCAGTGGTTGTAGTAGGTGTTAGGTGGTACTGATACCACTTAAAAAGGAGCGTAAGAAAATGACAAATTGGCAAAATACAGCTTTGGATGATGCGGCAAGAAGGTTTCCGGTTCGTGGACAGTCGAAAGACGAAAGGGATATTTACATATCTATGAGTTCAAAAAATCAGGGGATTCTCCGGCTCCCTGCCGGAACAAAAAACCCAAAAGGATTTATGAAAATAAAAGTCCTCGGTAAAATCAAAGTCCCAAAAAAATCGCTTATAGATTCCATCATTATTATGAAAGATGAAAATTACAAGTACAATTACGATGGGTATCACTGCTATCATATTGATAGAAGGGATTTTGAAAGAGCGGCTATTATTGAATCTGGAAATCCTGTATTTCATCAATCCGGTAATTATTTTTCTTCAGATATCGCCCACCATATGATTACAATTTCCTGCGATGAATTTGTTGATCATGATGAACTTTTTGAAATTGGGGGCGTACCCGCAACATCGGATTTTTCCGATGCCAGACACGAAGCAGAGGAATGCGGAGAAGAACCGCAGGACTGGATAGACGATATGATGAAAACCGCAGAGGAAAATATCAGGGCATGCCTCAGATCAGTAATTCTTTTTGATGAGGTCGTTGAAGGCGATGAGATTGAGGCGGTTCTCATAGACTACATTGGGGAATAATCCCCATAATTTTTATAGGAGCGTAAGAAAATGAAAACAAGTATAACGGTACCTAAATCACTTCTCGATCAGATCACGGATCACAACCAGGCAAACCCTGCCAGGCAGATTAACAGGGCTGCTGTCTGCCGGGAAGCGCTTCAAAAAGCGCTTGATGATCAGAATTGAACTTTTTCTTTTTTTTTTGAAAAAATTACGTGTTAGAGCTGTAGCTCTGAAAAAAAGTATGTTTTTTCTAATGCCCTGTCGGCAGGACAAAACAGGAAGCACCGGCATTTTTAAGGAAGTTGTGCGGTCGGGTCCTTGTGCTGTGGCCGCCGGGTCCTACGCCGGTGGCCTTTGGCTTTTTGGGTTATGAAAATCTTAGCTCCCTGTTAAATTCGGGATGACTGTCTGTATCATTGTGATGAAAATCATAATATTCCTGGACCGCCTGACATACATCACATTTGCAGCCTTCATTATGCTGACCGTATATTTTTTCAAGTTTTTCAAATTCTTTTTTTGAAATCATCTGATCACCTTATAGACGTGGTGCCGGTCTTTCTCATGAATGAGATAGTAACCGGCTGCCGTGGTATAGTTATCATTCCAGCGCCCGAACCTGTTTTCAAATTCAGTTCCTACATACTCCGCTTCGCCCGAGATCGTGTTTATGGTTTCGCTCTTCTTGTTTTGGTCTTTCATTAACATGTTATTTACGCTCCTTGATTATTTTTTTGGTACTGGCCGCCGGGACCTACCGGCCGCCTATAAAAGCTTACCAATTATGATGTCGTTCTGTTTCTGTTGTCCCGTCTGGCATAGCATACTGAATTATGTTATCTGTGCTGCAATCCTCTTTCGGATCGTTGCATTCTTCTAACCATTCCCGGAGGATCTGCCGCTCTCCGGTCTGTGCCGCCTGGCTGAAAATCGCCTCTTTTTTTTCGTCTTTTGCGGCTTGTTTTGTAGAATCCTCTGATTTGAGGATATTATATATTTCCATCAAATCCTCATTTGAAATTTCATTCCAGCCATTGAACGTATATAGTGCTGTTTTTCGGTCAATTTTTTGGCTATGCTCTCGCAAAAATTCCCTTGCCCGCATATCATTTTTTTCAATGAATTTCATTATCTCTATGAGATCAGCCCGGAAATTCATTTCAAGGCTACTAAGCTCATCTATACTGATATACAAATTATGAGTATCTCCCCCGTGTGCCCAAACCCAGTTTTTAACCGGTTTGCTCTCGGCTATTTTCTGGATTTCTTTTTTCCCTTTTTCTGCTTCGGATTCGATGAAATTCAATGCATCTTCGGTCAAACTAAAAAGAACTGATTTTTTTGTTTTGATCGCCTTTGCAATTTCCGAGGATACATAAAAATTAATCCCTTTGACCCCTTGTAGGGTCCCTACGTCACATTCAGCAAATCTATTTTTTGCCCGGAATGGTTTAGAGACATTCAAAATAAATTCTGCTACAACTACGCCATTATATCTATTGTGGATTTCTCTAAAATCTATACTATATTTTTTGTTTCCGTCAATGAAGTTCATTGTTTGGCTCCTTGATTGTATTTTTGGTACTGGCCGCCGGGTCCTACCGGCAGCCTGTGAATTTACGCCCACTCTGCATTATCGTATTCATTGGTTTCGCAGACGATTTTTCGAGCCATGGCTCCCTCTATTTCCCGCATTTGTTTGTATAATGGATGTTCTGGGACATCGCCCTCTGCACACTGATATAGAAAGCCATTCAAACTTTTGAATGCCTGGACCATTGTAACGGAAACTTCTTTAAATTCATACTGAATTTTATCGTTTGTCTCGTTATACCTCTGATCGACTGCGCTTACATTCATATCTACAAGTTCCTGCCCGAATGCTGAATAATCCAAAATTACCAAATCTTTAAAATTATTTAGTATTTTAGACTGTTTTAAACCTGTTAATACTCTATCGATTGTTTTATTATCTACTATATACGAACTCATGTTATTGCGCTCCTTGCTAATACTTATTAGTACTATATAGTACTTAATAGTACTTAAGTGATGCGGTTAAAAAAACGCCATCGTGTGGATGTGTCTTAAAAAATAAAAAAAGTGAATGGGCTTGCTGCGCCCACGCAGACCTAAAAATCTATTCAAAATTGCCCAGTGTTTCAATTTCCTTGATGAAAAAAACAGCTTCGGGGTAAGCTGTTAATATGCGTTTTTTATACTCGTCAGAGGATGGCATTCTATGAACGCATGCGAGCCGGAACGCCCGCAGGTTATCGAAGCATATTTTATATGCCTGGAGGTTTTTAAGCCGGTCCTCAAGACTATTTTTGTTATCCCGGGGGATCATGCGACCGCCCCAGCACGGATATATTCGGCTGCTTTCTGGGCTGCGCTGGCTGCACGGATGAATAGCCCGTTATCGTTTTTCAATGCATTGTAATATCCATCAATGTATGCTGCTGAATTATCAAGAGTGTGGTACTCAATACCGGCATGGCCGCCCAAATATGCCGCCCCGAGCTCTGCAACGAGTTCTTCAAACCAATATGCCGGATCTCGTCTTGTTCTTCGCTCTCCTTTTTTCTTGCGCTCAAGCCTGGTATGGTGGCCTGTGCTGTGTGTGTATTCATGAAATAATGTTGAATAATACCATTCTGCCGAATCAAACAGTTTCATATCCGGAACGTTGATAATATCCCTTACATGATCAAAATACGCCCTGGCTGAATCTGTATGCTGGATTTTTGGGCTGTTTTTGTACCCTGACATGATTGATTCGCATACATCGAGCGGTTTATTATCTTTTTTTTCGATGATAAAACGCTCATCATCGGTAAGATCGGTCTGCTCAATGTTGAATACCCGGTAATATTTCAACATGGGAATGACCTTTTCCTCATCGGTTTTTTCTTCGGTATATTTGTTGAGTTTCCAGAAAATCACCATTGTAGATTTCTCGCCTCTGGCGACCCTGCCGCCCAGGTCCCCGACCTGCTTAAAGGTTGCCCAGTACGGGTTTTTGTATTCTTCAAACCCGAGCCGGAAAACATTGAATCCATTATATCCATTGCCGGATACTGCGTTTTTTGGTACGCCTGCGGTCCAGGGATGGCGCCACGGAACCACGCCCCCTTTTAGCTTTTCGAGGATCTGGCCGGTTATTATGTCATATACTTTACTGGTCATTGTTGTGCTCCAGGATTATATCAACCTTATCAATATGAGCTTTTATTTGTCCGATTTTTTCGTATAAATCGCCTTCTCCTGCGATTATTCGAACTATTTCCATATACTCAATATATATTTCAGAATCCCACTTTGTTTTATTATATTTTTCTGGTATTTTCATGTTATTTACGCTCCGTTTAGGTACTGGTTAGTACTCTATTGTACTCAATCGTACTTAAGTGATGCGGTTAAAAAAACGCTATCGGTGAAGACAATTATAAAAAATTAAAAAAGAAAAAACAATATGCTGCGCCCACGGCAAAAAAGAGATGTTACCATCCGATCTCTTTCGAGATTTCGGGAGAAAACCCGCCGAGTTCGTTGAACCTAATCTTAAATATCTCATAGAATGGTAATGTGGTATCAAAATAAATATGTCCTACCGGTGTGTGTCTCCACATGCGGGCCATATCTAACCGTGACATTTTATTTATAATGTTGGTGTGTTTTTGGATCTCTTCCGGAGTCATTTTATTGTCTATTGGTTCCGTGGCTTTATTTAATCCGTCAGGACTCACTTTTTCACCTCTGTGTCATACTGCCCCTCAAAAAGCGGATTCATTTTTATAGGACGTAATGATTGTTTTTCGGATACACAAACAGGATATCCAAAACCTCTATCGACATATTGTTTGCCGTACCCGGAACAACCGGGATCACCGCATCTTTCTATCATTTTTCAACCTTCTTTATAAAAACCTCTACGACATCGCCTTTTTCGATGTCATTGTTTTTACAAATATCACTAAAAGCAATTCTTCCGTTTGCCTGGACTGTACGCTCTCCGCAGTTGATGCATGTTGACATTTTCTTAGCTCCTTAATACTTGATAATACAAATTAGTACTTAATAATACTTATGTGCATGTACTTATATATACGATCCTCGCCGAACTCCACCACAAAAAGGGCAGGTTTCGAGTTCATCAAAATCGACATAGGACCTGCCGCATGCCGAGCACATTAGGAGCGGGTAGAATACGGTTTTTTTGAGGGTTTTGATCATTTCGTCATAGCTGCGCCCGTTAAAGGGCGCCCCAAGTTCCGGGTAATCTGTCATTTTTCCACCACCGGTATGATGGAAAAATTATCATATCCAGATTTGAATACGAATTTATCAGCGGATCGGTGACTCAGCCAAATTTCTAATTTGGCTTTAACCTGGTCTTTATCATATTTTTTTTCAAAGCTCATTTTGAAAACTCCTTGTCTTCGCTGGCCTGCTGGGCCCGGTTTGATCAGTCATTTGAATCATCCGCCTGGAATGTGGGGGGATAATGTATCATGTCAAAAAGAATTTCAAAGTTTGCCTCTGCTACGTTTCCGTCAAAAATTAACCCGTTGTCATTTGATAGGGGATTCCATGACCAAACCGGATCGGCCGGGCTTTCGTAATGATATACTATCTCATTTTCTTCGAGCAATTCCATTAACTTTTCAACATCATATATCCTATCATACTCTTTTTTTTTTGCATGATAACATATATAATTTGTAATTATCTCTTCAATTTTATTTTGATCAATCATTGGGATCATCCGCCGGGATTTTCTGGACCGTGGCCTGCCGGGTCCGGGGCTTATTCCAATATTGTGAGTTACACCACCTGCAGTTTTGTGGTGGTTTTTCTCTTGTTTGATACCACGATTTTCCACAGCGATTGCATGTGAGTTGATCACCTCTTTTTGTTTCTTTTTCAGTCATTTTCATCACCTAAAAAATAATGGGGCTAACGGCCCCTAAAACAATTTGTACCAGTACCCACGCAGTCCGTCAAACTCGACCTCTACAGCCTCTTTGGGAAAATCAGTAAAATCATCGATGTCTGCGCACCCGTTAGGCAACCATCTGATTATCGAATCAATCCCATTTTCTTTAAGGAGATTGACTTCTGTCAGGGCGTCCATGCTTGGACATTTTGATTCTATAATGGTTACATCTCCTTCATAATCAAGAAGATAACCATCTCCGAGAACGTGCACGCCTTTTTCAGTGACATACAATTTTTGGCATTCATGGCCCTGCCTGATGCCTTCTTTTAGCCTTTCACTGCCAAATTCGGCTATCCATGCTGATTTTTCAGCTTCGATTTTATCACGTCTGGCCTGTTCGTTTTTTTGATTCTCTGTGTTGATCATTTCAACCCTGGCTTTGAGTACTGAATTATTGTACTCTTGCCACTTTCTGACCGGAGCATAACGTTCAATTTCAAGCCGTTTGGCTTGTTCCTGTTGTTGTTTTTCAAGCCGTTTGGCTTGTTCCTCATGTTGTTCATCGAGCTTTTTTTGTGCTGATTCTTTCTTTTCATTTTCGATTATACCCACAAAATACTCCATCAGTTGATCCAGTGAACCGCCTGGTATGAGATTTCCGTTTGCCAACTCGGACGACACGTTTGATGATATACTATGATACCGATTACCATCATAAAACCGAACATTGTTGTTGATCTGGACTGATTCATTTGAAATGATGTATGTTCCTGTGAATTTAGGTAATATTTTCAAATACCTATTTGATACCTGGAACTCTACTAAATGATCAGGTATTTGTTCATTTCTCGATACAATCTGCGCTTTTTGTGCCTCTGGAAATGAGGTTTCTATTTTTATGTTCATTTTAGTTTCCTGTCGATTTCTCGACATACTACTATATATCGTTTATTCTATATATAGGTTACGCTATATGTTGGGTAGTCAATATATAGACACTTCTATATATAGTTTAGACTGTGATAAAAAAAAATGCCTGCGGCAGCCATCGTTAAAATGTTGTGAATATAAAAACAGCTACACTGGAATGTATATACAATAGTATATACATTATCTTTCTGTGGGTGCACGTAACTCAATCAGATCAATATATTCGTTGATAGCTTTTGATACGGTTTTTCCAAGTAAACCATATGTTTTGCCCTTGTTTTTTTTAGAAACAAACATTCTAAGTCTGTCCATAGTTTCTATATCAATTTGAACCGGCTCGGTTTTCATGATCGATAATATGTATTAATATTATATATATATATTGATACTTGTGAAGATATGAAAATATGAAAATCTATAAATACTATAACGTCATAGTAAGATAGAAGGCAGAGAAGAGAAGGATATGATATGATATGACTGAACTTGCAACAATCCATAAGCGAATATCTGCGGGCGGCTACCTCATAAAAATAGGTGATGTTGTGGTGGGTATTGGCATCACCGAAGAAGAGTGTCGGCCACTAACAGACGAACTAAACGAATCTAACGAAAAAAGAGAACATATATTAAATCTTGAAAGAGGACTACCAAATATTGAGTTATGATTGAACAACCAACGTGCTGCGGTATGGCGGAAGCATTATACTCTTTTGCGCTCCCAAATCCGCCAGCGGTTTAATACCGTGCCGCGGCAATCCAGATCATTAAAAAACGAGGACCTATGCTTTCCTCTTCACAGGTCCTAAACTGTGCATCAGTAGCAAAGTGGTAATGTGCCGGTCTTGAAAACCGGAGCCTGTAGTGGGCACGGCGGTTCGATTCCGTCCTGGTGCGCTCGGCTCTCATGAAGCCGATTGTGACTTGGCAAACGTCCAAAAACTATGTCTGCGGTGACGAACCGTGCATATGTGAGTAGATATGCAAAAAATTGAATCAGTCCTATTTGCTGGACTGTTGGCCCGGTGGTGCCATGAACCACCACAAATTAAACTGAGATGAAATAAATGGCAGAAACTATACAAATTAACATGAACGATATCCCTGCACAGGCGGGATCGTTGACGTCTGGACACGATGACAGAAAAAAACTGAAAGTGATTTCCATAACAGAGTTAAAAATATGGGTTATGGACCAAATACAGAATGCAAACCCAGACACAAAAATCGTAATAGGTGGGTACATGTCTAACTGTATCGCACTTCAAATCGGTATATGGCTGGCCGGTCGTGGTGATATACATTACAAAAACCATTCCGGATTCTCCTGGAGGATGGTTTAAATGGAAGGGTTTGAAATAGGGGCAATGGTCGATTATCACAGCGAGATTGGCGGGCCGGTTACAAAAAGAAACTGTAGAATACNNGTAGAATACGGTCCGGTCCCTGGAAACTGGGATCAGGTGCGTGGGTAATCAAAATAACAGGTGTAGCTGGTGGTGTATCGCTAGATGCGCTGACGATTCCTATACTGGATACGCCGCCAGACTGCAATACATGTAAGTATGTGCGGCCTGTTCCGGGTGATGTTCATAAAAGTTGTGTAAATGAAAATGCACATGTGGAAGGTGCGGAATTGGGAATTAGGAAAGGGTATTTTAGTTGGCCTTACACTTTCGACCCAAGATGGCTTGTGAAATGTGACGGATATGTAAAAGAGGAGAAATAATTATGACTGAAGATAAACCGGAACCAACACCGGAAGTACAACGGAAACACATTATTGAAGCACTGGAAATGGTGGGTTTTGAAAACCAAATGGGATTTTATGTTAAACCACATAAAGGAAATCTAAAAATCGTGGTGAACCTGTCCGATGATAAAAAAGCAGTGTATTTCCGTGATGGAATGACTGATGTTTTAGAGGACGATGAGAACGGAACCCTGGCAAAGATCGGGTCCATGATAATCGATGCAGAGGATGGTATCATGCCTGCGGTGCCTGGACCGGATGATCAGGTAGTGGAGCCAAAACCTGATGAAAAAATAGAACAGCCCAGGCCGGTGCCATCCAATCAACCCAAACAGGAAGTGAGCGGGACGGCAAAACAAGACGAGTTGCCTATAGACTCATCTAAAAATGAAGTTTCTGGTCTACTTGGATTAATTAAAAAGCACGTAGGAAATGATGTACTCCAGATTTTTGGAGACACGGGTTCATGTAAATCAAAGTTCTGCTTAGAAGCTGCCCGACAGGCTATGGCGTCAGGCATGACTGTATATTACCTAGACTCGGAAAGAAACCTAACTGATGATGAAATTAAAAGTCTAAAAGGATGTACATATAAATACACTCCAAAGTTATCGGAAATTGATAATTTGGTCAGAAACCTTCCAAAGGTTAATGTTGTTATCTTGGATTCAATCGGATTCCCGGCACTAACGACATTTGCAAGGTTATCATTGAAACAAAAAGGAGATGCACTTTTAACCATGATCGCAATATTTGGTGATCTTAAAATTTGGGCTTATGAAAACAATGGTTTGGTTATTGTTTCGAACCAACCGGAGTCTGAGTTTAACAAGGAAAAAGGGCATATATTTAGACCTTTTGGAGATAAAAGCCAATTTGCATGCAAAGAAATCTGGAAATTAAAGTTAAAAGTCCGGAGTGCAGGGGAAACACATTCACAGATTTCTGCATTTCGTAGTAGGTTTATGGGGTTTGGTACAAAAATTGCAACACTAAAAATTACTGACGGTGGTGTGGATTGTGTTATATAAGATAGTAGAACTGCCATCGGATGAACCAATCCAGTTTGTGGGGGTATATGTACTGCAGTGGGGTAAAGTTGAAGAACCCACGGTTGGATTTGTTGAAGCGGAGGAAAGCACATGACTGATGAAAAGGGACTGAAAGTAATGAATTTGCAGATTACCAACCTGATGAATCTAAAATTTATAGATATAACCCCGGAGGGGGATGTAATAATTCTATCCGGACCAAACGGCGCAGGGAAGTCCAGTATAGAAAATGCAATTGAATTTTGTTTATCTGGAAAAGCACTGAATGCAGTGAAAGGGCCAGTCAGAATTGGACAGAAATCGGGGGAAATCATCATGGACCTGGGGGATATAATCGTCGAAAGACGGTTTACTAATGATGGTTCGTCCTTGGTCGTGAAAAACGCAGATGGACTGATATACAGGTCCCCGCAGGCCCTTTTGGATGGGTTCCGAGGTAAGATTTCATTTGACCCGATGAACTTCGCGGGCCTGCCGGAAAAACAGCAGAAAGAGATCCTGTTGGGATTAATTGACCTGCCGATTGACCTGGACGAACTAGCCCAACAGCGCAAGGAAATATACCAAAACCGGACAATAGTAAACAGGGACGTAAAACAGTTAGAAGGACAACTGGCAGGCATTCCGGACCTGCCGGATATCCCGGATGATGAAGTCAGCGCAGTTGATGTTATGGAGTTGTTGAAGAAAGCTACTGAGATAGTAGCCAGCAACAAACAGTTCAGAGATGACCTTCTAAATGAAGAACTGGCAAAGGAAAATCTGCAAAACAAAGAAGATGAGTTGAAACTTGAATTAACCGAGATTCAAAAAGGGATTGATGAAAAAACAGCATTAATCTCATTAATGGAACTTGATGCCGACAAATTGTTTGATCCTGACCTTGAACAGTTCAAATGCCAGCTTGAAGATGTTGAAACCACTAATGTGAAGGTTCGGAAGAAGCAGGAACGTAACAAAATTCAGGAACTGCTTGCCAAAGCACAGAGAGAAAGCAACGGCATGACTACCGATATGACTGAAATTGATAATCTGAAATCAAAGACCATCAGGGAAGCAAATATGCCGGTGCCTGGACTTGGCTTTAATGAAAATGGAGTTACTTTTGAGGATATCCCACTGTCCCAAATATCGGATGCGCAGAAGCGAAAAGTATCAATGGCAATAGGCATGGCATTAAACCCTAATTTCAAAGTCATATGGATGAAAGACGCCAGCCTGCTTGACAAGGATAGCATGAAGGACGTTTACGAGATGGCAGAAGAGTATGGCTTCCAGGTGTGGCTTGAACGAGTGGAAGACCCAGATGATATAGCAATACACATCCTGGATGGAATGGTGGTATCATGAACAGCGAAACCGGGCATGACCCGGATTGTTGCATGGAAAAAAACACCGAATTCGTGTTGGATAGAACGATTGGGCTGTTGCAAAAACTAAACAACAGGGATAAAACGTATGTGTTGGCGTTATTGAAATCGTCCGAAACAATACCAACCGAAACCAATTCTGATGTTATGGTTGACGAGACAGTGTACTCGATACGCAAACTTCTTGATACTCTGCCTGCCAGGCAGAGAATCTATGCAATGGAATCCTTATCATACTCGATGAACCATTATTTCGAGAAAAATCTAAACAAAAATGAAATATTGCAGATAGTGTGTGAAATGGTTACGTCTGTATTGTGTGATATGGAAAAAAATAACATGGAGAAAAAAAAGAATGAGTGATAAATATAAGTTCAGGGGTTTTGATATCGAAACAACGGGTTTGATCGCTTCCCGGTGTGAAATCGTAAGTTTTAGTGTTGGACCGGACTGCCGGATTCAAAATTCCCTCACAGATGAAAGCGGATTGATTAAAAACATAAATATGAATGTTGGTGATGGAGGACTACTAACGTTCATGGGTGGAACCAAGTACGGTCCTGGTTTTGATTTTCCGTTCATGAGAACCAGGTGCGCTATTTTGGGTGTACCCTGGCCCTTTGGCGGGGTGCCTCATATCGATATCTTACCGATCATCCAGAAACGGTTTGATACGAAAATATCATACTCGCCAGGCATTGAGGACCTGGGCGTTGACGAGCTGAAAGAAATGATGAAATCGTTTGACATCCGGGTCAAGGCGAAAAAGAAACAGGAGTTTGTTGATGTAATTCAATCTCTTTGTGAGTCAGGTCAGATCGCTGACCACATCGCTGATAATTGCGGAATGAAAACAAAAGATGTCAACAGCCTGAAGGAAACATACCAGCTTCTTACAGGTGAAGATCCGGGAGATATGCGGGGTGACATGGTGCCGATGCTATGGAAACAGTTCCTTGAAACCCATGATAACACCATCCTGGATGATATCATGAACTATAACCGGGAAGACTGCCGGAAAACAGAGGTTTTATGGGAGATTGTCCAGGGTTGTTGCCCGAGCAGGGACTTTATGCCGGAAATATTATGAGTTCCTCAGAAAAGAAAAAACCAAGGGCTATAGACATACTGGCTCTTGAAATGATGGATATACTAAGACAATTGACTAGATCAATACTACTATATCTATATCTTAATCCATTGGAAGACAGAAATGTAGAGGATGATGAATTAAAATATAATAATATAAAAAATAAATTGGATGAGCTTGCCGTAATGGTGCAGGAAATGAAATTGGCACTGGATGGAGAATAAATTATGAAAACTTTGATATTTGACCGGGCATACCTGAAGTTCCCGCCCGGCCTTTTTTCCGGGGATGAGGTGCGTCTGCTGGAGGTATTCAAAACACAGTATGAAGACCTTCATGATGATTTTGTGCAGTATGATACGGTGACGTACAGGCAAAACGGATACCGGATGCCAAAAACAGGTGATGCGTTGGTATTACTCTTGATATTCGGAACCGAGTTGTTCACTACTGTTCGTAAGCATACGAACGAAAAAGAAGAGTACTTCCGTTCATTGCGAGGTTCAAACCTGGTTGTAAAAATTGGGGAATAATGCAATCTGGATTGATTAATTTCAAATGTACAAATCCAATTAAATGTACGGGCGTTTGGTGCGTATATTGTGACTGGGACGGCGAATTTCATTCATGTGAACATTTAGTAATACCATCGAAAACTAATGATGGATAAAATTAAGATCGCATCGCTGTTCTCGGGGATCGGTGGGTTTGAACTGGGTATACTGCAGGCAGCCGAAAAAACAAACCAGGATATAGAATTTGTATTTGCATCGGAGTTTGACCCTGATGGAAATGTAAAATATATCAACAAACAGCCGGCACGACAGATATTTAAGAAAAATTTCAACAGGTGGCCTGATGGTGATATCTCAAAAATCGAATCGTCAGATGTGCCTAAACATGATATCCTCGTTGGAGGACCGCCATGTCAGGGATTCAGTTCTGCCGGAAAACGAGACGGATTATACGGAGCGAAAGGTAGCATGTTCTTTGAGCTTATCAGGATTGTACGAGAGAAGCAACCTGTGCTTGTACTCATCGAAAATGTTAAGGGAATCATTGGATCGGGCGGAGGATGGGATTTCGCCCGAATTCTCATTGAACTGGAAGACGCAGGGTATTGGGTTGAGTGGCAAGTACTTGACACAGCGCAGTTCCTTCCGCAGCGGCGTGAACGTGTGTTTATTATCGGACACCTTACAGGACCCGGAGGACGTGGACGAAAAATATTTCCTCTCGGAGAAGGCGGTCAGGTACCTGATCAAAAAGAGCCCGGAGTCTATTGTCTCACTGCCAACTATTACAAAGGGCCGGCGCAGCGAGCAGCAAGAACTATGATACTCTGTGATTCCAATCTGGGACGGAATTTCCAGATCAGGGATGAATTAATCGCTCCGGTCCGGGCGAACACCGGCGCAGGATATAATAATGTCGTGTGTCATTCGACATTTCCAAGAAGTGACCGATCCGGCCAAGGTGGATCCGGGCACCTGCAACGAAATGACGGATTTAGTTATTGCTGTGATACTGCCAACAGTATTGCCATAGAAGTGCCGGAAATAGCCAAATGCCTGACCG